>Ga0335075_10004344_pt1 | contig 22194 bp, 13 predicted proteins | sample Lox_Sample_24_FD_206723 | JGI IMG/M metagenome (GOLD analysis project Ga0335075, IMG submission 206723) | Soil microbial communities from Loxahatchee National Wildlife Refuge, Florida, United States - Lox_Sample_2.4 | ecosystem: Environmental > Terrestrial > Soil > Wetlands | place: USA...
CCGTCCTGCCGCGGTGTCCTGGCTCAACTCTGCGCTTCAGAAAATCCAATCAATACTCCCTCCGTGTCCAGCACGTGCATCAGTCGCTCATTCAGCTTGTGCACCCCACGGATCATCTTCTGGGCATCGTCGTCGAGCGTGTCAGGAGGACGTTCAAAGCTCGACTCTTCCGCCTCCACCACGTCGCCAATGTCGTCGACCAGTAGGCTGACTCCGCCACCGGAACTGCGCACCACAACATTCATGAGTGGCCGAGCGTCGGTGCGTGCGGGCAGCCCAAGCTGGCGCCGCAGGTCGATGGCAGTAACAATCTGGCCTCGCAGATTGATCAGCCCACGGACAACCGGCGAAGACAGCGGCACAGGAGTCATCTCCTGGCTGCGGAGAATTTCCTGCACGCGCTCCACTTCCACGCCGAAATAACTGTCTCCAAGAAAAAAGGTGGCGAACTGTTGCCGATCGCTCATGATGCAACCCCTGTGAGCAGCTGCTCCGGTTCAAAGAATGTGGGATCCTGCACGCGAATGATGCCGTCCACATCCAGGATTTCAGTGACTTTCCCCTGCACAACGAACGACCCCAATACACCTTCGCGACTGACCGGCCGTCGCGTGGCAAGGTCGTCTTCAACAATGTCCAGAATTCGTTCCACCACCAGGCCAACACTGCGCCGGTTCTGTGTATGAACGATCACCTGCACCTTATCGTCTGTCTCCGGAGATGGACCCCGGGGCTGGAGCCGGTGCTCCTCCAACAGGCTGGATACATGCACAAGCGGCAGGATGGTGCCGCGATACTGCACCACCTGTTGCTTCCCGGTACGTTCGATCGAGGATCGTGAAAAAGTTTCCAGACGGGTGACATCGGAAAGAAAAATCGCCATGCGTCCGTCGTCAGGACTCTGGAACAGCAGTAAGGTTTTGCGTTCCTGAGCGCGCTCGGCCGCAGATGTTATATCTTCCGAGATTTTGCGCTGGCGCACTTCGCTGATCACGCCGGCATGCTGCGCCAATCCGAGGACGTCGAGGATCAGAGCAACCCGGCCATCCCCCATGATGGTTGCGCCGGTATAGACGGAAAGCCCCTTAAGCAGCTCTCCCAGCGGCTTGACCACAATCTCTTCCGTGTCGTTGACTTCATCCACGATCAAACCGAATTGACAATCGTCCGCCTGCAGCACGGCGATATTCACCACATCCTGCTGCGCGGAATTCTGGGCTGCGGCGGAATCGAAATGAAGCTCGCGATTGAGGTAGACCAGCGACAACAGGTTGCCGCGCAAACGATAGACCGGAGCCCCATGAACACTCTCGATGCCGTGCCGCGCTCCATTGCCTTCGAGCCGCACCAGTTCCAGCAAACTCACCTGTGGGATGGCATAGCGTTCGCCTCCGCAGGTCACGATCAAGGCAGGAATAATGGCCAGCGTCAGCGGAATCTTGATTTTTACCGTTGTCCCCAATCCCGCAGCACTCTGCAGGTCCACCATGCCGCCGATTTTTTCGATGTTCGTCTTCACGACATCCATGCCGACGCCGCGACCGGAGACATTGGTCACCTTTTGTGCGGTGGAAAATCCCGGCAGAAAAATCAGTTGATATGCTTCGCGCTCACTTATCCGCGCGGCCTGTTCCTGCGGAATCAATCCCCGTTCCACAGCTTTCGACTTGACGGCCACCAGATCGATGCCGGCACCATCGTCGGAGATTTCGATATTGACCTGACCGCCTTCGTGATAGGCGCGCAAAAACAGCCGTCCCTCCACCGATTTCCCCGCAGCTTCACGTTGCGACGGGCATTCGATGCCATGATCGACAGCATTGCGAATCAAGTGGGTCAGCGGATCTTTGATGGCTTCCAAAATGGTCTTGTCGAGCTCGGTGTCCTTGCCCTCCATCTCCACCTGAACCCGCTTGCCGCACGCCAGAGCCAAATCGCGCACCAGGCGAGGAAACTTTCCCCAGACGTTTTCGATCGGCTGCATCCGCGTCTTCATCACGCCTTCCTGCAACTCCGTCGTAATCAGGCTCAAACGCTGCGTCGTGTTCAGGAAAGTTGAATCCTGCTGTGTCGTACTGAACTGCAGAATCTGATTGCGGGCCAGCACCAGTTCGCCCACCAGGTTCATCAGCTTGTCCAGCTGACCTACATCGACGCGAATGTTGTTACTCGAAAGATTGGAGGTGGCCCCTTCCGTCTGGACTTGCAGTGCTTCCAGCACTTCTTCTGGATGCACCATCCCTCGCGCTACAAGAATCTCTCCAACTCGTCGCGGATCGCCCTCTCTTTGCTGGTTGAGAACACTGGCCAGCTGGTCTGCCTTTACCTGGCCCCCCTCCACAAGAATTTGGCCCAGCGGCAGTGGCTCGTCGCGATCCTCCTCCGCGATGTCCGGCACAATCGTGGCCTGCGGCTTTTCTTGCTCTGCCGCGCAGATGGTAGATGTGTTCGTCGCCTGACTGTCCTGTGATTTGCTGTCAGGTTCCTGCGCCTGCAGCTGGGTCAAAATTTCGATCAGCGGCGCGTAGTCACTGTCTCCGTCCGATCCCGTCTTCTCGATGGAGGCGAGCATGGTCCGCACTGCGTCCACCATGGCCAGCAGGCCGCTGGTAATCGGGGGAGACAGCGCCAGGGCCCCTTCGCGAAGCCGGCTCAGAAGGTTTTCGCCGACATGGGCGACCGACTCCAGATGGGTATACCCCAGGAATCCGGTCGTTCCTTTCACCGTGTGAACCGCGCGGAAGATAGAGCCCAGAAGTTCTTTTGAAGTGGGATTCTTCTCCAGGCTGATCAGGTCACGATCCAGTTGATCGAGGTTTTCCGTGCTTTCGACAATGAACTCTTTCACAATGTCGTCCATGCCATCCGCGCTGACCATCAATGTTTCTCCTTGGCCGAATTGCCGCCGCACGTCCGTGCCTGCCGCAGCTTCAAATTACCTAGATCGGCGGGAGCCGAGGTAACATGAGCGCCGCAGCCTGTTGGGGGACATCCCAAGTAACACAGAGGGCTGAACCCGGTCACGGGAAGGCAGGAGATCTAATCCAGCACTCCCAGCAGACGGAGCTTGTCAGCGATGATGTCTCGACTGAAAGGCTTCATAACATACTCATTTGCCCCTGCTTCAAGCGCCGCCATCACCTGGTGAGTTTCCGTCTCGGTGGTGATCATCATGATGGGAACCGCGCTCAGTCGCGGGTCGGAACGCAGCTGCTTGACCAGTTCCAATCCGTTCATCTCCGGCATGTTCCAGTCCGCCATGATTGCGGAGAAGGCCCCCTGTTCGCGCTCCACCACCTGCAGCGCCTCTTTTCCATCGGCTGCCGGACAGACTTCGAACCCAAGTTCCGTCAACATTTTTGTCAGAATGATTCGAATTGTGCGTGAGTCGTCCACTACCATTGCTTTCGACATACGATTCGCGCCTGCTTTCCTTTCGGGAATTCGTTTCACTACCCAAAATTGATCGTTCAACAACGGATGCTATCCATCCGCAACCTGGAAAGATGCGTGTTATCAACCGACCAGCATCCGCCGACGGCCTTCCGCGTCGCGGTCGAATGGACTTCGTGGAACCAGGTGCATCATCACGTCCAGCTTGTCTTCTCCGCAGCGAAAGCTGATGACCGTCCAGCGATGCCGGCCGAGCGAGCGAGCGGTCAGATCGTGCCCGACAATGCAAGTGGGGGTGCTCAACGCCATGGGGCCCGCTGACTGCTCGATGGTTCCTTTTACATTGCCGATAATGATGTTGGTCAATTCTCCGATAGCGTCCAACACATCGTCGTCGACGGTGGAAAATTCCGTCATCAGGAAGGCGCCCGCAATCCGCCTGGCACACGATGCGCTGCAGGAAAGCCCACCGGTTCCCAGCCACGCGCCTGCCATGCCGACAAAGGAAACCACACCGTCAAAGTGTCCGGGGAAGTCGTGCTCGAAGATCGGCGTACCGGGCTCGATCTCCATATTCAGCATGGTGGCAAATACCTGCTCTGTCGCTCGACATATCGCCTGGTACAAATCTTCCGGGCTCGGTCCGTTCATCTCTTCTGCCATACTCTTCTTCCCTCGCCACCAGTCCTGCTTGTGTTGAATCGTGCCTGAACCGTCTGAACTGGACCACGCCGCAGATTCGGCTGTCTCGGGGGAACAAGTGCAGTCCGGTTCGGCCACCATTCAGCAATTCATCTTCGTATGTCCTGACTATCGACGAATGGCAGGCGAAACGTTAACGAAGCGAGCGCTTGGTGCGAGGTCGACGTAGGAATCGGTCACCGCGGGCGCATTCGCGCTCGCCGATCGGCGTTCAGTGCGCTTTCACTCCGCAGACCTGAATCGATTCAGTCGCGCCGATTCGCATACTTCCTCAGTTCTCGATAGAGTGGCAAGGACAGACAAATGCGTGGCCAGACGTTTCGAGCTGCAGTAAGATTGGAAAACCTCAATTGACTTTATTGGTGGGAGGAAGCGTCATGATTCGACCGATGTATCGCCTTGGGGGAACCATCTTCGGCCTCGTGACCTTGGTACCGTTCTTGCTCGCGCAACAGCCCACGACGCATGATGCTGCGGCCGTATTGAAAATTCAGACGGACACCTCGGTCGCACGCGTCAGTCCGACTCTATACGGACTGATGACCGAGGAAATCAATCATTCCTACGACGGCGGAATTTATGCGGAGCTGATCCGCAACCGCGCCTTTCAGGACAATCCGAATCATCCCGACCACTGGCAGATTGTCTGGGATGGGAACGCGCGCGCCTCGATGAAGATCGACAAGTCCACCGGGCCCAGCAACGCTCTAACCAGCAGCCTGAAACTGACGGTGAAACGTGCCGATCACGCCGATCCAGCCGGCGTCCTGAATAACGGCTATTGGGGAATCCCGCTCCGGCCTAATACCACCTATGCAGGCTCTTTTTATGCCAAAGCAGACAATCGGTCCTCTGGTCCAGTGACGATGAGTCTGGTGAATAACAACACGGGCGAGGTTGTCGCGACAGCCATCGTACCCATGCTGACAGCGGAATGGAGGCAATATAAGGTTGCGTTGCGAATCGGGCAGATCACGACGTCATCCAGTAATCACCTGGTGTTGACATTGACTCAGCCGGGAACGGTCTGGTTCAGCCTGGTCTCGCTGTTTCCGCCGACATACGACAACACACCCAATGGCAACCGCATCGACTTGATGCAAAAGCTCGCGGCCATGCATCCCGCGTTCCTGCGTCTCCCCGGCGGAAATTATCTGGAAGGTGACCACATTGCTGACCGATATCCATGGAAGAAGACTCTCGGCCCGTTGGTCGATCGACCGACTCATCCCAGCCCCTGGGGCTATCGCAGCTCTGACGGTCTCGGACTGCTGGAGTTTCTGGAGTGGTGTCAAGACCTGCACATGCAGCCTGTGCTGGCCGTGTATGCCGGCTACTCAATGGCGCAGGAACATGTGATGCCGGGTCCCGATCTTGCTCCCTATGTGCAAAGTGCTCTGGAGGAGATTCAATACGTCAGCGGCGGTCCCGAGACAAAATGGGGTGCCGTGCGGGCCAAAGACGGCCACCCAGCGCCATTCCCTCTCACTTATGTCGAAGTGGGAAACGAGGATGAATTCGACAAATCAGGCAGTTATGACGCCAGGTTCGCGCAGTTCTACGACGCGATCAAGAAGACTTACCCCAAGCTGCAGGTGATTGCGACTGCTCCCGTCAAGAGTCGAACGCCGGACGTGATCGACGATCATTTCTATCGCACGGCGCAGGAGTTTTTTGACGATACACATCACTACGACAAAACTGATCGTAAGGGTCCTAAGATCTTCGTCGGAGAATGGGCGACGCGCGAGGGCTCGCCAACGCCTGACATGGGAGCCGCTTTGTCCGATGCCGCCTGGTTGACGGGCCTCGAGCGCAACAGCGACATCGTGATTATGGCCAGCTATGCTCCGTTGTTCATCAATGTCAATCCCGGGGCCTCGCAGTGGGTTCCGGATCTGATCGGCTACGATGCGCTGCGCAGCTACGGTTCGCCCAGCTATTATGCCCAGGTGATGTTCAGCAACCACATCGGCAACGAAGTGCCGGCATCCTCGTTGAATGATGCGCCTCCGCTGCTGTTCACTTCCGTCACCAAGGACATATCGAAAAGAATGTTGTATGTGAAGGTGGTCAACGCCTCGTCGAAGGCGCAGACTCTTGAGATTCAGCTGACCGGAAAAGATAAACCCAAGGGAACCGCTGCGGTGATGACGTTACGCGGGCATTCAACGGCAGAGACCAATTCGCTCGCGGACCCGACAAGAATCGTTCCGGTCCAAAGTGAAGTCAGTGGCGTCTCCTCCGATTGGCACCACACGTTTCCACCGTACTCGATTCAGGCCATTGACATGACCCTGCAATAGGAGTGATCAATGAACGTCATTACCGTACGCCGCAGAGCATTCGCGTATATTTGCTTGTTGTGCATTCTTGGTTTTGAGGGGTTCTGTATGCATGCGGAAGTAAAAAAGTCCGTCTTTGGCACCATGCCGGATGGAACAGCCATAGAGATTTTCACGTTGCACGAAGGTGACTTGACGGCCCGCATCATGACCTACGGCGCCCGCGTGGTCTCGCTCGAGGTTCCCGATCGCAACGGCAAAATCGCCGACGTGGTATTGGGATATGACTCTCTTGATGGCTATCTGAATGACCCCAAGACATACTTTGGCGCGATAGTAGGACGCTATGGCAACCGCATCGGACACGGCACATTTGTTCTCGATGGCAAGCGGTATGAAGTGCCAAAAAATGACGGCGACAACAGCCTGCACGGGGGCCTCATCGGATTCGATAAGCGCGTGTGGACAGCTCATGAAATTCCAGATGGAGTCGAAATGACTCTCGTCAGCGAAAATGGTGATCAGGGATATCCGGGAACTTTGACCGCGCACGTGCGATACACCCTGAGCGCGCATGCCCTGAAAATCGAATACTCCGCAACCACGGACGCGGACACGGTGCTGAACCTGACCAACCACAGCTATTTCAACCTGGCGGGCGAAGGCAATGGGAACATTCTGGATGACGTGATGACCATCCCGGCGGATCGCTACACGCCGGTGAATTCCGGACTGATCCCAACTGGGGAATTAGCACCCGTTGCGGGGACGCCATTCGACTTTCGTACACCGACGGTCATTGGAAAGCGAATCGATCAGGACAATGAGCAACTGAAATTCGCCAAGGGATACGATCAGAACTTTGTGCTGAACCATACGACAAGCGGTCCGGCGCTGCATGAAGCCGCGCAGGTAATGGATCCAAAGAGCGGTCGCGTGCTGACCGTTAAAACGACGCAACCCGGCTTGCAGTTTTATTCCGGAAATTTCCTTGACGGAACCGCTCGTGGCAAGCATGGACATGTTTACGACAAGCGCGCGGCGTTATGCCTGGAGACGCAGCATTTCCCGGATTCTCCGAACCATCCATCATTTCCATCGACCGAACTCAAACCCGGCCAGACATTTCATAGCGTCACAGAATATATTTTTTCGACGCAGAAATAAACTCTGCTCGAAGCTGGGAGCGTATTGACGCCTGAATAGACCGCCGGACTTTAGTCCGGGGGAGGGAGCGTCCACCGAATTCAGGGCTAATCTTCTTCCGGTTCGTGGAAATACATATTCCATTCGAGATAGTTGCTGGCGGCTTCATACACCGCAGCCGCGCTCTCTGAGAAATTCGCAGCGACATGGTGCTCGAAACCTTCTTCGCAGATGAAGCGCAGCAGGCTTTGCAGCCGCGGAATCTCCACCACGCCCGCCCCACCGAAGGTCTCCAGGGGATCGTTGGTAAACTTGCCGCCTCCGACATAGCCGCGCATCTCGCCGTTAAAGTCATCCGTCGAGAACCGCGCGTAGCTCATGGTTCCCGCCTTCACGCGACCCACACAGGTGCCAAAGGTGTTTTCCTTGCCCACCGTGCCGGCGATGATTTGCTGAAAATCCATCACAACATCGTTGAAGAAATGCTTCGGCAGGTTGGAGCAGTGAAAGCACACCGCCTTATCCGGATCGTCTCCGTAATTGTTATTCCAATCCAACAGCGCACTTGGCGTCTCCGACGCCAGCGCCAGTGCATGCATGCTCAGCGTACCCACCACATCCACTTCGCAGGCCGAAGGGATCAGGTTCTCGCTCATCATACTCATAATGGTGCACGGCACCACGCCGAAATATTCTTCCAGGGATGTCCAACATTGCACTGCGCTGATCGTCGTCTGGGTTTGCTGCATCCACTGTTCAATCACCCAGCCCAGCTTGGCCATCTTGACCAGCGCTGATTCAGGCACGGCAGAGGTCTTGACGTACTTCTTGATTGCCGCAAGCTTGGCCTCGACGTTGCTGTCTCCGTCCTTCAGCCGGTCGATGCGGCCCAGGATCTCTGACAGATCGATGGGCTCAACTGAGATGCCGTTCCTTTCCAGCAACTTTTCGCTATAACGCACAGTGTTAAATGCCGCCGGCCGAGCGCCAATCGAACCGATGCGCAGGTTTGTCAGCCCCCGCACGACACGGCAGACTGCGGCAAACCAGGCCAGGTCCTTCTTAAACCCATCCGAACTGGGCGAGACTGTATGCAGTTTGGTCAGCGAATATGGAATGCCATATTGCATCAGGTTGTTGCAAGCCGACATCTTGCCGCAGAAGCTATCGCGACGAAACGCAATCGTCATCTTCGAGCTTTTATCCGGCGTCGCCTGCACCAGCACGGGAACCTTCAATGTCGAGTACCGCATGGCGTCGGCAATGGCTCGCTCGTCGCCGAAGTTCGGCAGAGTGACGATGACGCCGTCGATTTCGTCGCGGTGCCGGCGAAATAGATCGCCGCAGCGGCGCGCCTCTTCATGGGTCTCGATGGCGCCGTACTTCGACTCTTCCGGGCTCAAAGCAATCACATGAACCCCTGCACTTTCGAGTACCTGCAGCATTTCCTCGCGACCTTCTTTTGCCAAATGGTCCGGGAAAAATCCACGATTGCCAACGATCATTCCAAATGTCATTTGTCTGCCGTTCTTCATCGCTCTCCTGCCTTCTTATGCCGCTGCGCTGGCTGCATTATCACTGCTCGAAGGAAATACTCTACATATATACGATAACCAAGGTGAGAATCCGAGTTTTCCGCCGCACTGCTCGAAGTTTCAATACCACTGAAACCTGCTCAGTTCCACGTTCAGTATTATGCCACTTCTACTCGATATAAAACGATTTAAATGACTATTTTCGGACTCCGTTAATCTAGGCACCTAAGTAACAATTGTCAATTTAGAAAGGTCGGTTGCAGGGCATTTCGGTATACTTCTGCCCGTTAGCAAATGGTTCACGGAGAATCCCTGAATGCGCCGATCTATTTTCCTGCTTGCACTCGTAGCCACGCTGCCGCTTGGCATCTATTCGCAGCTCGCAACCACCCCGCCCATGGGCTGGAACAGCTGGGATTCCTACGGCATGACGATTACCGAGCAGGAATTCAGGCAGAATGTCGGCTGGCTTCACGCCCATCTACAGCGGAGCGGCTGGCAATATGTGGTGATCGACGAAGGATGGTTCCTCGCCAGCCCGCAAAAAGCCAACCAAGGCTACACACTAGATGCGAACGGACGCTATATTCCCGCACCCGATCGGTTCCCTTCCGCAGACAAGGGTCGCGGGTTCAAACCGCTTGCCGACTATGTCCATTCCCTAGGGTTGAAGTTCGGCATTCACATTATTCGCGGCATTTCAAAAGAAGCGGTTGCGCGCAATCTGCCGATTGCCGGGTCGAACTATCGCGCCGCCGAGGCAGCCGACACCTCCGACACCTGCCGCTGGAACCATGATAACTATGGCGTGAGAGATAACGCCGCGGGTCAGGCCTATTATGACTCGATCGCCAAGCTCTACGCCGGGTGGGGTGTCGATTTCGTCAAGGTCGACTGCATCTCGCAACCCTACAAGACAGCTTCCATCCACATGATGAGCCGCGCGTTGAGGGAAACAGGCAGACCCATCGTGCTGAGCTTGTCCCCCGGGCCGACACCGCTTGCGGACGCTTCCGATGTGGTCCAGCAAGCTCAAATGTGGCGAATCTCGGATGATTTCTGGGATGTTTGGAGTCGTAACGAGACATCCGGCGATTTCCCGCAGAGTGTAGTCCATCAGTTTCCGCTACTTGCCCAATGGGAGCGATATGCCGGGCCCGGGCATTGGCCTGATGCAGACATGCTGCCGATCGGCTGGCTTGGGCCTCAACCAGGGTATCTGCAGGCGCGACCGTCGCGTCTCACGCCAAACGAGACGAGAACTGTGCTCACTTTATGGGCGATCGCACGTTCGCCATTGATTCTGGGCGCGAATTTGACCCGCATGGACAGCGCAACCGAGGCGATGCTGACCAATCAAGAGGCCTTGGCGGTCGACCAGAATTCTACGGACAATCGAGCGCTGTTGCACACGTCGACTACCTGGGTATGGACCGCACGAGCGACCTCCGCAAAAGGGGATTATGTCGCGTTGTTCAACGTGAGCGATGCGCCGATCGATCTGCATTACACATGGCGCGATCTGGATATCCCGTTCGGCAGCCATGTGGTGCATGATCTGTGGCTGCACAAGGCTCTCGAGGAGACCGGCGGAATCACGGTAATGCTGGCGCCGCACGGGTCGGCCTTGTACCGCGTGGAATAGCACGTTGTACGGCGATCGCGATGTACGCTAAGCTGTCGCCCCCGAATTCGGTGCGAGTTGTGAAACTTTCTTGGCGTCTGGGCAATTTCAACCTGTCATTGTCCAGGATCCGCGAACTCCGTCACGATATGACGGGCGCGCCAGCCCGCTTCCCGAGCGGTCAAGAATTGGGTGCGCAGTGACTCAAGAGCTACTTCAAGCGATTTAGTTGGCCTAACCCTGAATGCGCGCAAATATGATTCGACACTGAGAGAGTCCTGCTGATAACCTTGTGTGTAATCTTAAATTGAAACGTTATGAGCCCACGTCACCCGGTTGACAACTCAGCGCATACAGTTCACAAGCCGGCACGAACAACTCTAAAAACACTTGCTAACCATCTTGAACTTTCTCCGACAACGGTCTCGTTCGTCATCAGCGGATCGCCTTTCGCCGAAACGATTGCAAAAAGTACCCGCGAAAGAATCTGGGCGGCGGCGGAAAAGTTAAATTACCGTCCCAACGTATTCGCGCGGTATCTCCACACCAAAAGAACGTACAGCGTGGCCGTGCTGGTGCCCGATGTGGGCGATGAATATTCCGCAGCCTTGATTGGCGGGATTGAAAACTGCCTGTCGAAGAAGGGCTTTTTCTATTTTGTTGTCAGTCATCGCGGTGCTCCCGATCTTTTGAGAATGTCTCCTGATACGCTGCTCGATCGTGGCGTGGAGGGAATGATTTTCATCAATACTCCATTGAATCGAGCGCTGCCTGTGCCAATCGTTGCCATCTGCGACATCACGGAAGGGCCCGGCATCACTCGCATCAAAATCGACAATGGCAAGGCTGCGACGCTTGCAGTCGATCACCTCCTGGAACTTGGTCATCGCGACATTGCGGTTCTAAAAGGCCCCGAAGGAAACGGCGATACAGACGACCGGTGGGGACAATTCCACAAAACGTTCCAGAGACGCGGCATCAAAATCCGTCCCGAAAATACGGTGCACCTGGGCGTCTATCCAGCCTGCAACGAAAAGACGATGGCAGAAAATGGCTACGACGCGGCCCAGAAACTGCTGGAGCGTAAAAGAATGTTCACCGCGCTGGTCGCCTTCAACGATGCATCCGCTATGGGTGCAATTCGCGCCCTGTCGGATGCCGGATTGCGGGTTCCGGAAGATGTCTCCGTCATGGGATTTGATGATATTCCGCAAAGCCTGTTCACGGTGCCGCGCCTGACGACGATTCGGCAGCCGCTCTCTTACATGGGAGAACTCGCGGCGAACACTCTGCTGGAAAAGATATCCGGGAACAACGGCGTTCCCAAAATCCTAAAGATTCAGCCGGAGTTGGTGGTGCGCGAAACAACCGCTCCGAATTCCCACTTATCGCATAAGAATTCGGCAGCTGGTAAGACTTCGCGGCGATCTCGATAACTCCAAGTCAACCTCCCGATTCTCCTTCCACGATCCAGTTCATTGATCACAAATTTCAGGCCTTAATTCTTCCTGCGCCGTCTCGTGATATCCCGCCATCTAAAACGTTTTTTCTGGTCATTTCAGTGCAGATTTCGCCTTATAATTGACCTCGCTTGTTCGATGAAGTCGACGGCGTTCTATATATGTGGATCAGCTTTCTCGGCCCCTGATATTGCGCGGAGACGCGAGGTCCGCTCTCTCATCTATGGGAGCTGGATTATCACTCGCGCGAACGATACAACCAGACAAGTAGCACGCATCTGTTCTGCGAGGTGTATTCCATGCGTTTGTTCGTTCTGTTGTTGCTCGCGGGATTGAGTTTCCCCGTGCTCTCTCCGGCACAAGACCACTACAAATATCCATTTCAAAATCCAAATTTACCCACGGAACAACGCATCGATAATTTGCTTTCTCTGATGACATTGCAGGAAAAGATTGACGCTCTCAGCACTGATCCCGATGTGCCCCGCCTGGGCGTTCACGGTTCCGGGCAGATTGAAGGCCTGCACGGCGTCGCTCTCGGAGGGCCGGGAGGCTGGGGTCGCGTGTTTCCTCCGGGCTTCAAACGTGGCACGCCGGGGGTACATCCGCTAAACGAGCCGCTGGAAACGACGCAATTTCCCCAGGAGGTTGGTCTTGGTGAAACCTGGGATCCGGCGCTACTCGAACAGGCGACCCGGGAAGAAGGGATCGAGGCGCGCTACATATTTCAGAGCAGTGGACGTGGCGGGCTTGTCATTCGCGCACCCAATTTGAATCTCGAACGCGATCCTCGCTGGGGACGTTCCGAGGAATCCCTGGGTGAGGACCCATATTTTGTTGGAACCATGGGCATCGCATTCGTGAAAGGTCTTCAAGGAAACGACGGTCGCTATTGGCGGACAGCTTCTCTGCTGAAGCACTTTGTGGCCTACAGCAATGAGACAAATCGAAGCGGCTCTTCTTCTAATTTCGACGCGCGGCTCTTGCATGAGTACTATACCGTCGGTTTTCGCATGGCCATCGAGCAAGGCGGCGCGAATGCTTACATGACCAGCTACAACGCAGTGAACGGCATCCCCATGACTGCCAATCCCATGCTGAAAAATCTGACTATGAAGAAATGGGGTTTTAACGGGATTATCTGCACGGATGCGGGCGCGCTGACCTTCATGGTGACGGCTCACAAGTATTGCGCCAATATGGACGAAGCCGCAGCGGCAGCCATCCACGCCGGCATCAACCAGTTTCTGGACAGGTATCGTCCCGGGGTCGAAGGTGCGTTGCAGAAAAAACTGATTACAGAAGCGGACCTGGACGAAAATCTGCGAGGAGTCTATCGCGTGATGATCCGGCTTGGCTTGCTCGATCCGCCCAGCCTGGTTCCATTTACTTCCATCAACGACAAGAACGGTCCTGCGCCATGGGAGAGCGACACCACCAAACAGCTCGTCTTGCATGTCACCGAGGAATCCATCGTCCTATTAAAAAACTCGAACCATGCGCTTCCGCTGGACATGTACAAGTTGCACTCAATTGCTGTCATCGGCCCACGAGCCAATGAAGTGGATCTGGATTGGTACAGTGGAACTCCTCCTTTTGTCATTACGCCGCTGCAGGGCATTCGGAGCTATGTTGGATCGTCGGTGAAAGTAAATTACGCGGCAGACAATACGAACGGCGCGGCTGTGCAGGCAGCGAAGACATCCGATGTGGCGATTGTCTTTGTCGGCAACCAGCCGACCTGCGGCATGGGCTGGGGACATTGCCCCGATCCTACCGAAGGTAAAGAAGGGTTCGACCGCAAATTGATCAGCATGAATCCCGATCAGGAAAAATTGATTCAGGATGTGTACGCCGCGAACTCTCGAACCATCGTGGTCCTGGTGTCAAGCTTTCCCTATACCATCAACTGGGCGCAGGAACATGTTCCCGCCATTCTCCACATGGCGCATAACAGTGAAGAGGAAGGGCCCGCAATCGCGAATGCGCTGTTCGGCAAATACGATCCGGGTGGACGGCTAGTCGTTACCTGGCCGAAATCCATGGACCAATTGCCGCCGCTGATGGATTACAACATCCGCGATGGCCGCACTTACATGTACTTCAAAGGCGAACCTTTATATCCCTTCGGCTACGGCCTCAGTTATACGAAGTTTGGGTACTCTCACTTGGACCTCAGTTCACCGACGATCAAGAATGATGGCCAAGTGACGGTGAGCGTAGATGTGAAAAACGAGGGCGCGCGTGCCGGGGATGAAGTGGCTCAGATGTATGTCAGCTATCCGGATTCCAAAGTTTCGCGCCCGCGGGAACAGTTGGTTGGTTTCCAGCGGATCCATCTGGAGCCCGGTGCAACCCAAATTGTTCGCTTGCCGCTACCGGCCAAACGCCTGGCCTACTGGGACGAGGCCACGAAACATTTTGTTGTGGAACCAGGAACCGTCAAAATTTTGGTGGGAAGTTCATCTGCGGATATCCGCTTGCAAAAGTCTCTTTCTGTCGCACAAGCTCAACCTTGAGCGATCGATTCTGCTGGAGGAAAATACTGTGCTGCATCGAGTATCGAAGATCTATTTCAGCCGCTTGAGCCTTCTTGTCTCTTGCCTTTTTATGCCGTCGGTACTGTTGATGGCGCAGGCCGGAATCGTCGTCACGAAAACTGCAAACGGAGCGACGGTCAGGACACCGACAGACACGCTGCACCTGACCGTGTGCGGCGCCACCTCGATCCATGTCGTGGGCGCACCGAATACGGAAAACAATGGCAACGTGCTGGCGGGAACTCCGAAAGAGCCGTGGATGGTTGATGCCTGCACACCAGCCAAGTTCAGTCTCAATATCCCATCGAACACCACCGTGACCCATGATCAGAAGCAACTATGGAATCCGGTGGTCGCAACGTTGGATACGGGAAGCGTGCGTGTACTCATCTCGCTCGATACCGGCAGCCTCGAATTCAAGGACGAGCAGGGCAATCGGCTGCTGCAGGAATTTCAAGATCGGCCGCGCACTTACCGCCCCGTTACCCGCAATGGCGAGGCGCTGTTCAGCGTCGAAGACCGATTTTATCCCCAGGTACGAGAGGCGCTCTACGGATTGGGGCAGCACCAGAATGGCGTTTTCAACTACCGCGGCACGGTGGTCGAGCTGGCGCAGGCCAACACGGATGTCGATATTCCACTGCTGGTTTCGACCAATGGATATGGGATCTTCTGGAACTCAGCGGCGATCTCTTATTTCGACAATCGCTTCCCGTCGGAGATGCGTTTCAGTTCTAACGCTTCGCACGCGATCGACTATTACTTTCTCTACGGCCCCAGCATGGACCAGATCGTCCATCAATATCGCGTGATGACCGGACACGCGCCCATGTTCCCTGAATGGGCTTATGGATTCTTTCAGTCGAAAGATCGTTATCAAAGCTCGGCCGAGCTTTTGAAGATTGCCAATGAATATCGCAGCCAGCACGTTCCGCTGGATGTGATTGTGCAGGACTGGTTCTGGTGGGTAAAACAGGGTGATCCGGAATTCCGGCCCGACGCTTATCCGAATGTTCCGGAGATGTTGCAGAAGCTCCATGACGAGCACGTTCACGCCATGTTGAGTGTCTGGGCGGTTTTCAATCCGCAGTCGAAAAACTTTCTGGAGATGAAGCAGCGCGGACTCATTATTCCAGGGACAACCGATTATGACGCAACGAACCCTGCGGCGGGAACATTCTATTGGAATCACCTTGTTGGGAAGCTGTTCACGCAGGGGTGGGACGCCTTTTGGCTCGATAGCTCTGAACCGGAGATTGCGTATCCGCACGGGGGCGAAAGCGACGCCTCTCTGGAAGACAGAAAGCTTTTCATTGGCAATGGCGCTCTCTACACAAACATCTTTCCGTTGATGCACACGGGCAATGTGTACCAGCACTGGCGCGAGACCACAGACAAAAAACGAGTCTTCATCCTGACGCGTTCCGGCTTCGCGGGCCAGCAGCGAAATGCAGCCACCACCTGGTCGGGAGACGTGTTCAGCACCTTCTGGGCTTTCTCTCGCCAGGTGCCGGCCGGCTTGAACTTCGCACTCTCCGGTATGCCCTACTGGACGACGGACATTGCTGGATATGGTCCGCCGCTGGCTCGCGACACGCACGATCCGGCCTACCAGGAACTGTATACACGCTGGTTTGAGTACGGCGTCTTTTGTCCGATTTTCCGCACCCATGGTCACCGCGCCAACAATGAGAACGAGCTGTTTTCGTATGGTCCGGTCACGCCTATCCTGATTCGGTATGACAAGCTGCGCTATCGCCTGCTGCCGTACATCTATTCTCTGGCATGGCAAGTAACAGACCACGATTCCACCATCATGCGGCCGCTTGTGATGGACTGGCGCACGGACCGGAAGACATGGAACATTGGCGACGAATATATGTTCGGACCGGACCTGCTTGTCAGCCCCGTCACGCAAGAAGGAGCGACCAGCCGATCGCTTTACTTGCCGGCTTCTCCTGCGTGGTACGACTTCTGGACGGGAGAAAAAACAACTGGAGGGCAGCGGATTGAAGCCAGCGCTCCGCTTGATCGCATTCCCGTCTACGTACGAGCCGGATCTATTCTTCCCATGGGACCTGAGGTTGAATGGGCCACAGAGAAACCCAACGCTCCGATCGAACTGCGCATCTATCGTGGCGCCGATGGTGGCTTCCAGTTGTATGAAGACGCAGGAAACACCTATGCCTACGAGAAGGGCGAGCACGCAATCATCCCCATCCACTGGGATGACGCAACCAACACGCTGACGATTGACGCTCGTGAAGGATCTTATCCGCAGATGGCGCAGCAGCGGACCTTTAATGTCGTGTTCGTGGCAGCGAATCACGGCTCTGGCATGGAAGAGACCGCAACTCCGGATAAGCAGGTGGAATATAGTGGCACCGCAGTTACCGTGACGCCGTAGGTCCGCGATTGCTGCTGCTTGAAACTAGGCGATGAAAATCGAGGTGGTTATTTCGCGGGCGAAGAAAAGGAAGTTGTCTTTACAATTCCCTTCCCTTCGACGATGGTGTAGATGGCGTCGGCAGGGACGTTGTTCAGAACTTCTTTTTGCCCGCTTGGCCACGCGATTTCTACCTTCGTCATCACCGCATCCTGGCCGAGACCAAAATGCAGGCGGGTATCGTTCGACGAAAGATAGCTTCCTCCACCGTGGACTTCATCGATCTGCGTCATTTTCGAGGTCACGACTGTCATGCGCGCTCCTATTGCCGCGCGATTGCTTTTCGTCCCGATCAGGCGAAACAAGACCCGGTGATTGGAGTTCTTGGTTTCATTCAAAAACACGGACGGCGGTGCACCGACGTTATAGACCACCACATCGACATTGCCATCATTATTGATGTCGCCAAACGCAGTTCCTCGTCTCGACTGCAACGGCCCATCGTTGAGTCCGGCGATATCTGCGATCTCCTTGAAGGATTTGCCATCAATATTCCGATACAGCTGGATCGGTTCGCGATACTTCAACTCATCCGGCAGCGTATCGACCAGCGGACTCACGTTACCTGTCGCCACAAAAATATCCGGCCAGCCATCATTATCAAAGTCCGCAAACCCACTGCCCCAGCGCACAGGAGAATACTTGAGCTGGTAAATCTTGGCATCCCAAGTGGTATCGACAAACCCCTCCGCGCCCTGGTTGTGATAGAGCGTCATCGGCTGGTATCCGTAGCGGGTCACGACCAGGTCAAATTTGCCATCACGATCATAGTCACCAAAATCTCCCGCCATATTGCCCATCGGATGCCCATCCTGACTGAGCGCCACACCCAGCAACATCGCATCCTCTTCGAACTTTCCGTTGTGAAGGTTGTGGTAGAGAAAGTTCGGTCCCTGATCATTGGCGACAAATAGATCCGGCCAGCCGTCGCCATCGTAGTCTCCCCATGAGACTCCCATGCCAAGCCGCTTGTCTGGATTGCTGACACCCGCTTTAACACCTACTTCTTCAAACGTGCCGTCACCCTTGTTGCGAAATAGCAGATCGGATTCGCCCTCGCTGATGGGAACTTCGATTGGCAGCCCACGATACGATAGAGCCTTGGCGCCCGGCTGAGGAAGATGGTGGATGTCGCTGTTGACGTATCGCGAGACAAAAAGATCAAGATTGCCGTCGCGATCGTAGTCTCCCCAGGCCGCGCCAACGCTGAAGCCGCCGCCGGCGACCCCCGCCTTCTGAGTCACGTCCTTGAATTTGCAGTCGCCCATGTTTTGGTAGAGCACGTTGTGCCCGTAGCCCGTGACATAAATGTCAGGGAGACCGTCGTTGTTGAAATCTCCGATGGCCAACCCCATTCCCCAGCCTTTCGTGGTCAGCCCGGCTGTCTTCGTAACATCAGTAAAGTGCAAGCCGGCATCCTGGTGATAAAGCGTGATCATTGGATCACCACCATGCAGGAAGTGATCGATCGACGAACCATTCACAGTGACGATGTCGAGCTTGCCGTCGCCATCACAATCGAACAGCCCGATGCCACCCCCCATGGTCTCCAGCAGATATCGCATCTCCGGCGACATGTAGGGAACTTTCGTGACGCCGACTTGCGACGCGACATCGTGAAAGCGTATGGGAGACGGTGTCGGCGGTGCCGTTGCCGGAGGCAGAAAAAGCGCGAGAAGAAATAGTACCGAGTGCATAAGAGAATGATCCGTCAACAGTCTTGGCGATAGAAGCCTTACGGAGAAGCCAAGCTATTTCATGCTTCCCTTTTTCCGGTTTTGTCCATCTTGCTTGCTTCGATCCAGGCTGGTTGTCAGCATAGATCGCGCGCTTTCGTCCGCTGGATGGGATTGGAGATATCGCTGCAACGGGGGGATGGCCTGCTCAAATTGTCCATCAAGAAACGCCGCCCGTCCCCAGTTCAAATCCAGCCCCTCCAAACCAGGTGCCCATCTGGCTGTGTCTTGAAAATACGCCGTGGCCTGCTTGTAATCCTTATGAATCGCGGAAATTACTCCCAGATTGTTGTAGCTGTCCGCGATGACTGGAGCAAGCTTCGCCTCAACCGCCTTAGCCTGCTGCAACTGCTGCGCATTGATCACGGCGGGACGGCTCATATTATTGCTTGGGAACTGCGCCGGAGCCTCCCCGTGCGCTGGTCCAACCGTCTTACCCTGTTTCGCCTGGTCCATCTGTTGCAGCAATCCATTTGAAATTTGAATCTGCTGCCTGGCTTCCTCCGCTTTCCCAGACTGCATCAGGACTCGAGCCAGCAAATAGTGGGCGCGTTGTACCTGGTAGTTGTTTCGCGACAAATCGCGCGTCAACTCGATCGATCGCCTCAGAGCCGCTTCCGCCTTCGCCGGTTGATTCATCTCCATATACAACTGGCCCAGCATAAAATCAATATCCGGATCTTGCGGAGCCAGTGTACTTGCGCGAAGCAACTCCGTTTCCGCCTCTGGAAAATCATGTTGCTTCATTGCAATGTATCCCAGCTGCGAATGACTCAATAAGTCGTTGGGAGAAATTTCGAGTTCTTTGCGGAACTCAGCCGCAGCCCTGGAAAAATTCATCTCTCCCATATTTTGCAAATAGGCTGCTCCCAGCGAATAATGGGCGCCGGGCAATTTGTCATCCTCGGCGATGGCTTTCTTGAATTCCTCCTCCGCTCGCTCCGAGTAGTCCGTCTCGGCATATTGCAGCCCAATATCCATGTGCAACTGAGCGGTGTCGCCAAATCCTTTCAGCATTTCACGAAAAATGGTCGCAGCCTGTGTTTCTTGCTTCAGGGTCAGGTCCGCCCGTGCCAATCCAAGGCCGTCGACATAGTTGGGATCGAGCGCGACAGCCATTTCCATCTGCTTTTGCGCCTGGAGGTTGTCTTTCTTCAACAACAACACCCGCCCCAGTGCCAGATGGGCGGACGCATTGCGTGGAGCTCTCTCGACAGCCTCTCGCGCCAGCTGCACGGCCTTTTCCAGATCGCCCGCTGCCACTGCCTCTTGCACGTAATCCAGGCGCATCTCGATGTCACCTGGGTCGAGCAGCAGCCCCTCGTCAAATAGCGAAGCTGCTTCGTCGTAATCACCGACATTCTCAAAATTCTGGGCCAGCAGATTCAAGGCATGCACGATGAAAAGCTTGGAATAGCCGGCCGCACGCGCCATATCGCCTTGTGACCGCGCTTGCTGAGCCGCATCGTAATCTCGCTTCAGATCAGCTCCAGAGAGACGATTCGCCTGATACGCGTAGGAAGGAAGAACAAACACAGCTGCGAGCAAAATTACCGTAACGGCCAAACGGTGCGAACATCGGTTTCTCAGCGAAAGCTTCATGCGGGGACTAGTGTCGCAGGTTCCGAGCGAACAACAGATTTTCTCGGATGTTGGATCGTGAGGCAAGTATAAATCGCGCCTTGGAGAATCGGCTCCTCCTTCCGAGACAACGCGGAGCAGCTTAAAAAAGGTTGGGGCATCTCTTGCGAGATGCCCCAAAGTACTGCGGAGTTTGGATTAGAAGTTATATTTTATGTTCAACTCGATGATCCTCTGCGTCGGCGCGCCGGCTTTGGTATCCAAATAGCCCCAGGTCGGTGAGTCGGCAGCCGTATTCAACGTGATTGCTTTGCTGGCATAGTCGACGTTGTAGCGCAGCTGCAACTGGTTTCCGCTGCTGAATTGCGGTAACGGATGATTCAACCAGTTGAACATCGAGAAACGGAATTGAACGTTTTGGCTGCCCTTGATCTCAAACGTCTTGTAGATCGCCAGGTCATTTTCGATGTAGGCCGCGTTGCCAAAGAATGGGAAGTTTTGCCCGCCTTGCTGGCCGATCGCCGGAGCACCGAAGCAAGTCTGCTGGAGCAATTGCTTGGCCTTCAGTCCGGGCAATTGGATGCTCTTCAGTCCGGATTTCGGATTGCATGTCAACACGGGAAGAATATTGAGAGCGGCATCCGTTCCGTAGTAGGTCGCGGAGCCGATATTCGTGGTAATTCCGTCGGCCGCGGCATTCGCTGGAAGGCCAGTATAGGTCAGCCCTAAACTAAAGTTCCCCGGAGAACCGTTCTCCTGCTGCAGACTGCCACCCGCCTGCCACGAGGTGATACCAGAAATCGTCCATCCGTTGGCAGCGCCACGTAATATGGCATTATTCCCATGAATCACCTCTCCGAATTGATAGATGTAATTCGAGTTGAAGAGGAATGGCCGATCCACATTCAACACTCCGTAGTTAGCACGGGTGACGAAGGGATTGATCTGGAATGCCGCCGTCCCCAATTGTTTCTGCCAGGTAAAGTTGAAGTCGAAGACAAATCTGCCGGCTCGTTTTGTCCAGGAAGTCTGCAGTGCGTTGTAATTCGAGAAGAAAGTCGACTGGTGCATAATCACCTGACTGGTCCCATAGGCATACCCGAACGGGTGATAATCGGCTAATTTGTTACCGGTCGCGGTGCCGTCGGTGTCGGTACCGACATTCTCCGGATTGTTCGAGGTCACGCCAGTCTGCGGGTCGGGCAGGAATAGCGCGCCGATCGGCGTTTTGTTCTGGTCGGCAAGTGCGGGAAATGCAGAACCGTTGCTGGACTCGCCATCGTTGTCCATCTGGCTGCTGCTGCTGCCGACATAGGCAATATCGAACAGAGAATTCCACGGCAGTTGCTGGTCGATGGTCAAGTTCCAGCTATAGGTGAGCGGAATTCCGTAGTCGGTTGGCGAGGCGGCCGTGTACGAACCATAGGTTCCCGGCGTACACTTCACGCCTAAGCCATTCATCCCGGTGTTGGGATTGCAGAAAGTCGAACTGCCCGCTATCCCCGAGGGCGCAATACCGGCCGCTTGACCGGCTGGAGTGTTGATGAAACCAATCTGCGACGTCAGGACTTCCGTGTTGCCTGGCAAGTTGTATGTCCGGATATTTTGCGCGGTTTGCAAATCGGCGGCATAGTCGTTGTACTGATCCTGCCAACGATACGCGCCCCACCCGCCACGCACCATCGTCTTGCCGTTTCCAAACACATCGTATGCCAAGCCGAAACGCGGGGAAAGGAAGGCCAGACG
>Ga0335075_10004345_pt1 | contig 22192 bp, 20 predicted proteins | sample Lox_Sample_24_FD_206723 | JGI IMG/M metagenome (GOLD analysis project Ga0335075, IMG submission 206723) | Soil microbial communities from Loxahatchee National Wildlife Refuge, Florida, United States - Lox_Sample_2.4 | ecosystem: Environmental > Terrestrial > Soil > Wetlands | place: USA...
CCGTTCCCGTCGACGCGTGTCTGAATCGCAGCGGTAACGATCTCGTCAGCTTCAGCCAGGCCCGACACGACCAGAGGACACCGCAGATGCAGATTGACCCGCGCGGCCCGCGGTTCGGCGCGCTGATCACCATGGTCGTATTCGCCGTCGTGCTGATCACCGGCAGTGTGTGGTTGCTCGCCCTGCAGGCACTGGCGTTCGCTGCCGGTGCCTTCCTCGGGCTGCGCAAGTCCCCGTACGGGCTGATCTATGCCCGGCTGATCCGGCCCCGGCTCGGCCCGCCTGCCGAACTTGAGGATGAGGCACCGCCGAGGTTCGCGCAGATGGTTGGCCTGGTGATCAGCATCATCGGCATCATCGGCTACGCGCTCGGGCTGACCCCGCTCGGGATGGCAGCGGCTGCCCTGGGGCTCGTCGCCGCGATCCTGAACGGAGTGTTTGGCATCTGCCTCGGGTGTGAGATGTATCTGCTCATCCGCCGGAGCTTCCCGGCGCACGTCAGCGCCGGCCGAAGCTGACTCGCGCTGACTATGACCGGCGCGAACAATGACCGCGCGAACCAACCGACCAGCACCACAGCATCGTCAGCAGCCGGACAACAGCTGCACAGCCAGCCAGGGCTCAGGGCGAGTCCGGGCGATACGCAAGGAGGATCTGAAGTATGAGCCGTTCCGACGTCCTGGTGGACGCTGACTGGGTCGAGGCGCACCGGGACGATCCCGGCGTCGTTTTGGTCGAGGTCGACGAGGACACCAGTGCTTACGACAAGGGGCACATCCGCGGAGCCGTGAAGATCGACTGGAAGAAGGACCTGCAGGACCCGGTCCGCCGTGACTTCGTCGACCGGGCTGGCTTCGAAGCGCTGCTTTCCGAGCGCGGTATCTCTAACGACGACACCGTGATTCTGTACGGCGGCAACAACAACTGGTTCGCTGCGTACGCCTACTGGTACTTCAAGCTGTACGGGCACCAGAACGTCAAGCTGCTGGATGGCGGCCGGAAGAAGTGGGAGCTGGACTCACGGGAGCTAGTCACCGAGGTGCCGCAGCGGGCCGCCACGAGCTACAAGGCCAGCGAGCAGGACACCTCCATCCGCGCGTTCCGTGACGAGGTCGTCGCTGCCATCGGCAACCTGAACCTCATCGACGTGCGCTCCCCCGACGAGTTTGCCGGCCGCCTGCTTGCCCCGGCGCACCTCCCGCAGGAGCAGGCTCAGCGGGGCGGCCACGTGCCCTCGGCGAAGAACGTTCCGTGGTCGAAGGCCGCTGAGGACGACGGCACGTTCAAGTCGGACGACGCGCTGCGGACGCTGTACGGCGGGGCCGGAGTCGACTTCGGCACCGACACAATCGCCTATTGCCGGATCGGCGAGCGGTCCGCCCACACCTGGTTCGTGATGCACGAACTGCTCGGCCAGCCGAACGTGAAGAACTACGACGGCTCGTGGACCGAGTACGGCTCACTCGTCGGTGTTCCGATCGAGCTCGGGGACGGCTCATGAGCGCCGGTGACCAGGCTGTGAGCTCGGGCTGCGGCGCGCCGGCCGGCGGCGCCGCCATCAAGGACGCCGGCAACCAGGCCATCGTGCAGGGCAAGGTCACCAAGGATGGCGCCCCGGTGCCGGTCGGGTACGCCCGCCTGCTGAACTCGGGCGGCGACTTCGTGGCCGAAGTGCCGCTCGGCGAGGACGGCGGGTTCCGGTTCTTCGCGGCGCCCGGCGACTGGACGCTGAGGGTGCTCGCGCCTGGCGGGATCAGCGCGGACCGGGGCGTGAGTGCCGCGACGGGCGAGATCAGGGAGCTCGAAGTAGCGGTCTGACGACATCACCGCAGGTGGGGCAGTGTAGCCGGGCAAAACCGGGCGCACTGCCCCACTTGTTCTCTAACTTGCCACCTGGATGCCGCCTATTCATATGCCCCTAGTTCAACTGCTGTTCACCTTTACCGCCTAAAAAAGGACCCGTCAGCCGCCAGATCCGCCGGCTGATGATCACCGAGCGTCAGGGGCGAGGCAGCAGAATGTCAACACAGGCTGATCCTGCTCAGTCGGGAGATGTCGGCGGCGTAAATGCCAACCCGGCCGGCAGCCAGGTTGTCACCGGTCAGGTGGCCAGCGGTCAGACAGCAGTCGAGCAGGCGGCAGCGGCCGGGGGATCGACGATCATTTCAGCGGTCGACCTCACGCTCAGCTTCGGCCAGCGTGCGATCCTGTCGGACGTCAACACCGAGATCCGGCGTGGCGTGGTGACCGCCCTGATCGGCCCGACGGGCTCGGGCAAGAGCACCCTGCTGCGGACGCTCAACCGGATGAACGACAAGGTCACCGGTTACCGGCACGCCGGTGATGTGCTGCTCGACGGCCGGAGCATCTGGAGCCCCATCGTGGAGCTCATGACGCTGCGCCGCAAGGTGGGCATGCTGTTCCAGCGGCCCAACCCGTTCCCCATGTCGATCATGGACAACGTTACGGCTGGTACCCGGGCGCACAAGATGGCGCCGCGCAGCGCCTTGCGTGCCGTGGCCGAGGAGCATCTGACCGAGGTCGGCTTGTGGGATGCGGTCAAGGACCGGCTTAAGGACTCGCCGTTCCGGCTGTCCGGCGGACAGCAGCAGCTGCTCTGCCTGGCCAGGGCGCTGGCCGTCAAGCCCGACGTGCTGCTGCTTGACGAGCCGACGTCGGCACTTGACCCGAACGCCACTGAGTCCATCGAAGCCCTGATCAGGACGCTGGTACCGAACCTGACAGTGGTGATCGTCACACACAACCTGGCGCAGGCCGTCCGCGTCGCCGACCGGACCATGTTCCTGTACCAGGGCCGGCTGGTCGAGCACGGCGAGACCAAGCAGGTCTTCGAGAACCCGGCACACGAGGAGACCGCCCGATACGTCGCCGGGCGCTTCGGCTGACACAGACCACCCGCGCGGGAGGACGGCACTCCCCCGCGCGGGCGCAGGGCCGCGCTTGCGCGGACACAGTCGCACGCATCCGCGTGCGAGTCGTATAGCGCACGCGCGAGCGTGCAGAACTAAAGGAGTATTCCCAGGTGGCTAAGAGATTCCGCTTGGCCTACACAGCGGCCGCCTTGATTCCGCTCTCTGTCCTGGCGGCGGCCTGTGGCTCGTCATCCCCCAGCACGTCCTCAACCTCGTCGACCAAGGCCGCGGCAATGGTCGGCGCCGCGCTTCCGACCTCGCCGGCCAAGACGCCGGAGACCATCACCGAGACCGGCAGCACGCTGCTGTACCCGCTGATGGGATCGTGGAGCGAGGCCTACCAGAAGGCATTCCCCGTTAGCTCCACCGTTAGCACGCCGCTGACGACCATCGAGACCGGCGGTACCGGCTCGGGCACCGGCATCAGCGACGCCGCGAACGGAACCGTGAACATCGGCGCCTCGGACGCCTACCTGAGCAGCTCGGACATGACGTCGTACCCGACGCTGAAGAACATTGCCCTGGCGATCTCGGCCCAGCAGATCAACTACAACCTGCCGACCGTGAAGACGCCGCTCAAGCTCGACGGCACAGTGCTGACCGAGATCTACACCGGCAAGATCACTAAGTGGAACGACCCGGCGATCGCCGCGCTCAACCCTGGCGTCAGCCTGCCGGCGCTGACGATCGTCCCGCTGCACCGCGCAGACGGCTCTGGCGACACGTTCCTGTTCACCAGCTACCTCAACGCTCAGGACTCCAGCGCATGGTCGTCTTCGAACGTGGGCACCACGATCAGCTGGCCGACGGTGAGCGGCGCACTGGCTGAGGAGGGCAACGGCGGCATGGTCAGTGGCTGCGCCGCTACCAAGGGCTGCATCGCCTACATCGGCATCAGCTACGAGTCCAAGACGCAGGCGGCTGGCCTCGGCCAGGCGGAGCTGAAGAACGGTGCTGGTCAGTTCGAGGCGCCCACGTCGGCCACGATCTCGGCCGAGGCGAGCGCCCTCACCAGCAAGACCCCCGCGAGCGAGACGCTGTCGATGATCGACGCCAACGTTCCCGGCGGTTACCCGATCATCAATTACGAGTACGCGATCGTGAACGACAAGCAGACCAACGGGACCGTCGCAGAGGACATCCGCGCGTTCCTGTACTGGACTGTTCACAGTGGCCAGAGCGCCACGGACTACCTGAGCGCGGTGAACTTCCAGCCGCTGCCCGCGTCGGTCGTGACGCTGTCCGACAACCAGATTGCCAAGATCGGCTCTTGAGTCATGGCGTCGTCGACGACCCCGATAGTCGGCTCGGATGGGGGAGCGGGCACTCCGCTCCCCCGCCGGGCCGGCTCGGCCCTCCGTAGCGCAGTCCGCCGCGGTGAGATCCTCCGCTGGCTGGGCGGTATCGGAGCGCTCATCCCACTGCTGGCGCTCGGCTTCATCCTCGTGGTGCTGCTCGTCGACGCGATCCCGGCGATCCGGCTGAACGGCTTCGGGTTCTTTACCAAGAGCATCTGGAGCCCGGGCGGCTACAACTCCTCGATCGTGAGCACCGACGGGATCAAGCACCTGTCTGGCAGCTCGTTCGGTGCCTTGCCAGAGATCGCCGGGACGCTCATCTCATCGGCCATCGCCCTGATCGTCGGCGTGCCGATCTCCATCGGTGCGGCGCTGGCGATCGTCGAGCGACTGCCTCGGCGGCTTGCGAACATGATCGGCATCTTCCTCGAACTGCTGGCGGGCATCCCGAGCGTTATCGTCGGCTTGTGGGGCGCGCTTACCTTCGGGCCCTTCATCGCCCACCACATCACTCCGGTGATCGCCCGCAACATGCCGGACGTGCCGGTGCTCAACTACTTCCGCGGCGACCCGGGCAATGGCGAGGGCCTGCTCACCTCCGGTCTGGTGCTTGCCGTCATGATCATTCCCATTGTTGCCGCGACGTCTCGTGACCTGATTAGGCAGGTGCCGATCCTGCCTCGCGAGGGCGCCATCGCGCTCGGCATGTCGGACGCGCAGACAGCACGCAGGGTCACGCTGCCCTGGGTGGGGTCGGGCATCGTCGGCGCGGCCGTGCTCGGCCTCGCCCGCGCCCTCGGGGAGACGCTCGCCGTTGCGATGTGCTGCGGCGTGGCGCTCAACGCCGTGCCCGGCAACATCTACGCGACGATGACGACCATATCGGCGACGATCGTCACCCAGCTCGACAGCTCGTTCTCGGACGGCACCGGGTTCGCCACCAAGAGCATCGCCGAGCTCGCGCTCATCCTGATGGTGATCACGCTGCTCGTGAACGTGGGTGCGCGGTGGCTGGTGCGGCGGGTCTCTGGCACGGCGCTTCCGGTGGGCCGGGGCGTATGAGCGCGGCAGCGAATCAGCGAGGAGGAAGGCGATGAGCGGCGCACCGGCACTGCAGGGCACGTCGGGCCGTGGGCCAGGCGAGGCCGGCTACTGGCCGCCTGTCCCGCGACGCAGGAAGATCAGCAACGTGATCTTCTGGGGGTTGTGCCTGATCGCTCTCGCGCTTGTCGTCGTGCCGACGCTGTGGCTGGCGGGCGGAATCCTGGCGCGCGCGATCCCGCACTTCCACTTCAGCGTGCTGTGGACACAGACAACGGGGGCGGAGAGCGGCGGGCTGCTCCAGCCGATTCTCGGCACTGTCACGATCACGCTCGGCGCCATGATCATCGGCGGCGTGATCAGCGTGCTCACCGGCCTGTACCTGAGCGAGTTCGCAGCCGGCGCGCCCCGCAGCGTGCTGCGCGGCGCGTACGAGGTGCTGGCCGGAATTCCGTCGATTGTCCTGGGCTTCGTCGGATACATCGCGCTCTGCGTCAACCTGAAGATGGGATTCGGGCTGCTTCCGGCCGTGATTGTCATCTCAGTCCTGACAATTCCGTACATCACCAAGTCAACCGAGACCTCGCTGGCGCAGGTGCCGACCGGATATCGCGAAGGAGCGGAGGCACTGGGCATTCCCACCTCGTGGGCTATGCGCAAGATCGTGCTGAAGTCCGCTATACCCGGAATGATCACCGGATTCCTCGTGGCGGCTGCCATCGCCATCGGCGAGACGGCGCCGCTGCTGTACACAGCTAACTTCGGCACCCAGTTCCCGTCACTAGCGCACGTCACTCACCAGGGTGTGCCGTACCTGACCTACGTTGTCTACGAATTCTCGCCGCTGATAAGCCAGGTCAATAGCGCTAACGTGCTCTCCTTCGATGCGGCGCTGGTCCTGTTCGTCTTCGTGCTCGTGCTGATCCTGCTCGGCCGTACGGTGGCCGCCTTCGCGCGGCGCAACACGGAGTGAGCGGTCATGAGCGCCCCGCGCGTCGGATGGCCCGCTGCCGCCGACGATGACATGCCAACCGAGGGAAGCCCGCCTATCGGCGGGGCGGCGAGTCGCGGCGCCCTTAACACCATGTACCGGGAACGGGGCCTGCGGGGGCCAGCCACGTCCGCCAGGCAAGCGGCGTCGTCAGCCGCCGGGTCGCCCGCCGCCGGTGCTGCCGTGAGCGTGCTCGCGGATCGGCTCGCCGCCGCGCTGGTACACCATGAACCGGGCTGGCGCCTGCCCCGGCACTCGGCACTTGCCAGGCGCTACAACGTCAGTGTTGTGGAGATCGACGGGGCCGTCGAGGAACTCATTAACAGGCACCTGGTGCGGCGCCTCGCAGATGGCCAGTTGTACCGGGCCAGCCCGGCCGAGTACGTGATCGGGCTGGAGGGCGTGCCCGGCCTGGTCTCGTACGTCGATGCGATGGGCGGGGAGTTCTCCTGCCGGAGCCGCCAGGTGACGTGGCGGCTGCCGCCGGAGGACATCAGCTGGGCGCTGCGGCTGACCGCGGACCAGCAGGTGTGCGTCGTGCGATTCCTATGGACCGCTGGCGGCGAGCCTGCCGCGCTATGTACCACCTACGTTCCCGACGACATCGCTGGCCGCCCGGACGACAGTGCCCCTGCGGGCCTGCCCGCTGTATTGAACCTGATGCAGCTCACCGGCATCGCCGAGAACCCGGCCGCCCCTTCAGGCAGTGCCAGTAGCCGGCCACTCACTGGCCTGCCGACCGCGCTGCACATTGAGTTGCAGGCGCCGCCGCCATCGGTGGCCCGCAGCCTGCGGCTGACCGCCGGCCAGCCGGCCATGATGGTCACGGTCCGGTTCGAGGACCTGGACTCGGGTCGCCCGGTGGCGCTGACCGTCGCGGTGCTGCGCCCGGACATGTTCCGGCTTGTCGTTCAGACTCCTCGGCCGCCGTTGCCTGCCGAAGATCCCGGCAATCTGCCCAATTCCTGGACGCATGCGGTGGAGGACTGGGAGCCTTGACCCGCTATGCGCACGACAGCAGCGGGAATAGCTGAGCGCCGAACTCGGCGCTTGCCGGCTGACGATCTTCGCCCACCAGCCGCGCGGTTAGGACTCCGTGAGTTAGCCGCCGGGTTTACCGCGCTGGTGGTTGCCGCGCAGTTAGCGCTCGCGCCCAACATGCTGCTGATCGCCGCCCTGCTCACGGTTACCGCTCGCATGTCTCGGTGGCGTCCGCACTGGCTCCTGCTGCCCGCGATGGCCGGCGCATGCTGGCTGGCAGCTGTCAGATTGTTGGTTGCCGTGGCGGCGCTCGAAGCAAGCGCGGGCAGGCTCATTGCCGCCGAGGGTGCTGTGGCCAGCCATCCGGGGCGACTTCTCGACCCGTCCTCGGCACTTGCCGGCGCTGGCTGGTGGATGCCGCGGGAGCTTCCGCTCGCGCTACTGGGCGGAACCGCCGAGGCGGCGATCGTGCTGTGGCTCGGCTGGCGGCGCTCCCCGCCTGCCTGGCGGCCCGGAGTTGTCGCAGTGGCTCGCCGGCGGGCTGCCGCAGCGGCAATGGCCGCCTCTCACACGGTTATGGCCGGCGGCTGTGCGATCGGCGTGAATCCGTCGTCCGGCCGGCTGGTCGGGTTCAGCTGGGACGAGGCGCAGTCCGGCGTTTTGCTGGCAGGCCCGGACGAACGGCAACTCGGCCAAGTCGGCCTGGCTGTTGCGTGCGCCGCGATGAGGCTGCGCAAGACCGTCATCGTCATCGGCTCCGCGACTGGTCCCGCCGGGCAGGTCGCGTTGCTTGCGGGGCGTCTTGGGGTGCCGGTGACGGACGTCAGCGCGGTTAACGACGGTACCGACGCCAGCTTTGCCGTCGGCAGCATAGGTCGCGCCATCCGCAGCCGCCGCGTGCTCATGCTGTCGGCCAGTCGGCCCGAAGTGGTACGCCGTGCGCTCGCCGATCTGCTGGCCGTTCTGGCCGGGCTGCGCGACCGCGGGCTTCGCGGCGACTGCCTCGCGTGGGTGACGAGCCACGATGAGATCGATCCCGAGATCATGGCTGGCCTGCTCGAGCTTGGTCAGGCAACCGGCACATGTGTCCTGTTGAGTACCACGAGCATGGCGTGCGCGGCCAGCCTCGCGGCGCATGTCGGCACGACGGTTGAGTGCGGCTGCAGTGTCTCGGCTGAGCGCGGCCGCGGGGCACCAGGAGCGTTCACGCTGGCCTCTGCTCGCCGTCCGGATAGGCGCGTCAGGGGCGTGCTCGTGCCGATCGCGTTAGCGTCCGCCTCTACCGCGTTGTCGGCCGGGGCAGCCCCATCTGCGGAGGCGCGGTGACACGCGCCGATGGCGGCCGCACCGGGGCCATCCCGTGGGCGGGGGGCGGCGCACAGCCAATGCGGCCCCGCGGCCGTCTGCGGCGAGATCTGATCTACCTCGGCTGGCGGCAGGTTCTGGCCGAGCCCGATCCTGGTCCGGCGCCGATCACGCCTGCGGTGCCTGAGGCGGATGAGGTCAGCCCGGACTGGATGGCAGCGCAGCGCCGCGAGCACTCCAGGCTTGCCCGCCCGGCCCGGCTAACCGCGGTGGCCGCGTTGGCTGTGGGCGCGGCGAGCGGTTCCGCCTGGCTAGCCGGGTTGCTAACCGGAGCGCTTGCGCTGCCCCTGACCGTGGTGGCGGCGGGAGTCGCCGGATGCGGTGGCCGCCGGCTGTGGCGCAGTGAGCGTGAACTTGCCGCCGAATTCCGTGCCGAGGAGCTCCGAGTGGCTGCCTTCGGGGATGCGCAGCGCCGCGAGCATGCCGCACGCCTGGCCGAGCATGCTGGCCGGCACCGCGAGTGGCAGCAGCGTGCCGCGGCCTTCAAGCGCCAGCCGGTGTGGTACCCGGTGACTTTGCCGACCACCGTGCAGCGCCTCGACATCGCCGGCGGGACCGTTGCCGGGTGGTCCGCACTGCTGACGACGGTCGCCGCGCCGAGGCTAGCGGCAGGTGGCGAGGTGACGATCGTCGACCTGACGGAAGGCGGTGTGGCAGCCGACCTGCTGGCGGTAGCCCGGCGCTCCGGCATCGATCCGCTCGTCTGGATTCTGCCCGCTGATCTGCCGCGCCTGGACCTCGGCGCGAACTTCGGGCTGGATCTGCTAGCCGACGTGCTCGCACGGACCGTCAGCGTCGCTGGTAGCGCTGGCGGCGCGGCAGCAGGCGCTGACCTGGGCGGCGGTCCGGCGGACGCGGCCAAGGACGCTGCGCTGTTGAGTCGAGTTCTGCGGACGCTCGGCGACAGCGACGCGCCATTAACGATGGCGAAGCTGGCTGCGGCACTGCGGGCGCTGGGGCAGATCGGCAGCCCAGCGGAGCAGCTGCGCTCTGGAGCGCTGACGCATGAGCAGCTCGCTAATCTCGGTAGCCTGGCCGGCCGCGGCGCTGAGCATCTCGTCGTCGAGCGGGCCTGGGCGCTGGAGGCGCGCCTGCGCGTGCTCGAGCCGCTCGCGAGCAGCCCGACGGCTCGCCCACCGAGCCGCCTCAAGGTCGCCTGGCTCGACCGGCGTGCGGCCGCCGTGGGTAACTCGGTCCTGGCCGGATACCTGGCTATCGCGCTGACGGCAGTCCTGCGGCAGGCTCCGCCGGGCAGGCCGTGGCAGCAGACGCTCTGTTTGCTGGGCGCGGAGCGGCTCTCGGCGGACGTACTAGACCGGCTTTGCGATGCGGCTGAGATGGCCGGTGCGGGGCTGGTTCTCGCCTACCGGTCGATCCCGGCGCATGTGCGCGAACGGCTCGGCCGCGGTGATGCGGCCGTCGGCTTCATGCGGCTAGGCAACAGTCAGGATGCCCGTTTCGCCGCGGAACAGATCGGCACCGAGCACCGGTTCGTAGTCAGCCAGCTGACCGACACCATCGGGGCCTCGATCACTGACACGGGCGGCGTCTCCTACACCAGTTCGGTCGGCGCTTCCGACTCGATCTCCGAATCGGAGTCGGTCTCGCTGACTGCTGGCCGTAGCCGCGGTCACGGTCGCAGCAAGCACAGCGCCTTCGCGCCGTTCGCAGATTTCACCGGCTCGGCTAGCTCTGACGCGAGCTCGTCGGCTGCGATCTCCGACTCGAGCTCTATCAGCGCGGGCATCAGCACCGGGACCTCTTGGGGCTGGAGCACGTCCCGAGCTGCCGGTGCCAACGACTCGCTCGCCGTCGCGGCGCAGCGATCGCGCGAGTCCGTGGTCGAGCAGCATGAGCTGCAGCAGCTCCCCCCTAGTGCGGTGCTGCTCTGTTACCCCGCGCCAGGCGGGCGGCAGGTCGTGCTTGCCGACGCGAATCCGGCCATCATGACCCTGCCGACGGCCACTCTTGCCAGCCCGCCCGGCCTGGCAAGATAAGAACCATGTTGCGGGAATTCCGTCAGGTCGACGTCTTCACGACTACGCCCTACCGGGGCAACGCGCTCGCTGTCGTGCTCGGTGCGGACGGGCTAAGCGACGAGCAGATGAGCCGCTTCGCCAACTGGACGAACCTATCCGAGACCACATTCGTGCTCGACCCCGACGACGAGCAGGCTGACTACCGGGTCCGGATCTTCACGCCCAGCCAGGAACTCCCGTTCGCCGGTCATCCCACACTCGGCACCTGCCACGCATGGCTCGAGGCAGGCGGTCAGCCACGCACGCCAGGTGTTGTCATCCAGGAGTGCAAAGCCGGCCTGATCACCATCGGCCAGGATGCCTCCGGTCTGAGGTTCGCCGCTCCGCCATTGCTGCGCTCGGGGCCAGTCGATGAAGCGCTGGCCGAGCATGTCGCCGAGATACTGTGTATCGGCCGAGACGAGATCGTCGACTTGCAGTGGGCAGACAACGGACCCGGCTGGATCGCTGTGCTGCTCGCCAGCGCCGATGCCGTGCTCGCGATCAAGCCAGGCGCGACCGACCTGGACATCGGGGTCGCCGGGCCACATCCGCTGGGCGGCCCGGCCGATTTCGAGGTACGCGCGTTCGTGCCCAAGAACGGCATGACCGACGAGGATCCGGTGACCGGGAGCCTAAACGCCTCGCTGGCGCAATGGCTGCTGGGCAGCGGCCGGGTGCAGGCACCCTACCTGGCACGGCAGGGCACGGCCCTGGGCCGGAACGGCCAAGTCCAGATCACAGTCGGAACCGACGGCACCGTGTGGGTCGGCGGACAGGTCGTTACCTGCGTGCGCGGCACGGTCGAGCTATAGCCGTTTGGCGCCTTTGCCTGCTCCTGCCGCGGGGACTCACCACCATTGCTCGGGCATCCATCATCTCTTTCAGCCAGGTGCCTGCTCGCGCTAGGGTGCGACCGTGATGCGAGGCCCGTCGGTGTCCCGGATGCGCTTCGCTCGCGTCATGCTCCAAGTGCAGCTAGCCTGCATGGCGGTCGGCGCGGTAGCGCTCGTGTACATATTCGGATACCGCGCCCATCCCCATCAGATCGGCTCCGCCTTCCTGATAGCTGCTGTATACGTCGTCGTCACCGGTATCCCGACGATTCTCATGCAGCGAGCGTGGCGGGCCCAGGCTCGCCGTGCCGCCGCTGCTGCCGCGCCCGGCGCGGATGGCGTGATGACGACCGAGAACGGTGGTGGTTTCGGCGCGCCACGTGCGCGGAAAAGCTTTCGCTCTCAGCGCCGGACATGGCTATCGGTGACCCTCCTGGGCGCAGCCATGCTGATCGCCTTCCTTGTGCTGGTGGATCACTATGAAGGCCCGGCCTTGGCGCTCGAATCGAGCGGCGTCCACGTCGAGGGGGTGATCAGCAGCGTGATCGGACAGAGGATGGCTCCGGCGGACGGTGCCGTCGATGTCCAGTACTCATACGCCGGTCAAAGCTTTGATGCGCATATTTACCGCGACGACACCAGCCCCGTTTACCACGTGGGGGAGGCAGTTACCGTCACGCTCGATCCCTCGGATCCGAGCGTTGCCACGGTGGGCGGCAGCGACAATGAGAGCCCGGGATTGGTCGCGCTGCTTATCGTGCTCCTGCTGGGCGGAGGGGTCGGAGTCCTTATCGGGCCGGGCATGCTCATCGCGATGCGGCTGTCCCGGCAGCGGGCCCGCAGGGCCACCATCCAGGCTGACCACCCCGCCTGACACCGTCACACGGCCCGGCGCGGCTGACGGGCTCTACATCCGCATCTGGCAGGCTCACCCTGGCACGACGCGGATGCCGTAACGGTTGCCGATCCGGGTGCGCTCAGAGTCGCTGGAAGCAGCATTGATCTCGCGGAAATAGTCTTCGATGCCGGCTGGGACGGCGATCAGCAGCAGCCGGGCGGCAGGTCCCGCGGCCCAGAATCGGTGCGGGCGGCCGCGGGGCAAGAAAACGAAGCTGCCTGCCCCGGCGTCGAACACCTCATCCCCGCAGCGGACAGACAGCGCGCCATCGAGCACATAGAAACACTCATCGTCTCGGTCATGCACATGGAGCGGCGGCCCGGCGCCGATGCTGGTCTCAAACACGCTCAGGGCGCCTCCGGTCGACTGCCGCGAGGCCTTCAGACCAGGATCGCCCGCCAGACCATCGCCCGCCGCAACCACATAGGCGGTCAGCAAGTCAGTCATGGCATCCATGATCGTCCCGCGCCCGGCAGGGCGGCTAGCGCAGGCCGACCAGCACGCGAGGCTCCCGCCTGGGCTACTGCCACGCTGGCGACCTTCCGGGCACAATTCCCCCCAATCCGGCAGCATGGGCTCCCCCAACCTGGTAAGCACGCAGCATGGGTGAGACGTCCGGCATTGGCGGCAGCACAGGCGGGCTGTGGTACCGCGTCCATGCCGTCGATGCGACCTGCCGCGGGGGCTCGGCCGTGACGGACTACGCCTCGGTCCTTCCGGCCGCGCTGAACGCCGTCAGGCACCGGCGGCCATTCATCGCCGGCTGGCTGTCCCGCGGCAGCGGCGCACCCCTCGAGCTGATCACTACGGCTGGTCCGCTGCCTCAGCCCGAGGCAGCCCGCCACGCTGAGGCAGCCCGCCAAGCTGAGGCGGCCCGTCAAGCGGAGGCTGCTCAAGCGGAGGCAGCTTCTGAAGCCGGGCCAGCGCTCCAGCCTGAGCCTGCGCTCACGCCCGTGCCAGCCGAGATCATGCCGCTGGCCGGCCCGCCGACGGTGGAACTGCTTTTTCCGTGGGGTGCCCGCGGCGTCGCTATCGACAGCAACATGCTGGCTGACCTAGATCAGCTGGTCTGGGCGCCGTGCCCAGGCCGGCAAGTCCCGCTGGTCAGCGAGGGCCTTGTGCGGCGTGCGCCGCCCGAAGCGCCGGGGCCGCCCGGAGCGCCGGGGCCGCCGACGCTCTTCGAGTCAGCGCTGCAGACTCTGATGGGCAGGCCATTTGGCTGGCTGATCGTTGCCGACCCGACTGACCTCCTTGATGCCGAGGCCGCAGAATTGCGGAATCAACTGACCGTGCTTCGCCGGTATGACGACGAGAACGCGAGGTTCGAGGCACAGCGGGCGGAGCGCAGGCTGGCCGAGCTGGACGCATTCCGTGAGGCCGGGTTGTGGAATGTCCGGGTGCTGGCCGGCGCGGCCAGCGAGCAGGACTTGCAGCTCATCGCCCCGGTCCTGGTCGGTGCAATGGATCTGAGCGCCCATCCCTACCGGTTGCGGTGCCCGGGTGGGGCACAGGAGTTCGCTGACGTTCTCGCCACCAAGCTGGCCGACCCGGTCGATGGCTCGATGGTGCCGTTCGCTGCCACGGCCGGAACTCTTGCCGCACTGACCGGGCTGCCCCGTCGTGAAGTGCCGGGCGTGCGGGTCATGCGGCCCGGCTATTTCGATGTCACCAGTGAGGTTGGCGGTGAGCGCTCGATCAGCCTTGGCCAGATTCTCGATGGGCAGGATCGCCCGGTTGGCACGCTACGGGTCCCGCTCGCGACGCTGAACAGGCACGCTCTGGTAACCGGCGCGACCGGCGCGGGCAAATCTCAGACCGTCCGGCACATGCTGGAGCAGCTGGCTGGCGCCGGAATCGGCTGGCTGGCCATCGAACCGGTGAAGTCCGAGTACGCGGCTATGGCCACGCGCCTGCGGAACCTGGGCCCGGACGCGGCGGGCCGCGACCGCGGCGAAGTCACGCTGATCAACCCCGCTGACCCCGAGTCGGTGCCGCTGTCGGTCAGCCCGCTGGCACCTGAGCCCGGTTACCCCGTCCAGGCCCACATTGACATGGTCCGCGCGCTGTTCCTTGCTGCGTTCGACGCTCATGAGCCGTTCCCCCAGATCATGTCGCAGGCCCTGCAGCGGGCCTACGAGGAATGCGGCTGGGACCCGCTGACCGGTGCCGGACGAGCGGATCTGGAGGTACCGCCCGCCGTACCAACGCTGGCCAGACTCCAGGCTGCGGCGCTGGCGGTCATCGAGGACGTCGGCTATGGCAGGGAACTGCAGGCCGACATGCGCGGCTTCGTTGACGTCCGCCTCCGATCCCTGCGCACTGGCTCGGCCGGCCGCTTCTTTGAGGGCGGTCACCCAGCTGACATCGCTGCGCTGCTGAACCGCAACGTGGTGCTCGCGCTCGAGGACGTGGCCAACGACGAGGACAAGGCGTTCGTCATCGGCACCCTGATCATCCGGGTCGTTGAGCACCTCCGGCTGCGCTCGAGAACCGCGCAACCCGATGGCTTGCGGCATGTGATCGTGCTTGAGGAGGCGCACCGGCTGCTGCGGGCGGGCCGTGATGGCGCGAGCGCGCATGCTGTCGAGCTGTTCGCCGGCCTGCTAGCCGAGATCCGCGCGTACGGCGAAGGTGTCGTCATCGCCGAGCAGATCCCCGCGAAGCTGGTTCCCGACGCTGTCAAGAACACCGCGCTTAAGGTGCTTCACCGGCTGCCTGCCGCTGACGATCGGCAGCTGGTTGGCGCAACGATGAACCTTGACGACGACCAGTCGCGGCAGGTGGTGTCGCTGCCGCCGGGCGAGGCCGCGGTCTTTACCGACGGAATGGACCGGCCGATGCGGATCCGGGTGCCCTTCAGGGCCGACACAGCCTGGGCCGACACAGTCCGGGCTGATGCGATCGGGGCTGACCGGGCCATAGCTGCAGCGTCGCCGCCGCTCACCGGGCGCAGATCAGCGGCCTGCGGAAGTGCGTGCACCGGGGAGCGTCCGTGCACGCTGGTAGAGATCCGGGCTGCCGATCTGGTCGCCCGGTCGCCGCAGGACGCCTGGCTTCGAGTCTGGTCCGAGGTCTACGTGCTCGCCCACCTCGTCAACCGCCCGCGGCCGAGAGTGCCGCTTGCGTTGCGGCAGCGGTGGGCCGGCCTGGACCAGCGGCTACGCGAGTGCGCCCTCGCGACGGCTATCGACCGGGCCGTCCTTGGCCGTGGCCCGGCCCTGCGGGAGTGCTATGACCCGGCTGAGCTCGCCGCAGCTTGCGCGACCTCGGCCGCAGCGATGCTGGATGGCGGCAAGGGCGCCGGGACTGCGCCCGGCACAACCTGGGTGATCCCGCAGCTGCGCTGGCTGCACGAGATCGAGCGGGTATGCCCGTTCGGCGGACCGGAGCCAGACCCGTTTGCCACAGCCCCGCCCCTCGACTATGCGCTGCCCGACATCACCGACCGGTCCGACGTGAAGGTCGGTCAGCGCGTCAGCGGGCTGCGCCGGCATCCGCTGTCGATGGAGGTCGCCCGCAACCGCCTTATCGCCTGGTCGGCGCTGCTCGGCGAGGACGATCAGGCCGCCTTCATCGACGATCTCGCCGCTGTGGCAATCGGCGTGAGCCACCGCGGCCAGCTGCGCAAGGCGGCGGGCGAGATGGGTGTGACCGGGTGGCTGGAGGCAGTTCTGTCCTGGCCCCGGCGCTTTATCGTCGGCGCGGATGACCAGGCGAGCAGTTTGCCGGCCCGTGAACCAGACCCGGTCGCCGGATAGCATCAGCCGACATGAGCAAGCTCCCGCTGCGAGCGCGTCTCGCCACGTCTATCAGCGGCGCTGCCGGCCGTGTGTCCCGGCTCACAGGCCGTGGCGACGGCTCGGTGATCGGGGGAGTGCTCGGGCTCCGAGTAGAGCCTGACCTGCTGCGGCTGCTCGCGACTGGCCGGCAGGTGGTGCTTGTCACCGGAACCAACGGTAAGACCACCACCACGCGGCTGATCACTGCGGGAATCGGAGCGCTCGGCCAGGAAGTGGCTAGCAATGCGTTCGGCGCCAACATGGAGGCGGGCCTGGCCTCGGCGCTCGGCCGCGCGCCCGATGCTCCCTACGCGGTACTTGAGACCGACGAGCGGTACCTGCCCGCCGTAATCAAGGCGACCAGCCCCCGGGTGGTCGTGCTGCTTAATCTCAGCCGTGACCAGATGGACCGGGCAGCCGAGATCTGGCTGACCGCGCGGCGGTGGCGGGCGGCGCTGGCTGACGCCAGCGGCTGCATGGTGATCGCGAATGCTGATGACCCGCTGATCGCGTGGGCCGCCTCGGCGGCACCGCAGGTTACCTGGGTAGCGGCCGGGCAGCGCTGGCACGAGGACTCCTGGTGCTGCCCGGAGTGCGGCTCCCACCTGCAGCGCGACGAACTGGGCTGGCGCTGCGGCGAATGCGGATTCGCTCGGCCGGCCACCCGCTGGGTGCTGAGCGGAGATTCGGTCATCGACGACTCCGGCCAGGTCCGGGAACTGCGGCTGGCCCTGCCGGGGCAGGCAAACCGATCGAATGCAGTAGTCGCGCTCGCAGTTGCGGCTCATTTCGGCGCGCCAGTAGACCAGGCCCTGCCGCGGCTGCGCGAAGTCAAGTCGGTCGCCGGCCGCTACACGCAGGTGCAGCGCCAGGGCCGGCTCGTCCGGCTGCTGCTGGCGAAGAACCCGGCTGGCTGGCTTGAGGCGTTCGACGTACTGGCTCCGAGTCCAGTCCCAGTGCTGCTGGCCGTGAACGCCCAGACGCCGGACGGCAAGGACACCTCATGGCTGTGGGACGTCGACTACCGGGTGCTGCGCGGCCGGCCGGTGTACGTAGCCGGGGAACGGCGCATTGACCTCGCAGTCCGCCTTGAAGCCGACCAGGTTCCATTCGAGCTCGTCGACGGGATAGACGCGGCCGTCAGCCGGGTCTTTGGCGAGGAACTCGACGTGATCGGGAATTACACGGCCTTCCAGCAGATCCGGGCGGCGCTTGGTCGGGCTGACTGATGGCGGGCCAAGGCGGGCTCACTGACGACGAGGCGGGCTGAGTGATTCGGAGGATGGCGCAATGACCGACAGCGTGGGACGGCATGCGGCCGCACCCGAGTCTGCCGAGACGCTGATCATTCCGGCCCAGCAGGGCTGGCCTGATCGGGACGGGACTGCCGGGGATCGAACCGGCGAACCTGGCCCGCGCCCGCGAGCAGTCGGGCGGCATGCCTCCAGGGAACCGCTATTCCCCGTTCTGCCGGAGAACGGGGAAGCTGCGCCCGCCTCATACGGCGCCCCCTACGGCGCGTCCTGTGACGGCTCCAACGGCCACGGGGGGTCCAACGGCCACGGCACGCCCAGCGGCAACAGCATCCGTGGCGGGGCCCGCGCGGAGGAGGTGGGGGACGTAGCGGCCCGGCCTGAGGCTCACAGGCCGAGCGCGGCACGGCGCGATAGCCGGCTTCGGCTCGTCTGGGTGTATCCGGATCTGCTGAGCACCTACGGTGACCGGGGCAATTTGCTGGTGCTCAGCCGCCGGGCTCAGTTGCGCGGCATCGAGGTCGAGGCGATCGAACTCAACTCAGACCAGCCGGTGCCCACGCAGGGCGACATCTACCTGCTCGGTGGCGGTGAGGACTTGCCGCAGATCCTGGCGGCGAACCGGCTCAGGTCCGACGGCGGCCTGGCGCGGGCGGCTGGCGCCGGCGCCGTCGTGTTCGCCGTCTGCGCGGGCTACCAGGTCATCGGTGACAGGTTCGGCGGCGTCGAGGGTGAAACCGTCGCTGGGCTTGGCATCCTGGACATCAGCAGCGGCCGTGGTGACCGCCGTGGGGTCGGCGAACTCGTCGCCGATGCCGACCCGGCGCTCAGCGTGCCGCGGCTGACGGGCTTCGAGAATCACCAGGGCGTTACCAGGATCGGGTCGTCAGCCCGCCCGCTTGCCCAGATCTCGCTGGGTGTTGGTAATGGCGACGGCACCGAGGGAGCGTGCAGCGGCAAGGTGCTCGGCACCTACATGCACGGGCCCGCACTGGTACGTAACCCGGGTCTTGCCGACTTGCTGCTCAGATGGGCTACCGGACCGCTTAGTCCGCTCAATCCTGCCGACGAGGATTGGGCAGCACAGCTGCGTGCCGAGCGGCTAGCAGCCGTCGAGCGCTAGGGGCTGGCCGCGCGACACGCGCGCTCAGTAGACGAGCGCCTGCGCCCCGTCGGCCAGGATCTCGGCCACGAACGTCGCGGCTCCGGCAATCCGCACGCCGTCGACCACGTCATCCTCGGTGATCTCCCGGCGGGCGGCGCACTGCGTGCAGAGCGTCACCGTCCCGGCGCCCAGCACGGCTGCGAAGAGGTCGGGAAGCGGCGTGGCGTGCGGCAGGGAGAGGTCCGGGCAGCCATCGGGCAGGGCGAACCACGACGCCTCGCCGGTGAGCCAGAGCGATACTTGCACACCGCTTGCCGCCGCGGCAGCGGCGACAGTCAGTGCCTGGTTACAGCGTTCCGGATCGTCTTTCCCGGCCGTTACCTTCACTACCAAAGATCGCGTGGCCATGACTGGCACGATAGCGCTCTGGGCCAGGCCAAACCTCATCAGACTGGCCGCCCGCTCGCGCGCCCCACCGAACCGCATGCGGCGCGGCGTGGCAGCGAGTTATCCGCAGTGCTGCTGCCTACACTCCCGAGCATGTCCGCAACGCTGAGCGGCGTTATCGTGGTGGCTGCCTTCGGGCTGGTAGCGGTACTCGGGCTGGGCCTCGTGGTCGCTCTGTTCAAAGTCACGCGCCGGCCTGCCGCCGACTCATCGCGCGGGAGCATGGATGGAGACTGAATTTGAGTTGCATCCGAGCCTGGTGCCGCTGCGGTTCCTGATCGGCCGCTGGGAGGGCGCCGGGGTTGTCGGCTATCCGACCATTGAGAGTGCCAACTTCGGCCAGGAGATCAGCTTCAGCCATATCGGCAAGCCATTCCTGATCTACAGCAGCCGCACCTGGCTGCTCGAGCCCGATGGCACGATCGGCCGGCCGCTTGCCATGGAGAGCGGCTACTGGCGGCCACAGCCGGATCGCGGGCTAGAGGTGCTGCTGGCGCATCCGACCGGAATCATCGAGATCTACCTTGGCCAGGTAACAGGCACCAAGATCGAAATGGCTACCGACGCCGTGGTCAGGACCTCAACGGCCAAGGAAGTAACCGCGGGTCAGCGCCTCTATGGCCTGATCGGGGCCGATCTTGGCTGGGCTTACGACATGGCGGCAGTCGGCCAGCCGCTGCAATCCCACGTGTCAGCCCAGCTCAAGCGCGTCAGCTAGGTCTGCGCCCCTCTTCATGATCCTTTCGGATCATGGGTGCACGCGCTCAGGAAAGTTAAAACCCCCGGGCCTCTCCCGCGTCTGGCCTGCTCTAGTGCGTGCGCACCACGAAACAGGCCCGTCGCGGGGACCGGCTGGACAGGCCGGTCAGCCCGGGGGTCCGGTGTCTGCCGTGAATTCGCCGACCGCCGCTACTACCAGCCCTCAGGGCAGCAAGCAATGCCTACGTCCGAAGAGAGGGTGCGGAGCGACCGGTGATGCGCCACCGCGGGCAATCCGCAGTCAGCGCTTCACGCAGGCGGCGGCTAGCGGACAGCCACCTCGCAAGTCCGACATCTATGCATACTGTTGGACCACCTCCTTTCCTGCGTTACGACGAACGCTACGTCACGCCCGCCACCGCAGGCAAGCGCGTTTATCGTGGGCGCGTCACCAGGTCCGCGTGTCACTAAACTTGTCCCTATGGTGCCGGCGTGGGACGAGGCGCTGAGGGCCCGCGGTTACCGCGTCACCCCGCAGCGTCAGCTTGTTCTGGAAGCAGTTGGCCGCCTCGAGCACGCCACCCCGGAGGAGATCTACGGCGAGGTACGGCAGACCGCGCGCGGCGTCAATGTCTCCACCGTTTACCGGACTCTGGAGCTCCTCGAGGAACTCGGTCTGGTCAAGCACAGCCACATCCACCACGGAGCGCCGACCTATCACCTGGCCGAGCACGCTGAGCACGTGCACCTGGTCTGCCGTGAGTGCGAGCGCGTCACGGAGGTGGACCAGGCGACGGTCCTGCCGCTGGTAGCCGCGCTCGAGGAGCACCAGGGATTTCTGACCGATGTGGGGCATCTCACTGTGTTCGGCCTGTGCGCCGACTGCCGGCCCTAACGGCCTGTCGCGTCCAGCGCATAGCCTGCAAGCAGAGGACCTAGTTTCCGTCGAGAAGGGAAGGGAACGTGGCCGCCGCCAGCAACTGCTTCCCGTCCGGCCGATGAGCACTCGGCCAATCATCAGCCCGCTACTGGGCGAGCCCGGTGCCGTGGCCGCCGACGGGCCGGACGCGGGCGTCGCGGCACACTACGGTGACCCGTACGCCGAGCAGCGGGCACTGGCCAGCCGCTGGGCCGTGGTCGACCGATCAAATCGAGGCGTCGTGCGCATCACCGGCGCGGACCGGCTGAGCTGGCTGCACAGCCTGACGACTCAGCGTCTCGAGCAGCTCGCACCTGGCGCGAGTGCCGAGGCCCTGGTGCTGAGCCCGCAGGGCCATGTCGAGCACCACCTGACCCTGACCGACGACGGCTCGGCCACCTGGGTACACGTCGAGTCGGGCACTGCCGGCGCGCTTGCGGAGTTCCTGACCTCGATGCGGTTCATGCTCAGGGTCGAGCCCGAGGACGTCTCGGCCGACTATGCAGTCGTGACGCTGCTAGGTCCGGACGTGCCCGCGCCGTCAGGGGAGCAGCCGTCAAGGGGGCAGGCGCTGCCTGGCACCCGGGTGGAGGCGGGCTTCGGCACTGACCTGATCGTGCCGCGCCCCGGCCTGTACGCCATCGTTGCCGACCTCCGGTCGGCTGGCGCCGCCCTCGCCGGAACGTGGGCGTACGAGGCGCTGCGCATCGCGGCCGGGCGGCCGCGCATCGGACTGGACACCGATCACCGCACGATTCCGCACGAGGTTGGCTGGATCGATACCGCCGTGCATCTCAACAAGGGCTGCTATCGCGGTCAGGAGACCGTGGCCAGGGTGCACAACCTCGGCCATCCGCCGCGGCGGATGGTGCTGCTGCACCTGGATGGCAGCGAGGACAGGCTCCCCTCGCCTGGCGACCAGGTAATGCTCGACGGGGCCAGTGTCGGGTTCGCTGGCTCTGCCGCCCGCCATTACGAGCTTGGCCCTATCGCGCTCGCCCTGGTCAAGCGGACGACACCGGTCACCGCAACGCTGCAGGTCGACCAGATAGCCGCAGCGCAGGAAGTGCTGGTGTCGCCGGATGCCGGGGCTAACGTCCAGATTCAGTTCAAACGCCAGCGCGGTGGCCTGACGGGCCGCGTTCGCTAGTAGCCTGAGCCCGCAGCGGACAACGTCGTTCCCTGGAGGTCCCCCGAAGTGCTGCGCCGAGCGCTGCTGGCCCTGTCGGCCAGCAACCAGGTCCGTGACCTGATCATGGCAACGCCGCAGGCCCGAGACGTCGTGGCCAGGTTCGTCGCCGGGGAGACAGTCGCCGATGCGCTGACGGTGACTGACCGGCTGATTGCCAGCGGCAGGCTCGTCACCATCGACTTCCTCGGCGAGGACACCACGGACCCGGAGCAGGCTGCCAGGGTCGCTGACGAATACGTCCGGTTGCTCGGTCAGCTGTCCGCGGCCGGCTTGGCTGCGCACGGCCGGGCAGAGGTGTCGGTCAAGCCGACGGCGGTTGGCCTTGGCCTCGCCGAGCATGGCGAGAAGACCGCGCTGGAGAACATCTCCCGGATCGCTGCCGCCGCGCGTAATGCCGGCACGACCGTCACGATGGACATGGAAGATCACGCCCGAGT
>Ga0335075_10004346_pt1 | contig 22192 bp, 21 predicted proteins | sample Lox_Sample_24_FD_206723 | JGI IMG/M metagenome (GOLD analysis project Ga0335075, IMG submission 206723) | Soil microbial communities from Loxahatchee National Wildlife Refuge, Florida, United States - Lox_Sample_2.4 | ecosystem: Environmental > Terrestrial > Soil > Wetlands | place: USA...
ATCTCCGGGCCGCCCAGCGCCTCGCCGTCCAGCTCGATGCGCGGCTCTGCCGCTGCGCCCGTGTCAGCGTCCATGCCCGGCTCTCTCGCGCCGTGCTCCACCGAGATCATGCGATCCGCGGCAGCCTCGGGAGCTTCGCCCATCCCGAACAGCGCGTGCAGGTCGGGCCCCGCCTGCTGGGGCAGGTCGCTCATCGCGTGCGCTCCGCGGGTGGCGGGCTAGCCGGCGCCGGCGTCCCGGGCGGCCGCGCGCATGACGGCGAGCGGAGCCTCGAGCCCGGTCCACCTTTCGAGGCTGAGCGCGCCCTGGGCGACGAGGACGGCGAGACCGTCGACGGTGCGCGCGCCGTGCGCGCGGGCGGCGGCGAGCAGCTGCGTGGGTACGGCGCTGTAAGCCAAGTCGACGACATATGAGTACTCACCGACGTGATCGAACGTCAATCCGAGTTGGTTGAGCGCCTCGCGGTCACTGGCCGAGCGTTCTACGTGCGGGCGCGCAGACAGCCCCACGGGGGTGCAGTTGACGAGCACATCGGCCGTGTGCGGCGCGCCGGCGGCGCGCACGCCCAGCTCCCGCGCGAGCGTCTGTGCGCGCTCGCCCGTGCGGTTCCACACCGACACCTCCGCGCCCGCCTCGCGCAGCGCCCACGCCGCCGCGCGCGCGCTGCCGCCCGCGCCAAGCACGAGCGCGCTGAGCCCGGTCGGGGTGTCGAGCACGTCCGCCAGCGCCGCCAGCAGGCCGGGCGCGTCGGTGTTCTCCGCCTCGATCGCGCCGTCGTCGGCGAACGTGAGCGTGTTGGCCGCGCCGATCTCGCGCGCGGCGCGCGACGCGCCCGTGGCGAGCGCGAGCGCCTGGCGCTTGTGGGGGATCGTGACGTTCGCGCCGTGAAAGCCGCACGCGCCCAGCGCGCGCGTCGTCTGCGCGAACAGCGGCGGCGGCACCGGTAGCAGCTGGTAGCGCCAGTCGTGCAGCCCAAGCGCGGCGAGCGCGGCGTTGTGCATCGCCGGCGAGCGGCTGTGCGCGACCGGCCAGCCGAGCACCCCGAGGCGCGTCATCGCCTGCACGCGGGCGGGCGCCCGCCGTTGGCGCGCACCGCCGCGTCGTACGCGGCCGCGTCTGCTTCGAACTGCGCGAGCGTGTTGGAGAACACCTGCTCGCCGCAGCCGTCGGCGCCGGCCACGTAGTACAGGTATGCGACGTGCGCGGGATGCGCGGCCGCTTCGATCGACGCGAGGCCGGGGTTGGAGATCGGCGTCGGTGGCAGGCCGACGTGCGTGCGCGTGTTGTACGGGGAGTCGATGTGCAGCTGCGCCTCCGTCAGTTCGCCGGTGTACGTGGGGATGCCGTCCGCCAGCTCCACCGCGTAGTAGATCGTCGCGTCGATGCCCAGCGGCATGCCGGCCGCCAGGCGGTTGTAGATGACCGCGGCGATCTTCGGACGGTCGCTCGCGACCTTCGCCTCGCGCTCGACCATCGAGGCGACGATCAGCAGCTGATAGGGGGTGACGTGCAGCGCGCGCGCGGCTGCGATCTGGCTGGAGCCGAAGTTTTCGCGGAACGCCACCAGCTGCGCTTCGACCAGCCGGCTCGCCGGCCAGCCGCGCAGCGTGTCGTAGGTCGCCGGGAACAGGAAGCCTTCCAGGTCGGGGGTGCTCGCGGGCGCGCCGTAGGCGGCGGGGTCGAGCAACGACGAGCGCCTGGAGTCGACCAGGTAGTCGCCGCGCAGCCCCTTCGCGGCGGCGATCTGGGCGATCTGCGCGCGCGTCTCGCCCTCCGGGATCAGCACCTTGACGACCGGCGGCGGGGGCGCTTGGACACGTTTGGAGCCGTGCGAGCGCGCCACCAGGATCACGCCCGCGAGCACCGCCAGCACCCCGATCGTCGCCGCCAGGCGGGCGCGCCCGGCCCTAGTCCGCGTGCGCGGCAAGCCAGCTCTCCAGCAGGTGCGCGGCGGCGCGCGAGTCCTCGCCGGCGGCGCCGCCCGTGCGCTGCGCCAGGCGCGTGGTGAAGCGCTCGTCGTGCAGCTCCACGGGCACCTCCTCACCCAGGCGCCGCGCCAGCTCCTGGGCGAACGCTCGCGTCTCGCGCGTCTGCGCGCTGTCGCCGCCGTCGAGCGACAGCGGCAGCCCCACGAGCACCCGCTCCACGCCGCGCTCGCTCACCAACTCGCGCAGGCGCGCCAAGCCGCGCTTGCTGGCCGGCCGCGCGAGCACCTCGAGCGGCGTGACGATCGTGCCGGTCGGGTCGCTGAGCGCGCAGCCGCAGCGCGCGCTGCCGTAGTCGAGCGCGAGCACACGCATCAGCCGGCGAGCGTCGCCGCGATCGCCGTCCGCGCCTCCTCAAGCGCCTCGCCCAGCCGCTCGGGGTCGCGCCCGCCGGCCTGCGCCAGCGTGTCGCGCCCGCCGCCGCCGCCGCCCACGCGCTGCGCCGCGCGCTTGACCACCTCGCCCGCCTTCACCCCGCGCGCCACCAGCTCAGGCGCGACGCTCGCCACCAGGTGCACCCTGCCGTCGGCCGCCGTGCCGAGCACGATCGCCGCGTTCGGCAGGCGCCCCTTGAGGCCGTCGACCACGTCCAAGAGCGCCTTCGCGCCGGCCACATCCACGGTCGCCGCCAGCACCTGCCCGCCGTCCACCCGGACGGCGCCCGCCGCGAGGCCGTCCAGGTCAACGCGCGCGCCGGACCGCGCCGCGCCACCCCCCTCCTTGACCTCCTTCTCCAGGCGCCTGCGCTCCTCGGCGAGCGTGCTGACCGCCGCGGGCGCGTCCTGCGGGCGCGTGCGCAGCGTCCTCGCGATCTCCCCCAGCAGCCGGTCGTGGTCGCGCAGCAGCGCCACCGCGCCGGGGCCCGTGACCGCCTCGATGCGCCGCACGTTGGCCGCGCTGGAGGTCTCGCCGAGCACGCGCAGGGCGCCGATCACGCCCGTCGAGCGCACGTGCGTGCCGCCGCACAGCTCGCGCGAGTACTCGCCCTCGCCGACCTGCACCATGCGCACCACCTCGCCGTACTTCTCGCCGAACAGCGCCATCGCGCCGAGCCGCCTGGCCTCCTCCAGCGTGGTGGTGATCGCGCGCACGGGGTCGTCGCGCGCGATCCACTCGTTGACGCGGTCCTCCACGTCGCGCAGCTCCTCCGGGGTGAGCGCCTGGCCGTGGCTGAAGTCGAAGCGCAGCTTGTCCGGGCCGACGTACGAGCCCGCCTGGCGCACATGGCTGCCCAGCCGCTCGCGCAGCGCCGCGTGCAGCAGGTGCGTGGCCGTGTGGTTGCACTCGGTCTCGTGGCGCCTGAGGTGATCCACGCGCGCGAGCACCGTCTCCCCCGGCTCCAACTCGCCCTCCTGCACGACCACCTTCAGTATGCGGTCCTGCCCGACGGGCACGACGTCCTCCACCAGCGCGCGGCAGTCGCCGTGCTCGCATTCCAGGACGCCCACGTCGGACACCTGCCCGCCGCCCGCCAGGTAGAACGGCGACTCCGCCAGCTTCACCAGCCGGCGCGCTCCCGTCGCGCCATTTCCCGCTGCGCCGTCTCCCGCCGCCGGGGCGTCAGCCGCCGCCACGCCGCCGGCGCCAGCGTGGTCGTCGCCGTCGCCGCTCTCGTCGGGCCCCACGGCGAGAACCGTCGTGCGCTGCTCCTCGGTCTCGTACCCGGTGAAGCGCGTGGGCTCGGTGTCCTGCAGCGCCGCGAGGCTCGCCGTGCTCGGCGACGAGCGCACGTCGAACGTGACCGAGCCCGAGCGGCTGCGCGCGCGCTGCTGCTCCATGTGCTCCTCGAAGTCGCCTTCGATCGCCAGCCCGTGCTCGGCGAGCAGCTCGCTGGTCATCTCATACGGGAAGCCGTACGTGTCGTGCAGGCGGAACACGTCCGCCGCGGACACGCTCGCGCGCTCGTGCTCGCGAGCTTCTTCGATGTGCGCGTCGAGGATCGTCATGCCCTGCGTGAGCGTGCGCCCGAAGCCCTCCTCCTCGGCCGACAGCCACATATCGATCGCGTCCGCCTGCTCGATCAGCTCGGGGTACGCGCCGCCCATGATCTCGCGCACGCGCTCGCCGTAGCGCGTGAGGAACCCCGGCGCCAGCTCCAGCACGCGCCCCTGCTGGATCGCGCGGCGCATCACCCGGCGCAGCACGTAGCCGCGGTCCTCGTTGGAGGGCACCACGCCGTCGGCCGTCAGGAACGTCATCGCGCGCGAGTGGTCGGCGAGGATGCGCAGCGCGCGGTCGGTGTGCTCGCGCTCGCCGTAGCGCACGCCCGACAGCTCCTGCCCCAACTCGATCAGCGGCCAGAACTGGTCGGTCTCGAACACCGACTGCTTGCCCTGGAGGATCGCCGCCATGCGGTTCAGGCCGAGGCCCGTGTCGATGTTGTTCGCCGGCAGCGGCTTGAGCACCGTGCCCGGCTCGTCGGGAGCGGGCTCCTGGTCGTACTGCATGAACACCAGGTTCCAGTACTCCAGGAAGCGCTCGTTCTCACCGCCTGGCAGGTCCTCGGGCTTGCCGTGCTGCACGCCGCGGTCCAGGTACAGCTCCGAGCACGGCCCGCACGGGCCGGCGGGCCCCGCCTGCCAGAAGTTCTCAGAGCGCGGGCAGCGCACGATCCGCTCGGGCGGCAGCCCCAATTCGCTCCACAGCTCGATCGCCTCCTCGTCCGGCCCCAGGCCCAGCCCCTCGTCGCCCTCGAACACGGTCACCCAGATGTCCTGCGCGGCGAAGTCGAACACCTCGCGCGAGAGCTGCCACGCGAAGGAGATCGCCTCGCGCTTGAAGTAGTCGCCGAACGAGAAGTTGCCGAGCATCTCGAAGAACGTGAGGTGGCGCGCGGTGTTGCCCACGTTGTCGATGTCCACCGTCCTGAACACCTTCTGACAGCTCGTCAGCCGCGGCGCCGGCGGCTTCTCCTGGCCGAGGAAGTACGGCTTCAGCGGGTGCATCCCCGCGACCGTCAGCAGCGCGGAGGGGTCGTGCGCGGAGGGCACCAGCGAAGCCGAGGGGATGCGCCGGTGGCCGTGCTCTTCGAAGAAGCCCAGGTAGCGCTCGCGTATCTCGTCGGAGGTCATCTTGTTTGATGTTAAGGGTGGCGACGGAGCGGGCGGTCCCGACCGCGCACCCTAGGCGCTACCTCGCCGCGTGTCCGGTCAGGCGATGGTTCCGTAGCCGACGACCACGTCGTCGGAGTACAGGCACGCGACCTGCCCCGGCGCGGTGCGCTCGGCCGGCTCCTCCAGCACCACCTCCAGGCTCGCGTGGCCTCCCGCCGCCGGCGCGTCGGGCAGGCGGCAGGCGTGCAGGCGTCCGTGGGCGCGCACGCGCAGCCCGTCCACGCAGCCGCCGTCGCGGCGCAGCGTCGCGCCCTCCACGCGGACGGTGTCCGCGAGCAGCGCGCGGCGCGGGCCGACGGTGACGGTGTTGGCGCGGGCGTCGGTGGCGAGCACGTACAGCGGCTGTGGCGCGGAGACGCCCAGGCCGCGGCGCTGGCCGACGGTGTAGGAGTGGGCGCCGTCGTGTGTGCCGAGCGCGGCGCCGCCCTCGTCCACGATCGGCCCGGGACGCCGCGACAGGCCGGCGTGGCGTTCGAGGAAGTCCCCGTGGCGCGTGCCCGCCAAAAAGCACAGGTCCTGCGAGTCGCGCCTGCGCGCCACCGGCAGGCCGGCGCGCTCGGCCAGCGCGCGTACCTGCGGCTTGCGCAGCTCGCCTAGCGGGAAGCGCAGGCGCGCGAGCGACTGGGGCGCGAGCGCACACAGCACGTAGCTCTGGTCCTTGCGCTCGTCGGCGGCCGTGCGCAGCAGCGGCGTCGCACCGGCGTGCGGTCCCTCGGCGACGCGGGCGTAGTGGCCGGTGGCGAGCGTCGCCGCGCCCAGCCGCTCGGCGAGGTCGAGCATCGCGTCCAGGCGCACGTTGCCGTTGCAGCGAACGCACGGGTTGGGCGTGAGGCCGCGGGCGTGGTCGGACAGCCAGCCGTCGACCACGCCCGCGCGGAACTCCGCGCGCAGGTCGATCGACAGGTGCGGCATGCCGAGCCGGTGCGCGAGCGCGCGCGCCCCGCGCACGGCCTGCGCCGAGCAGCAGCTGAGATCGCCGTCGTTCTCCGGGTCCGACCACAGCTCGAGCGTCACGCCCACCGCCGGCGCGCCGCCTGTCCTGCCGAAGGGAGGGTCCTGCCCGACGAGCAGCGCGGCGACGGCGCTGTCGACGCCGCCGCTCATCGCCACCAGCGTGCGCCCGGCAGTGGGCGTCAGCTGCGCGCCTTCGCGTGCGGCCGCGCCGAGCGCGCGGTGCAGCGCGTCGGCGGCCAGCTCGGCCGCGTGGCGCTTGGCGGCGCTCAACCCGCCCAGCTCCAGCGCGATCGCCTCCGCGCCGACGCGCGCGGCGTCCAGCAGCGCCGCGCCGCGCACGAGGCTGACGGCGGCGCTGCCGGCCGCGACGGTCGCGCCGCAGCCGCTGGCGTCGAAGCCCGCGTCGCTGATGCGGCCGTGGCCGTCATCGGGGTCCAGGGCGATCGACAGGCGGATCAGGTCGCCGCACGCCGCGCCGCCGGCGGCGCCGGTGTGCGCGCCGTCGGGCGTGTGCCGGTGCCCGGCGGGACGTTCGAGGTGGTTGACCAGCGCTTGCGCAGTGACGCTCACCCGAGCGAGTGTAAGGCCGGCGTGCGCTCGTCAGGCGTGCATGTTGCGCGTTTCGTCGATCGACTGTTCGATCGACAGCGCGTCCTGCAGGCCGTTCAGCTCGATCGTCTGCCCGTTCTTGTTGACGATCAACAGCGTCGGCGTCGCCCCCACCTGCACGTCTTGCGTGATGGAGCCAAACGACGTGACTTCGCTCGCCTTCGCGCGGAACGCCGCGAACGGCTTCTGCAGTTCCAGTCCCAGGCGCTGCAGCGTCGCGCGCACGCGCGGGACGTTGGCGATTGGACGGACCAGGTGGTGCACGGCTTCGAGCAGCTTGAGTTCCGTGTTCACCGCCCTGTCGTCCGCGCCCTTGGGGTTCCAGAACAGGATCACCGCGACCTTGCCCTGGTGCAGGGCGTCTTCCACGGCGGTCTCCCGCGCGGGGATGCCCTTGGCGGCGGCCGGGGATGCGCTCGAGGGCTTCTTGACGGTGGGGTGTGCTGCGCTCGCGGAGGTCGACGTGGAGCTGGACGGCGCGGACGTGGTGCTCGACGGCTGAGCGCTCGAGCCGGCGTTGGCGCCCCTCGTCGCTTCGCCGCTGGCCTGCGCTGACTTGGCTTCCAGCTGGTGGTTGTAGCGCTGGGAAGTGGCGGCCGCGCCGTTGGCCTGTTTGATCGCGTGGCTGAGGCCCTTCAGGCCGGGCGCGTTGCCGAGCGACCTCTGCTTGTGCACGGTCGCGGGGGCGGCGGGAGCCTTGGTGGCGGGCGCGCTGGCCGTGCTCGACGGCGAGGAGCTGCTCGATTTCAGCTGTCCTTGCAGGGCGAACAGGGCCACGGCGAGCACGCACACGGCCCCGATGACGATCATGAACGGACGAGATAGCTGCGCCATCTCCACCAACTTCGGCATTCGCGGCGCAAAAGTTGAACGCCGAATGAGGCCGTGGACGCCTCACAGCGCGTGGTGGCCGCGCAGCACCGCGTGCACGACCGCGTTCGGCGCGAGCGGCTCCTGGGAGCCGTTTTGCATGTCCTTGAGGACCGTTTGTCCCTCGCCGACGATCGCCACGTAGCGTGCGCCGAGCGCATCCGCGTGCGACAGCTGCCCCTTCAGCGAGCGGCCGCCGAGGTCCATCTGCGCCGACAGGCCAGCCGAGCGCGCCTCGCTGAGCAGCGCGAACGCGACCGCGCGCAGCTGCTCGTCCGCGCCGCCTGCCTGCCCCGCCGCAGGGAGGGTGCTGCCGGCGGGAGGGTCGAGCGCCACGAACAGCTCCGGCGGGGCGGGCGCAGGGCCCGACAGCCCAGCGACGGCGCCGACCTCCGACAGCTCGCCGGCGAGGATCATGCGCTCGATCCCCGCGGCCCACCCCATGCCGGGCGTGCTCGGGCCGCCCAGCCGCTCGATCAAGCCGTCGTAGCGCCCACCGCCGCCGACGCCGCTCTGCGCCCCGAGCGCGTCGGAGGTGAACTCGAACACCGTGCGCGTGTAGTAGTCCAGCCCGCGCACGAGCGTGGGATCGACCTCGTAGGCGACGCCCGCCACGTCCAGCAGGCGGCGCACGTGCGCGAAGTGCTCGCTGTCGGCCGCGTCGAGCTGATCGAGCAGCAGCGGCGCGTCGCGCATCGCGGCCCGCGTGCCGGGGTGCTCGGAGTCGAACGCGCGCAGCGGGTTCAGCTCGATGCGGCTGCGGACCTCCTCGGAGAGCTGCGCTTCGTGCGCGCGCAGGTGCGCCTGCAGGCGCTCGCGGTACTCGCCCCTGCTGTGCGCGCTGCCGAGGCTCGACAGCCGCAGCCGCAGCCCGCGGACGCCGACCTCTTCGAGCAGCGCGCCCAGCAGCGCGATCGACTCCGCGTCCACCGCGGGGTCGTCCGACCCGATCGCCTCGGCGCCCACCTGCCAGAACTGGCGGTAGCGGCCGGCCTGCGCGCGCTCGTGGCGGAAGAAGCACGACAGGTACCACAGCTTCACGGGCTGGCGGCGCTTGTGCATGCCGTGCTCGACGTACGCGCGGCACACGGGCGCGGTGCCCTCCGGGCGCAGCGTAAGCGAGCGCCCGCCCTGGTCCTCCAGCGTGAACATCTCCTTGCGCACGATGTCCGTCGACTCGCCCACGCCGCGGGCGAACAGCTCGGTGGCCTCGAGCACCGGCGTCTCGATCCGCTCGTAGCCGGCGCGCTCGAGCAGCGCGCGCGCGCGGGCCTCGATGTTGGCGCGCTGCGCGGCCTGCTCGCCGAGCACGTCGTAGGTGCCGCGGGGCGCTTTGACCTTGGCGGCGCTCAACGTGAGGCGGCGGGCGCGTCCGCGGGCGAGCGCTCGCCGGGCGGCCGGCTCTCGCCGCGCGCTCGCAGCTCGGCGAGGAAGGGGTTGGTGGCCTGCTCGCGCCCGAGCGTGGTAACCGCCATGTGCCCCGGATACACGACCGTGTCGGCGGGGTAGGCGTCGAGCAGGGCGCCGATCGAGCGCTCGAGCGTGGCCCAGTCGCCGCCGGGCAGGTCCACGCGACCGACCGAGCCATGGAACAGCACGTCGCCGGACAGCAGCGCAGGGTGGGCGGGCGATCCGATCGCGTAGGTGAGGTGGCCGGGGCTGTGCCCGGGCGTGAAGGTCACGTCGATGTCGAGGCCCGCGAGGCTCAGCCGCTCGCCGCCGGCGAGCGTGTGGTCGGCCTCGTAGCTCTCGAACGGCCCGAACCCGGGGGGAACCCAGCTCATCACGTCCGCGAGCACGGGGCGCTCGATCTCGGGGCAGTACACGGGCGCGCCGGTGGCGCGCGCGAGCGGCGCGACCGCGCCGATGTGGTCGAAGTGGCAGTGCGTGACGAGGATCGCCTCGACCTCGACGCCCAGCGAAGCGATCGCGCCGGCCAGGCGCTCGGGCTCGTCGCCGGGGTCCACGAGCAGCGCGCGCGTGGCGTCGCTGCCGGCGCGCACGATGTAGGAGTTCTCCTGCACGGGGCCGACGGTGAACGAGCGCACGTCGAGGCCGCTCATCGCGAGGAGACCCTGCCGCCGGCTTCGCGCGCCTTCTTGCGCTGGCGGCGCTCGTAGACGAACTTGTCGGAGTAGTAGCTGATCACCGTGTACAGCGCGAGCACGACCGGGAACAGGCTGACCGCGGCGTTGGACTGCTTGAGCACGACGATCACCACGAACAGCAGCACGACCGCCGCGAGCATCGCCTTCAGGAACGCGCCGCGCCACGTCGGCGGGCGGTCGCGTTTGTCCAGCAGCCGCTCCTTCTCGCGCGCGAGCGCCTGGCGGTCGCCGGTCTTCTCCGCTTTCGTGGGCTTGCGCCCGGTGCGCCCGCGCGACTCGACCACGCCGGCGGCGTTGCCGCGGTGCTTGGTCTGGCGCTTGCGTCTGGTCTGTGCCATCAACTGGAGCCTAGAGCGTTCTCGATCACGTGGCGAGCGGGGTCGAAGCCCGCCAGTGGGATCTCCTGCGGGAAGCCCTCCAGCGCCGCCGCGGGCGCGAGGCCTACCAGCTCGGCGCTCGCCACGTGCGCACGGGCCTGGACGGCGGCGAGGATCGCGGCCAGAGGCAGCTCGAACGGGCGCTCGACGTTGATCGAGACCTGCGCCACCTCGCGCTCCAGCGCGATCCCGATCGCGCGCACCCCCGGCAGGCCGTGCTCGCCGCCCTCGCGGATCAGCGCGGCGACGCGGCGCGCGTCCGCCACCGTGGCGGGCGGCGCGAGCTGGAGGTTGAAGGCGACCAGCGGCGGGCGGGCGGCCAGCAGCGTGGCGCCCGCGCTCGGGTGCATGCGCGGCGGCCCGAAGTCCGGCGCGAGGCCGTCCTCGCCGGCGGCGATCCTCGCGGCCAGCCCCTGCACTCCGCCGCGCCTGAGCTGCGCGCGGGTGCGGCGCGAGGCGGGGTCCTCGCCCGACAGCTCGCCGTACACGAACACCGGCACCGCGAGTTCCTCGCCGATGCGGTCGCCGGTGAGCAGCGCGGCGGCGCACGCGGCGCCCCTGTCGGCCTCGTCCAGGTACACGAAGGGCACCACGTCGAGCGCGCCCACGTGCGGGTGCTGGCCGGGGGGCTCCGGGCCGGCCTGCTCCGTCCTCCGCGCCGCGCGGGCCATCACGTCGATCCGCTCCACTGCCACGCGCGCGCCGCGCACCAGCGCGTCGGCGAGCGCGGCGGGCGCGGCCGCGAGCGTGAACACGGAGCGGTGGTGGTCGCGGTCGCTGTGCACGTCCAGCAGGCGCGCGCCGCCCGCGCCCGTGCCGGCGAACGCGTCCGACAGCGCGGCGATCGTGTGCGCGTCGCGGCCCTCCGACGCGTTCGGGACCGCCAGCAGGGTTGGGGGCGTCATCGCGCCCGGGAGGCTAGCGCCGGGTGGCGCTCCCGGCCGCGCAGCTGGGCTTCGGCGGCGTCCGCGCGCAGCCATAGATCGCTCGTCTGCACTGCCCGCTCAGCCGCCGCGAACGGCGATCTCGATCTCGCAGCCCGCGTGAACGGGCTCGTGCGGCTCGAACTTCGCGAGCCTGTCGGCCGGCATCAGCTCCTCCAGCAGACCGCGCGTGATCCCACGGTGCAGCGTGCACACGACGGGCTGGTTCTCGCGCGCCGCGTCGCAGTAGGGGCAGTTGCGCAGCCTGTACCTCAGAGCGCCCGCAGCTGGCGTGGCCTCGGGTTGGAAGCCCAGTGCGGACAGGGCGCTTTGGAACCCGTCGGCACCGGCGTTCTCCTGGTCGCGCGCCAGCTCGCGCCCGATCTCACGACCGGCCGTCTCGATCCTCGTGAGGCCGCGCCCGCTCGCGTCGACCGCGCGCGCAAGCCAGCGCACGAGGTCGCCGTAGGCGCGCGGCGGCCGCCGGGCTGCGCGCCAGGGGCGATCTGCCAGCTAGGTTCTTGCCCCAAGCGCTGTAAATCGAGCGAAGGATGGCGCCGTGACCTACGTGATCGCCGAGCCCTGCATCGGCACCAAGGACAACTCCTGTGTCGAGGTCTGCCCCGTGGACTGCATCCACCCGACGCCCGACGAGCCCGGCTACGACGCCGTCGAGCTGCTCTACATCGACCCTGAGGAGTGCATCGACTGCGACGCCTGTGTGGAGGCGTGCCCGGTCGACGCGATCTTCGCCGAGGACCAGCTTCCGCAGGAGTGGTCCCAGTACGCGCAGATCAACGCCGACTACTACCGCACGACGGCATGACACCGCGTTCGTAGTCATATCGGCCCCCGATATAGTCGGGGCGTGTGAACGCACACGAGCAGGGCGCGCAGTTCCCCAGCGACGCGATCGTGCCGCCCGACTCCCGGCCGCAAGGGGGCAGCGAGCGGCTGCTGCGCGACTTCACCACCTCGCGCCGCGTGCTCGCGCTGCTGGCCCTGTGCGTGCCGCTCGGAGCCGTCGCGACGCTCCTCGCGCTCGGCCTGCTGGACCTGATCGGCCTGATCACCCACCTCGCTTACACGGGCGCCCTCTCGAGCACGCTGGCGCCGCCGGACACCAGCGTGCTCGGACCCCTTAGCGTCCTCGTCCCCGTCGTCGGCGGGCTGATCGTCGGGGTGATGGCCCGCTACGGCTCGGAGCGCATCCGCGGCCACGGGATACCCGAGGCGATGGAAACCATCCTGCTGCGCGGCAGCCGCATGGAACCCCGCCTTGCCGTGCTCAAGCCCGTCTCCAGCGCCATCAGCATCGGCACGGGCGGCCCGTTTGGCGCAGAGGGGCCGATCATCGTCACGGGCGGCGCTGCGGGCAGCATCGTCGGCCAGCTGCTTCACCTCACCGCCGCGGAGCGCCGCTGCCTGCTCGTCGCCGGCGCCGCCGCGGGCATGACCGCTGTCTTCGGCACCCCGGTCGCCGCGGTGCTGCTCGCGGTCGAGCTGCTGCTGTTCGAGTGGCGGCCACGCTCGATGATCCCCGTCGCGCTCGCCGCCTGCACGGCCGAGGTCACCCGTGAAGCGCTGGCGAACGCCGGGCTCCTGCGCGCGGCGCCGCTGTTCCCGATCTCCGCGCACGCCACCCTGCCGCCATCGGTCGTCGCCGGCGCGATCCCCGTCGGCATCGCCTGCGGCGGGCTCGCCTGGCTGATGACCCGCTGCGTGTACGGCGCCGAGGACGCGTTCGGACGCCTTCCGCTGCACTGGTCGTGGTGGCCGGCGATCGGCGGCCTGGTCGTCGGCGTCGGAGGGCTGATCGACCGGCGTGCCCTCGGCGTCGGCTACGACACGATCGGCGCCACGCTCGCCGGGCGCCTTGCGCTCGGCACGCTGGCGGTCCTGCTCGCGGTCAAGCTGACGATCTGGGCGACGGCGCTCGGGTCGAACACCAGCGGCGGCATCCTCGCGCCGTTGTTGATGCTTGGCGCCGCGCTCGGAGGACTGCTCGGCGGCGTCCTGCCGGGCGCGAGCGACGGGACGTGGGCGCTGCTGGGGATGGCCGGCGCGATGGCCGGAGTCATGCGTTCCCCGTTCACCAGCGTCGTGTTCGCGCTCGAGCTGACCCGCGACGCCGGGGCGCTCCTGCCGTTGCTCCTCGCGTGCACGATCGCCCACCTGGTCAGCGTGCTCACCTTGCGCCGCTCGATCCTCACCGAGAAGGTCGCCCGCCGCGGCTACCACGTCCTGCGCGAGTACGAGGTCGATCCGCTGCACGCGCTGCTCGTGCGCGACGTGATGAACACCGACCCGCTCACCGTCGAACCCGACACGGGCGTCGTGGCGCTCTACGAACAGCTTCCCGAGGGGGCGCCCGCCCGCCGCCAGCGCCTGTACCCCGTGCTCGACGCCGACCGTCGCCTGCTCGGCGTGCTTGCGCTCGCCGACGTGCGCACCGCCAGCCACGCCGTCAAGCCCGTGACCGCACGCGACGCCATGCGCGCGCCACTCGTGGCAAGGCCACACGAGACGCTGCGGCAGGTGGCCGACAGGATGGTCGAAAGCGGGCGGACCGTCCTGCCCGTCGTCGACGGCTCCCACCCGCCGCTGCTGGTCGGGCTGGTGAACCAGTTCGACTTGCTCAAGGCGCACGAGCGGCTGCTGATAGAGGAGCGCCACCGCGAGCGCCCACTCCATCCCCCGCTGGCAACGACAACCCTGGGCAGGCTCCTGGCGGCGCGCGAGCCGGTGCGATGAGCAGTCCACGACGCGCTCTCGCCGACGAGGACTACCGCCGGCTGCTCGCTTTCCGCAGCGAGCTGCGCGACTTCCTGCGCTGGAGCGAGCGCGCCGCCCACGACGCCGGGCTGACGCCGGCGCTGCACCAGCTCCTGCTCGTCGTGCGCGGCTACCCCGCCGCGGACGGCCCGACGATCGGCGACGCCGCCCGCGAGCTGCACATCCGCCACCACAGCGCCGTCGAGCTTGCCCAGCGCGCCGAGGCCGCCGGGCTGCTGCGCCGCGATCGCGACCCTCACGACCAGCGACAGGTGCACATGCGCCTGACCAGGCTCGGGCGCGGGCGCCTGGAGTCGCTCACCGGCCAACACCTGCCACGCATCGCGGCGCTGGCCGCGACACTCGATCGAGTCGTGGACCTCGAACCAAGCGCCCACCGGGCGTCATCGCTCAGCGTCGGCCATCGCTCCGACCCTCGCCGCTAGACTCCAGCGTCGTCCGGGCCGGAGTAGCTCAGCTGGTTAGAGCAGCGGAATCATAATCCGCGTGTCGGGGGTTCGAGTCCCTCCTCCGGCATTGCGAACGGATCGACGCGCAGCCAGCGGCTGTCCGGGCGGGTGTTTCACAAGCCTTTCCCGAGCGTGCACGTTGGAGTGCATCCGCTTTCGCGGACAGTCACACCAACCTGTCAGTCAAATCGCGTCCACTCCAGCCATCCATCCGCCCGCTGATCATGTTGGTGTCGTGGGTGCATATCCATGCGATGGCCTGTGCTGGCGCGCGGCTTGGCTCACGTACCGGGAACTGCACCCACGCAATACGGCCATCCTGCACGACAAGGGTGATGCGCTTGTACCAACAGCCGTGGCCGGTCGCGAACGTCTGTAGGGCGAGGTCTTTTGCCAGCAGCAGATGCGGGTCGCTGAGCATCTGGTGCTCGAGGCGGTTGTTGGCCACCACCCTGCGCTGAGCTTTCACTTGCTGGCTGCTGATGCCGAGCACCGGGAAGCCCAGCGCCAGGAGCGCCCTTGCCTTGGCGCGAAACGCCCGGTGCAGAATCCCGTCGATTCGTGGCACGTCCTCCCCAATCGGGGATTGCTCGCTGCCGGGGTACAGGTAGATGACGAGATCGTGCGCGTCCGCCAGCTCGCCAAGGCCGACACAGCCGTCCGCGCTCTGGAGCGCGACGCGCGGGAGCGGGCGACCGACCACCTCTTGACTGGACATCGCCTGCGCTCCGGCCGCGAGCACCGGGGACGCCTCGCAGGCGTGGGTGGCTGGCGGCCGGCTCATAGGGCTCCGCCCGATCACATCGACTCGGCAGGCCACGGCCACGGCCACCGGCAGCGGCAGCCGGATGTGGGGCGTCCGGCTGCCGCTGCCGCTGACCGCGCCACCCGTGGCTTGCGGGCCGGGGTTCGCGTCTCGCTCGTCATTGCGGTGTCGAGGCGAGCTCGCCCGACGGCTCGCGTGACGCTGAGCCTTTGGTCCGGTGGTATTGACGTGATCTTGGCTCCTGGGAGAGCCGGCCCAGTCCGGCCCATGTGCGGGCGTAGCGGTGAGTGCTGCTACGCGCGATCTGCACCAGTTTGGAGACCTCTCTCAAATCAAGACCGCTGCCGTCCAGCGGGAAGGCGCTGAGCACGAGCAGGCCGCGCAGCAGGTTCTGCGAGCACGAAGGGTCGTCCAGCAGCGGACCGGCAGCCTCCAGGACGGCTTGGAAATCACCGACTTCGGGGAGCAGTCGCCGTAGCGCTTTCTCGCAGCGTGCTTTGCGGACTATCGACTCGATCTGCTCGTCGCTTAGATCTACCTGCACGGCGGTCGCCTCCGGTGGCGTTCGCGCGTGCCGAGCATGCCTCTCTCCCGCCGCTGGCGTTGATCGGCGGGATCGGCGCGCAGGCCTTCGACGGCGGCGGCCGCGTGAGAAAGGTGCAAAGAAACGACCGCCGCCGCCGGCCTCCCGTCACCACCTCGCGACGAGCACCTGGACCGCCCCGGACGCAGTCGGGTCCACGAGCCGGTTGATTGATCTTGGCGCGTGCACGTCGATCTTCGCTCGGGTGCGGTCACGGCGACGCAATGATCGTGCGCCGTGCGCCCGGCGTATAGGGTACTTCTAACTATTTAGTTCTAACTATTGGAGCCGGGTGCTCATGCGGTTCGCTGGCCGTATGCGAGGCGCCAGGTGCGCAGGATCGGGACCATGAGCGCGGTCAACGTGCCGCCGGCGCGGACGAACGTCTGCGTGCCGTGGCGTAGCTGGTCGGTGCGCGCAGTGTCCTTTGAGAGATACATGGCGATCATCGCCGCCGCTATCACGGCGTGACGGTCACCGTTCGGCAGGGCGCGTGTCTCGATCAGCGAGCGCGTGACAAGCGTTCCGATCGATTGCGCGGCGTCTGCTGGGTGTGGGTAGTGAGCGACGTAGCTGTGGTCACCGTTTCGGAGGTCTTCGGGCTGGTCGACGTAGCTGTCGAGCATCGTCGTGGTAGCTGTCAGCCATGGGAAGTAGGCGGCATGCGCCCGGCGGATCTCGCTCTGCGACGTCGACGGTTCGGCTCCGAGCGCGAGCAGCGCGTGGATCGCAAGCGGCGCGCTCGCGGCGCCGGACAGCTCCCACCACCGAGCATGCGGCTCCTCGCTGCAGTGCTCGGCGACCCACCGTTCGAGCGCGGTGTCGCGGTCTCGGGGGTCGGTGCGGTGGTTGATGGCGAGCACCTGCGCGCGGTGTGCCTCGGCGGACACGAGCTCGCTGATGCACGGGTAGGACGGCAGGGTCTGGCAGCGCGCCCGACAAGCGCAGACCAGGGCGCGCAGATAGCCGCCGTCCTCGCGCCAGGGGTGATCGCTGTAATAGTCGGCCATCGGCGAGGACAGGTCGACTGCGTCGGCGATCGCCCGGTGCAGGGCATACCCTTCGATGCGTCCACGCGAGGCCGCCCGCTCGCTGAGGTTGTCGAGGAAGTCCCACACGAGCTCGTAGGCGACCAGCAGCCTCAGCAGCTCGTAGTTGCGCTTGTTCGGCAGCGTCCAGAACAGGGCGGCACCATGCAGGTGGGTGCGCTTGCGATCCAGCACGTCCAGCGCGTCCGCTCGAATCGGCTCGTCGGGTATCTGCTGGGCACGCCGGCGCCACTGGCCGATCTCCGCTGAAGCGATGCGCAGCCCCCACAGCAACTCGCGGGCTGCTGCTCTGCAGAGCGCCCGAAGCTGGCCGTAGCTCAGGGGCGCCGGATTGCGCGGGCGGAAAAACGGGATCGTTCGGATTTTAAGTCGTGGCTAGGTCGACACCCCCTCGGCGGGGCGTATGCGCGCCATCAGGTATCCGGGCACGGCGGCGATCGCGACCGCGACCGCCGTGACCAGGGCGAGGCTGCCCAGCGCTAGCAGCAACCCGAGGGAGAAGACAACCGGGAAACCCGTGACGCTGAGGATCGCGCGGCTCCCGAGAACTTGGCCCAACAGACCGAACACGGCGCCGATCGTGCAGCCGGAGCCGACGATCAGGACGCTCTCGAGCAACAGGGCGCGCCATACCGCCGAGTTTGTGTAGCCCTCGAGCTTCAGCTGCGCCAGCCTCGGGCGGCGCTGCCAGATCATGTTCCCGATCGCGGCGGCCATCGCGAGCACCGCGGCGATCAGCACGAGCGTGGATATCTCGCTGAGCCGCTGAAGGCCCTGCCTGCTGGCCACGCGCTGGCGTGTTTCTCGCTGCGCGGCCGTCTGCACTTCAAGGCCCGAGCCCATCCCCAACGCCGCGGCGACCTCGCCGCGCACCCTGGCGGCTGAGGCTCCCGGCGCGGTCATGATCTCGTAGGCGCTGGCCTGCTGGCTTTCCCAAGCGCGCGCGTAGTCGGAGGCGTTTATCAGGACCGCTCCGGGAGGCCAGCCGACGTTCGTGGACAGCGCGGCGACGCGAAAGCGCGTCGGGCGCGGCGCGGGGAGCACGAAGGAGGAGCCGATCCGCAGGTGCAGCTGTCCGGCGATCGCCTTGGAAAGGACCGCCCAGCCGCCTTCGCGCAGCCGTCGGTTCGCCGCTTGAAGGCTTCCCTGGACCAGCTGATGGGTGAAGACCATCTGTGGCTGCGCCGTCGGCTGCGCGCTGACCCACACGCGCCGGCCGGCGAAGTCGAGGAACCCACCGCGGTAGATCCACACAGCGCGCACGCCATCCAGCCGGGCTAGCCCCGTGAGCTGTCCCGCGGGGAACGGCGCGGTCGCGAGCAGGTTGCTCATGCCGGGCGGCAACGCCCATACCTGCGCCGCGGTGCTCACGTCGCGCGCGGACTGGTCAAGGCCACGCTGAAGGTCGGCATGGGCGCCCTGGATCGCCACGCTGCCGAACACCGCGACCGCACCGGTCGTTGCCACACCGACCGTTCTGGTCCACGTCGAGCGAATCTCGTTGACGGCGATGAACGGCGCCCTCGCCTTGAGGTTGACGGTGACACGCTCGACGAGAGCAACCACGGCGCGCAACAGCGACGGCAGCAACAGCAACAGCGCGCCGGTCAACGTCACGACCCCGACGACGGCGGCCTGCGGGGCGAACGCGAGCATCGCCACCGTCACTACAAGGCAGCCGGCGCCGACGAGCAGGCTCGTGCCGCGCGCGCGCGCGCCAACGCGACGCCTGCGCCTGTCCGCAGTTGCATCCGGGCGCTTGAAGATGTCATAGGTGGGAGCGAGCACGCCGACGCAGGCCGCCAGCATGCCTCCTGTGACCGCCAGCGCGATGCTCTGCCAGCTGACGATCCGCTGCGAGCCGACAGCGAACGCGAACGACAGGTAGCCCGGGTTAGCGTGGAACAGCCGCAGCGAAAGCTCATCGCCCAGGGCCAGCCCGAACAGCGAGGCGACGACGCCGAGCACGAGCGCGTCGAACAAGAGCACCTCGACCATCGTCCGCCGCCCGTAGCCCTCCATCGCCAACTCGGCGATCAGCGCCCTTCTGCCCGGCACTGTCAAAAGCATCGCGTTGAACGCGAACAGGAAGCCGACCAGCGCGCTGATGAGCGCGAACAGCTCGGTCGATTCATCTGTCGGCTTGGCCGCATTCGAGAACAGGATCGCGTCGTAGTCGGCCGGCTCGACGTTCGCCCGACCGCCTGACACGGCCGCCATCTCGCCCCGCACCTGCCGTTCCCGGCCGGGCTGCGCTCGCACGAAGATCCGCGAGATGCGTCCCGGCATGCCCGTCAGCTCCTGGGCGTAGCCCAGCGGCGCGAGCGCCACAGGGCTGTGCACGAGTTGGCCGATCGCGCCTTCGCCAAGCGTGATGCCGAGCAGCGCCCGGATGGTGCTCGCCCCGATCTGCATGCGCACGACCTGCAGCGCGCCCGCGCCGATCCGTTCGGCTACCGGCGCCGGCAGCGCGAACGCGTGCTGGCGCTCGAGCGCCGCCGCGCTGAAATGACGAAGCAGCATCCCGCCGAGCCGTACGAAGCGAGGGTCCGCCCCGACCAGCGTCACGGGCTCGGAACCATCCGGGCCGACCACGTTCGCCTGCGTCTCGAGCACCGGCGCCGCCGAGCGCACACCGGGCAGAGCCTGCACCCGCCCGAGCAGGGCTTCGGGGAACCCTTCGGCGCCCCGCGCCTCGAGCTGAAGGTGCGCATGGCCGATCAGCCCGGTCGTGAGTTGGTCGACCGACCCGCTCAGGCTCGCATTCGCCACCCACGAGGCGAACAGCAGCGCGACGCCCACCGCGATCCCGATCGCGGCCAGCGCTTCCTGCATGAGCCGGGCACGGACACGCACCCGATACAGGTGCAGTATCCCCAGAGGTTTCATCCTCGCCCCTGGCTCGCCCGTCACGACACGCGCGGCGTCAAGGCAGGGCTGCCATGTCCGTCAACCAGACGCCCGTCGCGCAGCGTCTGTGTACGGTCGGCATACGCCGCCGCCTCGGGATCGTGGGTGACCAACAGCACGGCGATCCCGCGCTCGCGGCACAGCTCGCTCAACAACGCGAGCACTTCCGCGCCGCGCTCGCTGTCAAGCGCGCCCGTCGGCTCGTCCGCGAGCAACACCTGCGGGTCGCTGGAAAGCGCCCGCGCGATCATCACCCGCTGGCGCTCGCCCATCGACAGGTGCTCTGCGCGATGGTTCAGCCGCTCGCGCAGCCCGAGACTCACGAGCAGCGGCTCGACACGCCGGCGCGCCTCACGCACGCTCATGCGCCGGCCCAACAGCTTCAACGCCGCGTTATCCAGCGCGGTCGCGCCGGGGATCAGGTTCAGAGACTGGCGGACGAACCCAAGCTCGTGCATGCGATAGCTCGCCGCCTCATCCGCGCCCAGCGCCGTCACATCGCGGCCGGCGACGAGCACCGATCCGCTGTCCGGCCGCAGCACCGCCGCGGCCATCAACAGCAGAGTGCTCTTCCCCGACCCGCTCGGCCCGTAAAGCGCGACGAGTTCGCCCGCGGCGATCGACAGCGACACGCCGTCGACCGCCCGCACGGGCTCGGCATCCCCGACGGGGTAGCACTTCACGAGCTCGTGCAGCTCGAGCACTAGGCCGACTGCTGGTCGGGAAACTCGATCACCTTTCCGCGAGCCTCCGGCGGGCGCCCGGAAACCGTCAGGTGCCCGTCGCTGAGAGAGCCGACGCGGTGCGCGTAGGCCATGTCCGGCATGTCGGGCACCGTCACCAGGATCCCCAGATCCTCCTCGTCGGCCGCCCGTCGCAACAGGCCCATGATCTCCTCGCGCTGAAGCACGTTCAAGCTCGCGGTCGGGTCATCGGCCACGAGCAGACGCGGCCCGCGCACGAGCGCCCGCGCCACCGCCACGAGCGTGCGCTCGCCGTCGGTCAGGTCCTCCCATCGCTCCTGGGCACAGTCGGCGACCCCCAGCCGTTTCAACATGCCGCCCGCGAGCCGACGAGCCGCACGCGGCGAGTGCGTGCCGAGCAAAGGCACGGCAACAGAGTCGAGGACCGTGCGAAAATCACCGCTCAGCTCTCCACCGCGCCGTACCCAACTGATCCCCTCGGGCAAATGGCCTCTGCGCCGACCCGCCAGATCCACGCCCTCGAACAGGACACGCCCCTGCTCCGGCGCACCGATGCCCGCGGCGATCATCGCCAGCGTCGTCTTGCCCGACCCGCGCTGGCCCCAGACCGCGAAAAACTCGCCGGCGCGCACCTGTAGGGACACGTTCGCCAGCACCACCGTCTCGTGAGGGCCACGCCAATAGCTCTTTCGCACCCCCTCCACCGACAGCAACGGCGCCATCAGCGCCTACCGCGGCCGACGTCCCGTTCGAGCAGCACGCGCATCACCTGGCGAGCTTCCTGCAACCACTCGATCCGCGTCTGCAGCTGTTTGATCTCGGCGTTGCGCTGCAGGATCACCGCCCCCTCGCTCCAGCTCATGCGCGTCGCGTCGATCAGCGAAGCCGGCGTGCCGCTCCTCAACGTCTGAAGCTCATTCACGCACTGCTGCTCCTGAACCCACGTCTGCTCGATCAGCTCTGGCAGGAACTCCCCTCCCGCCAACAGCATCTTCAGGTCGAGTTCCTGGCGCGCAGGCTTCGGCGGCGAGGCGCCCAGCACCCACTCCGCGAAAAAGTCACGACCCCGTTGCGTGGCGGAGTAGATAACGCGAGGGCCACGACGCCCCGCCCCCGATGAGGCCGTCGTCTTCGTCCGATCCGCCCACACGTGAGATTCGCGCTCGAGCTGGTCGAGCGCGCCGTATACGCCCGAGGACTCCCAGCGCCAGAACGCGCAACGCTCCTCGAGCCGCTGCGCCAGCTGATACCCGTAGCCGGGCCGCTCGATCACAAGACCCAAAACCGCGTGCTTAGCGCTCACACCCGTCTCCTAACCCGGCGTTGCTGCCAACAGAATGAAACATACCCCACACACCCGCGGTTCGCATTGCTCGACTCGCCCACACCACGCGAATAGAGAACAGAGAACGGATGCAAGCCCCCCTGCCAGATAAGGATTCAAGAGGTTGGAAACACGCCTGGATTCCGACGCGCACGGGCCATAACCTGGCGACATGGCCACACTGGCAGGTCTACGTCCACGCTGCCCATAGTCGCCAACGCAAACCCAAAGCGAGATGACCAGGACCGCGGCACATCGACGATTCGGAAACCTCGTGCTTCTGGCGAGCGCGGCAGCAATCGCCCTCGGCGCACAGTTCGCGAGCCCGGCTGCAGGCGCCAGGCACGCTGCTCGCGCAGCACGCGCTCTCAACGTCACCGATGAAGCGCACCTGCACTACGTCAGAGAATCGGGCTCATCGCTCCTGGAGGAAGGACAGGCCAGCGGTGGCCTACCCGGCCGCGTCCAGGTGCGGTTCAACGTCGGCGCGACCGTGTACGCATCGTTCAGCATCTCGACGCGCTACGGCTCGATCAGCGGCAGCGGATCAGGCAAGCTGGGCGGCACCGGGGTTTGGGCGAGCTTCGGAGGCACCATGACGGTCACGCATGGCACCGGACGCTATTTCCACGCGCACGGTCACGGGGGCTTCTACGGCGTGATCAACCGGCA
>Ga0335075_10004347_pt1 | contig 22191 bp, 14 predicted proteins | sample Lox_Sample_24_FD_206723 | JGI IMG/M metagenome (GOLD analysis project Ga0335075, IMG submission 206723) | Soil microbial communities from Loxahatchee National Wildlife Refuge, Florida, United States - Lox_Sample_2.4 | ecosystem: Environmental > Terrestrial > Soil > Wetlands | place: USA...
GTTCGGCTCGTTCCGCGCGACGTCGGTGAAGCTGATGGTGGACGGGGTGTGCGAGACGTTCACGGCGGCGATGTCCTCCCCGTACCTCGACGGCCACGGGCACTCAACCGACCACTCTGGCAACTTCTTCATCGAGCCCGACGAACTGACCGCGATCTCCTCACTGATGGCGGGGCACGGCTTCCAGCTGCACTTCCACGCCCTCGGCGACGCCGCGGTGACCGCCGCGCTCGACGCCGTCGAGGCAGTACCTAAAGCAACCCGGGCGGCGGGCCGGCACCACCTCGCGCACCTGCAGTTCATCAAGCCATCCGACGTCGGCCGCTTCGCCGAACTCGGCGCCGTTGCCAACTTCCAGCCGCTCTGGGCCTGCGCGGAACCGCAGATGGAAGAACTGACGATCCCGTTCGTCGGCCCCGAGCGGGCGCAGTGGCAGTACCAGATCGGCGGCCTCGCCCGCGCCGGAGCGCGGCTCGCGTTCGGCAGCGACTGGCCAGTGTCGAGCGGCGACCCGATCCAGGAGATCCACGTCGCGGTGAACCGGGCGCTCTCGCCGGCCATTGGGCGGGCTGGGACTCCCGAGGTGGACTCGCCGTTCCTGACCGAGCACGCGATCTCGGCAGACGCGGCGATCGCCGCGTTCACCTCGGGCGTCGCCTACGTCAACCACGAGGACTCGGTGACCGGGCGGCTGCTGCCCGGCATGCGGGCCGACGTCGTGGTGCTCGACCAGGACCTGTACACCATCCAGGCAAAAGAAATCGGAGACACGTCAGTGGTCATGACCGTCGCGAATGGACAGGTGGTTTACGGCGATGACTGAAGCAGTAACCAAATCTCCCGGCCTGGAAGGCCAGGCGGACAAACTCCCGGCCGGGTCGCTCGGGCTGTTCGATACGACGTCGAGCACGCTCGCGAACATCGCCCCCGCGCTTAGCGTGTTCCTGACGATCCCGGCGATCGTCATCGCAATGGGCACGATGGCGCCGTGGGCGTTCGCGGTCGCGGCGGTCGCCATCCTCGCCACCGGCAACAGCCTGATCGAGTTCACCCGGCGAATGCCGTCCGCGGGCGGCTTCATCAGCTACGTCACCCGGTCCGTCGCCGGCTCCCGTCCCGCCAGGTTCTTCGGCGCGATGACCTTCTACCTGCTGCTCCTGGTGTACCCGGTGTCGATCGGGTCCGTGGTGGTGTTCATCGGCTCCTGGTCGGCCTCGTACGCGAACTGGTCCACGAACACCTGGATCTGGGTCACCCTGGCCGCGCTCGCGGTCGGCGTCCCGGTCCTGCTGCGCGGCACCGGGGTCTCGGTCAAGACCGCGTTCCTGATGTTCCTGACCGAGGCCGTCGTGCTGGTCCTGTTCGCGATCGTGGTCCTGGTCCGCGCCCACTCCGCGCTCGGCGCGCCGTTCCACGCGACCGGCGGGGCGCCCGGCGGCTTCGCCGGCTTTGGCGGGCTGACGTTCTCGCTCGCCGTGTTCGCCTACGTCGGCTGGGAGAACTCCGGACCGCTCGCCGAGGAGTCCCGGGACCCGCGCCGCACGATCCCGCGGACTGTGGTGCTGTCGATCGGGATCACCACGGTGGTGTTCTTCCTCGCGGCCTACGCGCTTGTCGTCGGGTTCTCCGGCTGGCAGGGCGCGTCGAAGGGGATGGCGTCGATCGGCTCGCTGGCGAGCCCGTACCTGACCCTGACCGGGCAGTACGCGCCGTGGCTGAAGCTGGTCATGTTCCTGATCGGGGTCACGAGCTCGTTCGGCTGCTACCTGGCGGCCGGGCTGCCGGGCTCCCGGTACATCTTCCACGGCGCCCGCGCCGGACTGCTGCCCTCGCCGCTCGCCCGGGTCTCGTCCCGGACCGGCGCGCCGACGTCAGCGATCTTCGTCTACATCGGGCTCATCACGGTGACAACCGTGATCCTTGACCTGACGCTCGGCAACCCGGTGACGATCGCGACGTACGAGGCCGGCATCTCGACCGTGCCGCTGCTCATCATCTACGGCGGAACCTGCGTGCTTTTGCCATTCTTTGTTTGGCGAACGGACCGCGGTACCTTCTCCATCGTCCGGCACGCGCTGCTCCCGCTGATCGGCCTCGCCGTCGTCGGGTACGGCGTCTGGGAGTCCGTCAACCCGGGTCAGGCCGCCCCGGCGAACAAGTACTGGATCTACGTGCTCGCCTACCTCGTCGTGGCAGGCCTCGGGGCGCTGTACGCGCTCCGCAAGGGCGGCCCGTCGGCCGAGGTGCTCTCGCGCGGGGTCACGGACGAGTAGACACCAACCACCCATGTTCGGCGGCCTGGGCCGCCGGCGCCCGTCCTGGACGCCGGCGGCCCCGGCCGCTTCATGGGCGTGCCTGCGGCGAGTTCTTTGGCCCGGGTGGCTTTCCCGGCTCCGGGGAGCCCGACCATCAGGCCCGGGGACGTGAGCGCCGCTGTTCACGGCTTGCCAGCAGGTATCTCACGCCTTCGACGCCGAGGAAGGCGGTGACGACGGTAATCAGGATAGGTGCGGTTTGCAGCGCCCCTACGCGGGTCAGGAACGCAGCCATCAGCACCATCGCGAACGGCGCGGCCGCGAGCGACCCCAGGACGGCGGGGAGCAGGCAGCTGAACGCCAGTCCCAGCGGAACAGCCGGGATGGCCTGGTGGACGATGATCCCGGCAGTTCCGCCGATGAACAGCGTCGGGAAGATGGGGCCGCCAACGAATCCGCTGCCCTGGCTGACCGCGTAAGTGAGCATCTTGGCGATCAGGATCGCGACGCACAGGCCCAGCCCCAGGCCCTTCGCATCATTCAGCACGTAAGTGAGCTGGGCGCCGCCCGAGAACATCGTCAGCGGGAGTGCCACGCCGACGATACCGAACATGCTGCCGCCCAGTGTTGAATTCGCGATGGCCGGGATCTTCAGCCGGCCGAACAGCCGCGACGCAAGCATCATCAACCCGGCCGTCAGGGCCGCCACCAGGGCCCCGAACAAGCCAAGGGGGATGCCAGCGAGCAGCTGCCAGGCCTGGAACGTGTACCGCGGCACCTGATAGGCCCCCAGGAACACGGCTCCGGCAATGGCGAAGTAGATCCCGAAGGAGATGCTCCCGGCCACGATGTCCGTGACCAGGGTCTTGCTGAACCGCTGTCCGCCCGGGCGGGCAACCTCCAGGATCAGCATCACCGCGATCACCGGACTGGAGAACAGCCCGCCAAAGATGCCGGCGATGCCAGCCAGCGTGTTCACCTGGGAATCCTCGTCGCCCAGCCCTCGCCGCCGGGCCAGCCAGCTGCCGGCCCCGGCGCCCATGGAGGCCAGCACCTTCTCCGGGCCGACGCTCGCTCCGCCAATCAGCGACACCGCCGAGACGGCCATGGTCCCCGGCACCAGTCCCGCGTCGAAATGCTCGGCTTTAAGGTCCTCGAACAAGCCGGGAACCTCCTCGGGCAGGCGGGTCAGCCGCCGCAGCACGCCAACCACGACCCCGGCCGCCGCCGTGACCGCCACCCACCACCAGTGCCCGCCGAACCAGCCGGGGTGGAAACCGGTGCTCCACCTGCCCCCGAACTTGATTACACCCAAGGAAACCAGCCCGGTGAAGGCACCGAACACCCCGAGGGCAACCGCGTAACCCACGAGCACCCAGAACTCCCGCTTCCGGGTGACCGGGGGAACGTCGGCCGGCCTGGACATTGCACCCACAAACGTGACGCTAGCAAGACTGAACCCGCGACTTTGGCTGTACACACCGCCATCCACTGCGGATGTCCACATTCTGAGACGACCGTGCCGCGGAACTATCGCCCCACAACCCTGGGGTACAGAATCTGTTCCTCTCGAGCAGGATCACCGACGAGTGGACATCAACCACACATATTCGGCGGCTGACCACTCACAGTGCGCGCAGGCCCACCGCGGCCAGCACCGCTATGACGCCGGCGGCCAGCGCAGCCACCGTGAAGCCGCCGTGCGCGCCGAAGGTGCCCACTGCCAAACCGGCCGCCGCCGCCGCGCCGGCCGAACCCGCCGCGCTGGCCGAGTTCAGCCAGACAAAGGCCTGGGTGAGCACGGCCCGGCGGACAGCCGCTTCGGCCAGCAGCGAGCAGAGGACCAGAATCACGGGGACCGCCAGCCCGGTCAGCGCGACACCGAGCCCCAGTTCAAGCCGCGAGCCGGCCACCAGCAACGGCAGGCAGCCCAGCGCCAGTCCAGCCGCGACCACCGCCAGCTGCACCCGCGGGGCCGTACGCCACCGGCGCAGCCCGTACAGCCAGCCGGCCAGCACGCTGGCGCAACTGGATACCGCGAACAGCGCGGCGGCCGTGCCCGCCACGCCGTGCTCGACCGCGAACGCGGTCACTGAGATCTGCATGGCGCCGAAGAACCCGCCGATGGCCAGGTTGACGCCGACCAGGACCGCGAATCCGGGCCCCGGCAGCAAGCGGCCGCGACCCGTCGGGTTCCGCCCGGCAGCGCCGGAGGCCGGCGGCGCGGTGCGGCGCTGCGCGGCAAAGCCCAATCCGCCCGCCACGACCAGGGCGGCGGCCAGCACCGTGCCGGCGGCCGGGTACCCGCTGGCGCCGAGGATGCTGACCAGGGCCGGGCCGGCCAGGTAGGCCAGCTCGTTGGCCAGCGATTCCAGCGCGAACGCGGTGGGCAGCGCCGCGGCCTGCTCGTCGCGCAGCAGTGCCGCCCAGCGGGCCGCCGACAGCGCGCCAAGCTGGGGGATGGTGGCGCCGGCCAGCACCCCGCCCACCGTCATCAGCCAGTCCGGGGCGCCCGAGGCGACCAGAGCCAGCAGCGTGGCCACCGCCGCGGCGTGGGCCAGCAGCGCGGGCGGCAGCACCCGGCGCTGGCCGTAGCGGTCGATCAGCCGCGCCAGTTGCGGACCGGCCACCGCCTCGGCGACGGCGAACCCGCCGGTCACCAGCCCCGCCGTGGCATAGGAGCCGGTCCGCGCGTGCACCAGCCAGACGATGCCGAGGCTGGTCATCGCGCTGCCGACGCGGCCGACGGCAGCGGTCAGGAAGAAGGCGGCGGCTCCGGGGGCGCGCAACAGCGCGCGATAGGACGCCGATGACATGATGTGTCCCGTTCGCTGCCCGGCGGGGCGGACCACCCGGGGTCGTCGGCGTCCAGATTTACCGACCCGTGGTCATCGCCTGGAACCGTCCACTGGCGGCGCGGAGCGGGGACACGCACCCCACGCCGGTTCCATCACCGGGCAGAAGCCATTCGAAAGTGTCTCGGTTGATCTCGGTCGTTGAGACATGAAGAGAGTAGGCGCCCGGAACGAGGCATGTCCAGCCAATTCGCCCGCAGCCAGCCTGGCGGCTGCCGTTCAGGCGGGGCGGACGATTCCGCGCCCGTAACAGCACGCTCCGTGGAGGCCAGGTGTTGCCCATGGCGGGTGGCCGAAGGGGTTATAACGATCCAATCTCGGGGCATGTGCGCCGTATTGACACTCCCGGCACGCGCCCTGAAACTACAGGGAAAATTGAAACGTTCCACATGCCCGCGGCCCCGCTTGTGAGCAAGTGGCGAAGACGACGCCGTACACGGAGGTGCGCTCGGTGAATGCCGCGGTGAGCCAGCCCGGTTCCAGCCCGCCGGATGGCGACGGGCAGGGACAAGCGGTGCTTGAGCTCCGGCACGCCGCGAAGGCCTTCGGTGCGGTGCAGGCACTCATCGACGGATCGGTGGTCCTGCACTCCGGCGAGGTGCACGCGCTTCTCGGTGAGAACGGCGCCGGGAAATCAACCCTGGTGAAGATCCTCGCCGGGGTCTACCAGCCGGATGCCGGCACGCTGACCGTGCGAGGCCGCGAGGTCACGCTGCACGGCCCGGCGGCGGCCCGGGCGGCGGGAATCGCGGTCATCTACCAGGAGCCCACCCTGTTCCCGGATCTCACCGTCGCGGAGAACATGTTCGTCGGCCGCCAGCCGTTGCGTACCGGACGAAGGATCGACCGCCGCGCGATGCACGACGAGGCCGCCGCGATCTTCGGTCGGCTCGGTGTCCCCCTCGACCCGGCGCGGCTGGCCCGCGGCCTGTCCATCGCCGACCAGCAGGTCGTGGAGATCGGCAAAGCGCTGTCACTCGACGCCCGGGTGATCGTCATGGACGAGCCCACCGCAGCGCTGTCCGCCGCCGAGGTGGACCGGCTCTTCGAAGTGATCAAGACCCTCAAGGCCCAGGGCGCCGCGGTGCTGTTCATCTCGCATCGCCTCGAGGAAGTCTTCGCGATCTGCCAGCGGGTAACCGTGATGCGGGACGGGAAGCAGGTGCTCACCGAAGGACTCGACGGCCTGACCGCCGCCGACCTGGTCCGGGCGATGGTCGGGCGGGAACTCGCGGAGCGGCCGCCGGAGGCCGGCGGCGCCGCACCAGGCGAGCCGGTGCTCACGGTCGACCGGCTGACTCGGGAGGGTGTCTTCACCGACATCTCGCTCACCGTTCGGGCCGGCGAGATCGTCGCGCTCGCGGGCCTGGTCGGCTCTGGCCGCAGCGAGGTGGCGCGCGCCGTCTTCGGCATTGACCGTTACGACGCCGGCCGGGTCACCGTACGCGGGCAGCGGCTGCGCACGGCGTCACCGACCAGCGCGATGGCCGCGGGGATCGGCTTCGTGCCTGAGGACCGCAGGCAGCAGGGCCTGGTCATGGACATGTCCGTCCAGCAGAACGTCGCCCTCGCATCCCTGCGGAACCTCGAGAAGGGCGGGCTGATCAGGGCGTCTGCCGAGCGGGCGATGGCCGCCGACTGGGCCGCCCGGCTGAAGATCAAGTACGGCAGGCTGACCGACCCGGTCTCCATGCTGTCCGGCGGCAATCAGCAGAAGGTCGTGCTCGCCAAGTGGCTCGGCCGCAAGCCCGCCCTGCTGATCGTGGACGAGCCGACCCGCGGCATCGACGTGGGGACCAAAGCGGAAGTTCACAACCTGCTCATCGAACTAGCGCGCGGCGGCGTGGCGATCCTGATGATCTCTTCCGAACTCCCCGAGGTACTCGGCGTCGCGGACCGGATCCTGGTGATGCGAGAGGGCGGGCTGGTGGCGGAGTTCAGTCACGCCGACGCCTCGGAAGAGGCCCTCATGTCGGCCGCCATGGGCCAGCACCACGCCGCCGCACCGGAGCAGGGCGGCCACCACGACGCCCCCGCGCGCCGCAACGCTAACGGCAACGGAGCTACCCAGTGAGGGCCGCCTTGCTACCCAAGCGCGAAACCGGGCAGCCGGCACCGAGCGGCACCGGGCAGGCCGCCGGTCTCGCCGAGCGGGTCTTCCGCGTCCGGGAGTCCGGCATCCTCGTCGTGCTGATCGTCTTCGTCGCGGTCACCACGCTGCTCCGGCACCGGTTCCTCGACCAGTCCAACATCCAGTTCGTGCTCATCGACACGACCGTGTTCGCGCTGCTCGCGCTGGGCGAGACGATGGTCGTGATCAGCCGGAACGTGGACCTGTCGGTGGGCTCGGTGCTCGGACTCTCCGCCTACCTGTCGACGAACCTGTTCGGCCAGCATCCCGGCATCCCGGTCGTGGTGGTGTTCCTGGCAGGCCTCGGCATCGGGCTAGCCTGCGGGCTCGCCAACGGGATCATGGTGGCCGCCGGGCGGGTGCCGAGCCTGGTAGTGACCCTGGCCACGCTTTACATCATCCGCGGGATCGACATCCTGATCGTCGGCGGCAACGAGGTGGTCGCCCAGTCGCTGCCCAACGCCTTCCTCGATATCCCGAAGACGACGGTCATCGGCATCCCCGACCTGGCGATCGTGATCGCCGCGGTGATCGCCGTCGGCTGGTACTACCTGCGGACCTTCCGCTCCGGCCGGGACCTGTACGCGATCGGGTCGAACCCGGAGGCGGCGCGGCTGGCCGGCATCCCGGTGGGCAGGCGGGTCTTCACCGCCTTCGCCGTCAGCGGCGCGATCGCCGGCGTGGCCGGCGTGCTGTGGGGCGCGCAGTACGGCACGATCGACTCCACCGCCGGCACCGGTTACGAGCTCCAGGTCATCTCGGCCGTGGTGGTGGGCGGCGTCGCGATCTTCGGCGGCAGCGGCAGCGTCGTCGGCGCCGCGCTCGGCGCGCTGCTGCTGTCGACGATCAGCTCGGCGCTGTACACCCTCGGCATCTCACCGTTCTGGGACCAGGCAATCTGGGGGTTCCTGCTGCTGCTCGCCATCACCCTGGACCAGACCATCACGCAGCGCCTGACAAGCGCGCTGCGGCAGCGAAGGATTCGTCATGAATAGCCACCGCGAGCGCCTGAGGAAGCGCGCGGACAAGGGCACGGCCGAGCGCGACTGGGCGCATGTCCTGCTCCGCTGGGAGACCGGCCTCGCGATCGTCGTCGTCGGCATCGTCGCCATCGGAGCGCTGGCCTCGCCGGACTTCCTGACCGGGAACAACCTGTTCAATCTCGGCCTGTCCAACGGCGAGATCGCGATCATGACGCTGCCGATGACGCTGATCATCATCAGCGGCGAGATCGACCTGTCGGTCGCGTCGATGCTCGGCATGTCCAGCGCACTGCTCGGCTTCCTGTGGGCCCGGGGCTGGCCGATGCCAGCGATTTTCGTGATGGTCGCGGTGGTCGGCCTGGCGGCGGGCGCCGTCAACGGCCTGCTCGTCACGCGCCTGCGACTGCCCAGCCTCGCGGTGACCATCGGCACGCTCGCGCTGTACCGGGGCATCGCGACGATCCTGCTCGGGCCGAACACGGTCTCAAACTTCCCGGCCGCCTACACCAACCTCGGCGTCAACGCGGTGCCGTTCACAAGCAACGACATGACCTACTCGACCCTCGTCTTCCTGGTGCTCGCCGTCATCTTCGGCGTCGTGCTGCACTCAACCCCGTTCGGCCGCTCCATCTACGCGATGGGCGCGAGCGCCGAGGCGGCGCAGTTCGCGGGCATCCGGGTCAAGCGGATCAAGACCACCCTGTTCATGATCTCCGGGCTCGTCTGCTCCGCCGCGGGCGTCCTCTGGACCTTTCGCCTGAACACCGCGGTACAGAACAACGGACTCGGCCTCGAGCTCGACGTCGTCGCGATCGTCCTGCTCGCGGGCGTGTCCATCTTCGGCGGCAAGGGCTCGGTCATCGGCGTGGTCCTCGCCGTCCTGGCGTTCTGCGGAATCCAGAACGCCCTCCTGCTCACCAACTTCAACCAGGAGGCGAGCGGCATCGTCACCGGCGCGCTGCTGCTCGCCAGCGTCTTCCTGCCGAACGCTGCCCGCTGGCTGCACGGCTCCCGCCGTCTGTCCTGGGCCGCACGCAGGCCGTCCTGGCTGACCAGGACTCAGTCCACCTAACCAGAAAACGCCAACCACAAAACGAAACAAGAATCCGGTCCGCTATCGAATTGAAAGGATACAAAGGTATGAGACTGAGACGGGCAACGCTGCTCGCACTCGCCCTGCCGGCCGCGATCACGCTCGCGGCCTGCAGCTCTAGCTCCGCCAGCTCAACGTCGACAACGACGCCAGCTACTTCGTCAAGCGCGACGACAAGTGCCACCTCAAGTTCCACTGCCTCGTCAAGCGGCCTCAAGACCGGTCTCAAGGTCTTCATCATCCCCAAGAACCTCGGCAACTCCTACTTCACCACCGCCGACAGCGCCAACTCTGGCGGTGCGATCGCCGCGTTGGACACCCTCGGCGAGAGCGGCACCGAGACCAGCGGCACGGCGGCCACTCCGGCCTCGCAGATCCCGGCCATCCAGGCCGCGATCGCCAAGGGCGCGAACGCGCTGATCGTGTCCGCCACCGACCCGACGGCGCTCTGCCCCACGCTTGAGTCCGCGATGAAGCGCGGCATCACCGTCGTCACCTACGATTCCGACGCCCCGACCTGCCGGGACCTGTTCGTCAACCAGGCCTCTACCGCCGAGATCGGCACCAGCGAGGTCGACGTGCTGGCCAGCGAGATCGGGGACAGCGGGCAGATCGCTATCGTCTCCGCCGCCGCCAGCGCGACCAACCAGAACGCCTGGATCGGGTACATGAAGCAGGAGCTCAAGAAGTACCCGAAGATGTCGCTCGTCTCCATCGTCTATGGCAACGACGACCCGACCACCGCCACCCAGGTGACCCAGGGCCTGCTCCAGCAGTACCCGAACCTGAAGGGCATCATCTCGCCGACCACGGTCGGCATCGCGGCCGCCGCGGCCGTCCTCGACAACGCCAAGTACCGCGGCAAGATCATGCTCACCGGCCTCGGCACCCCCGACGAGATGAAGAAGTACGTCGCGGACGGCACGGTCAAGGAGTTCGTCCTCTGGAACCCGGCCAACCTCGGCTACCTCGCCGCCTACGCCGCGGTCAACTACGCCTCCGGCAAGATCACCAACGCCGAGGGCCAGTCCTTCACCGCCGGCAAGCTCGGCAGCTACACCGTCGGCGCGGACGACACCATCCTGCTCGGCCCGCCGACCGTCTTCAACGCCGCCAACATCAACAACTTCAACTTCTAGTTCTAAATCACCGCTGTGGTCACGCCGGCTGGCCTTCATGACGGCCGGCGTGACTCAGCAGAAGAGGGAATCGCACGTGGAACGCGTCTGCTTCCTCGCCCGGGTCCGGCCCGACCGGCTCGAGGAGTACCGGATGAGGCACACCGACGTCTGGCCAGCGATGCGGGCCGCGCTCGCGGACGCGGGCTGGGGCAACTACTCCATCTTCCTCGCCGACGACGGCCTGCTCGTCGGCTACCTGGAGGCCGACGACTACCAGGCGGCGCTGGCGGCGATGGCGAAGACCGAGGTGAACACCCGCTGGCAAGCGGAGATGGCCGGGTATTTCGTCAATGTCGGCGGACCCGGCGAGGCCAGCGCGCCGGATAAGTCGTTCGTCCGGATTCCCGAGATCTTTCACCTAGGAGATGACCCGAATGCCTGACCTGACGGCGGTCAAGGACGCACTCAAGAATCACCGGATCGAGCTGCCGTCCTGGGCGTTCGGCAACAGCGGTACCCGGTTCAAGGTATTCGGCCAGCCCGGCGTGCCGCGCAACCCGTTCGAGAAGGCCGACGACGCGGCCCAGGTGAACAAGTACACGGGCGTCGCGTCCGCGATGGCCGTGCACATCCCCTGGGACAAGAGCGACGACTACGCCGTTCTCGCCGCGCACGCGAAGGAGGCCGGCATCCGGATCGGCACGGTCAACTCCAACGTCTTCCAGGACGACGACTACAGGCTCGGCAGCGTGTGCAACCCCGACCCGCGGGTCCGCCGGAAGGCCCTCGCCCACCTGCTCGAATGCGTCGACATCATGGACGCCACCGGATCGCGGGACCTCAAGCTGTGGTTCGCGGACGGCACCAACTACCCCGGCCAGGACGACATCACCGCCCGTCAGGACCGGCTGGCCGAAGCCCTGCGCGCGGTTTATGAGCGGCTCGGCGAGGACCAGCGGATGCTGCTGGAGTACAAGCTGTTCGAGCCGTCGTTCTACACGACCGACGTGCCCGACTGGGGCACCAGCCTGCTGCACTGCATCGCGCTCGGGCCGAAGGCCCAGGTCGTGGTCGACACCGGGCACCACGCGCCCGGCGTGAACATCGAGTTCATCGTCGCCATGCTGCTCGCGGCGGGCCGGCTCGGCGGCTTCGACTTCAACAGCCGGTTCTACGCCGACGACGACCTGATGGTCGGCGCCGCCGACCCGTTCCAGCTGTTCCGCATCCTGCACGAGGTGGTCAAGGCGGGCGGCCTGTACCCAGGGCAGACCGTCGGGATAACAGCAAGAAGCGCGGCGGCGCAAGCCGCCGCGCAATCCCTGCCGGGAGCGGGAAACCCCGCGGTCGCGTTCATGCTCGACCAGTGCCACAACATCGAGCCGAAGATCCCGGCGCAGATCCGTTCGGTCATGAACGTGCAGGAGGCCACCGCGAAGGCGCTGCTGGTCGACGTCGCCGCGCTGCGCGACGCGCAGCTGGCGGGGGACGTGCTCGCCGCCAACGCTGTCCTGATGGACGCCTACAACACCGACGTCCGGCCGCTGCTGGCGGAGCTGCGCGAAGAGATGGGGCTCGACACAGACCCGGTCCGTGCCTATCTGGCCTCCGGTTACGGTGAGAAGATCGTTTCCGAACGCACCGGGGGATCCCCGGCGGGCTGGGGGGCCTGATTCCGGTGGCAGAGCAGACCGCGTCGTATCCGGTACCCCCCTCGTATCCAATGGCAGCCGGCGAGACGGTCGCGGCGCTGCTCGGGCGCAGCAACCGGCTCGGCGCCGATCCGCGCAACACCAACTACGCCGGCGGCAACGCCTCGGCCAAGGGCACCGCCACCGACCCGGTCACCGGCCGGCCGGCCGAACTGCTCTGGGTGAAGGGCTCGGGCGGCGACCTCGGCACACTCACCGAGGCCGGCCTCGCGGTGCTCCGGCTCGACGCGCTGCGCGCGCTCACCGGCGTGTACCCGGGCGTCGAGCGCGAGGACGAGATGGTCGCCGCGTTCGACTTCTGCGCGTTCGGCAAGGGCGGCGCGGCGCCCTCGATCGACACCGCGATGCACGGCCTGGTCGAGGCCGCGCACGTCGACCACCTGCACCCGGACGCCGGGATCGCGTTCGCGAGCGCGGCCGACAGTCAGAAGCTAACCCGCGAGTGCTTCGGCGACCGGGTGGCGTGGGTGCCCTGGCGGCGACCCGGCTTCCAGCTGGGGCTGGACATCGCCGCCATCAAGGCGGACAACCCGGACGCGATCGGGGTCATCCTCGGCGGCCACGGCATCACCGCCTGGGGAGACACGAGCGAGCAGTGCGAAGCCCGGTCGCTGGAGATCATCGCCGGGGCGCAGCGGTTCATCGATGAACATGGCGCCACGGGACCGTTCGGGAAAAGGATTTTCATTACTCTCCCCGAGGACGAGCGGCGGGCGCGGGCGGCCGCTCTCGCGCCGGTGCTGCGCGGTCTCGCGTCCGCCGACCGGGCCCAGCTGGGGCACTTCACCGACTCGACCGTGGTGCTCGATTTCGTCGCGAGCGAGAAGCACCCCGCGCTCGCCGCGCTCGGCACCTCCTGCCCGGACCACTTCCTGCGCACGAAGGTCAGGCCGATGGTGCTCGACCTGCCGCCGGACGCGCCGCTCGGGGTCACGGTGGGGCGGCTGCGCGAACTGCACGCGGCCTACCGGGACGAGTACCGGGCGTACTACGAGCGGTACGCGGACGCTTCGTCGCCCGCGATGCGCGGCGCGGACCCGGCGATCGTGCTGGTGCCCGGCGTCGGCATGTTCAGCTTCGGCGCCGACAAGCAGACCGCGCGGGTCGCGGGGGAGTTCTACGTCAACGCGATCAACGTGATGCGGGGGGCCGAGGCGATCTCCAGCTACGCGCCGATCGATGAGCGGGAGAAGTTCCGCATCGAGTACTGGGAGCTCGAGGAGGCGAAACTGCGGCGGCGGCCGAAGCCGAAGCCGCTCGCCGGGCGGGTCGCGCTGGTGACCGGCGGCGGTTCCGGCATCGGCCGGGCGACCGCGCGGCGGCTCGCGGCGGAAGGCGCCTGCGTCGTGGTGGCCGACCGGGACGGCGGGTCCGCCTCCGACGTCGCGGCCGGCATCGGAACCGCGGACGCGGCCGTCGCTGTCGCGGCCGACGTGACCAGCGAGGACGACGTGGCCGCGGCGTTCGCGGCGGCGGCGCTCGCCTTCGGCGGCGTGGACCTGGTGGTGAGCAACGCGGGGCTTTCCATCTCCAAGCCGCTGACCGAGACGACCGTCGCCGACTGGGACATCCTGCACGATGTGATGGCCCGAGGCTCGTTCCTGGTCTCCCGTGAAGCGGCGAAGCTGCTGCGGGCACAGAACATGGGCGGGGACATCGTCTACATCGTCAGCAAGAACGGCGTGTTCGCCGGCCCCGCCAACATCGCCTACGGCGCGGCCAAGGCGGACCAGGCGCACCAGGTCCGGCTCCTCGCCGCCGAACTCGGCGAGATCGGGGTGCGGGTGAACGGCATCAACCCGGACGGCGTGGTGCGCGGCTCCGGGATCTTCGCCGGCGGCTGGGGCGCCCAGCGGGCGGCCGTGTACGGGGTGCCCGAGTCCGAGCTCGGCGTGTTCTACGCGCAGCGCACGCTGCTGAAGCGGGAAGTGCTCCCCGAACACGTCGCCGCCGCCGTCTTCGCGCTGACCGGGGGAGACTTGTCCCTGACAACCGGGCTGCTGATTCCCGTCGACGCGGGGGTGGCGGCGGCGTTCCTCCGCTGACGAGCGATGAGTACACACCTGCGGCGGCGCGCCTTCCCGGTCCGGGCTGGACGGGGGCTGCTGTGACCGGGTCCGTTGTCGTGGCTGCCGTTGATCTGGGTGCCTCCGCCGGGCGGGTGATCGCCGGGCGGGTCTCGCGGGACGGCGTCGAGTTGCGCGAGGTGAGCCGTTTCCCGAACGAGCCCGTTCGGGTCGGCGGGGCGCTGCACTGGGACATCCTGCGGTTGTACGGCGACGTGCTGTCCGGCCTGCGCCGCGCCGCGGAGGACTTTCCGCTTGCCGGCGCCGCGATCGATTCCTGGGGCGTCGACTACGGCCTGCTCGACGCCACCGGCGCGCTCATCGGGAACCCGGTGCACTACCGGGACGCTCGCACCGACGGGGTGACGGTGCCGGTGCCCGCCGCCGAGTTGTACGCGACGACCGGCATACAGCACCTGCCGTTCAACACGATTTACCAGCTCGCGGCGGCTTCGGGGACGCCGGCGCTGGCGGCGGCGCGGACCCTGCTGCTCATCCCCGACCTGCTCGGCTACTGGCTGACCGGGGTTGCGGGGGCCGAGGTCACGAACGCGTCCACGACCGGGCTGCTTGACGTGACGTCGCGGACGTGGGCGACCGGGCTGATGGCGCGGGCCGGGATACCGGCATCTCTGTTCCCGCCGCTGCGCCAGCCGGGAGCCGTGATCGGGCCAGTGACCGCCGGGCTCGCTGAGACCGGTCTCGCTGAGGCCAGGGCCGGGCTCGATGTCGGGCGGCCGTTGCCGCTCATCGTCGTCGGGTCGCACGACACGGCGTCGGCCGTGGTGGCGGTGCCGGCGCTGGGGACGAACTTCGCCTACATCAGCTCGGGAACCTGGTCGCTGGTCGGGATGGAGCTCGCCGCGCCCGTGGTCTCCGAGGCGAGCAGGCTCGCGAACTTCACCAACGAGGCCGGAATCGACGGCACCGTCAGGTACCTGCGGAACGTCAGCGGACTCTGGCTCCTCCAGGAGTGCCTGCGCACCTGGGGCTCGGCGGCGGCGATGCCAGCGATGCCAGGGAAGTCAGAGACAACGGGAACGCTAGTGCCGCCGGAGACGACGGGGACGCCCGCAGCGTCGGCGTCGCTCGAGTCGCTGCTGCGCGCCGCGGCGGCCGCGGAGTCGCTGCGGTTCGTCGTCGACCCGGACGATCCGGTGTTCCTGCCGCCCGGTGACATGCCGGCGCGGATCGCGACGTGGCTGGCGACGCGGGGACTTCCGGTGCCCGGCTCGCCGGCCGAGACGGTCCGGTGTGTCCTGGACAGCCTCGCCCTGGCATACCGGAACGCTGTGGCGGCCGCGCAGTCGCTGTCCGGCACCCACGCCGACGTGGTGCACATCGTGGGCGGCGGCTCGCGCAACGAGCTGCTGTGCCAGCTCACAGCCGACGCGACCGGGCTGCCCGTGGTCGCCGGGCCGGCCGAGGCCACCGCGCTCGGCAATGTGCTGGTCCAGGCTCGTGCGCTCGGTGCCGCCCCCGACACGCTGGCTGACCTGCGGGAACTATTGCGGGCGAGCCCGGCCGGACTGGGCCTGCGGCGCTATGCGCCGGCCGGTGACGGCACCGCGTGGCGCGCCGCGGCGCGCCGGGTTGGCGCGCCGGTTTGACACGTTCCAAGGCCGCACCAGAAACTGTCTGTCAGTCCTCATGAGAAGCGGGTAAACGGTGCCGGTCAGCATCAGGGAGGTCGCCGCGCACGCCGGCGTCTCCGTCGCCACGGTCTCCAACGTGCTCAACCGGCCGGAGATCGTGGCTACGCCAACCCGTGACCGCGTGCAGGCAGCGATCAAGGAGCTCGGTTTCGTCCGCAACGAGTCGGCGCGGCAGTTGCGCGCCGGGCGGAGCCGGACGATCGGCCTGGTCGTCCTCGACGTGGCTAACCCGTTCTTCACCGACCTGGCGCGGGGCGTCGAGGACGAGGCGAGCAAGGCCGGACTCGCCGTCATTCTGTGCAACAGCGACGACCAGGAACGCAAGGAGAAACGCTACCTGGAGCTCCTCGAAGAGCACCGCGTCGCCGGCGTGCTGATCACGCCGGTGTTCGGCGCCGGGACCCGGCTGGCCAGGCTACAGCGGCGCGGTACCCCGGTCGTGCTAGTGGACAGCAGGTCCGCCTCCCGGGGGCAGTGCTCGGTGGCGGTCGACGACGTGCTCGGCGGCGACCTGGCCATATCCCACCTGATCGCCGGGGGTCATGAGCGGATCGCCTACGTTAGCGGCCCGTCCTCGATCCGCCAGGTGGCCGACCGGTATGAGGGCGCGCTGCGCGCCCTGCGCCGGGCCGGGCGGCCCGCCTCCAGCCTCCAGGTGATGGACGTCGGCGGGCTCAACGTGGCCGCGGGCCAGAAGGCCGGCGCGGAGCTGGCGGCACTGCCTTCCGGCGCGCGGCCCGGGGCGGTGTTCTGCGCGAACGACCTGATCGCCCTCGGCGTCCTGCAGGAGATGACCCGGCACCGCATCCGGGTTCCGGACGACGTCGCGATCGTGGGATACGACGACATCGACTTCGCGGCCGCCGCCGCGGTTCCCCTCACGTCCGTCCGCCAGCCGCGCCACCAGCTCGGCCGGACCGCCGCCAGGCTGCTGCTCGACGAGGCGGCGGACGACGCCAGCCACCAGCACCGGCAGGTCATCTTCGAACCGGAGCTGGTCGTCCGGCAGTCGACCATGGCGGCAAGCGCTAACGGCCACGCTGGTTAGTCGGTCGGGCGAGACGGCTGCGGGATACTGAGCAGCGGAGATCTCCCGAAGCACCGTTGCCGAGGAGGCCGCTGTTGACAGCTGGCGCTGAAGACCCGCGGGCGATCGAGCGGGCGCAGTGCGCGGGGCGGGCATCGTGACCGCCGGGAACGAGGGCGCCAGTGTGACCGCCGGGGGCGAGGCGGGCGGGCCGGGACTGCTGCTCGGTCCGATGCTCCGGTACCTCGACTCGAACGCCGCCACCATCTGGGTCGAGACCGACCAGCCTTGCGAGGTTGAGCTGCGTGGCACCGAACCGATCAGCGGGCGCCGGGCCCGGACCTTCGAGGTCGCCGGTCACCATTACGCGCTCGTGATCGCCGATGACCTGACACCGGGCACCGAATACGAATACCAGGTCGCGCTCGACGGCACCGTTCGCTGGCCGGAGCCGGACGCGGCCTTCCCGCCGAGTATGTTCATGACGCCGGGGCCGCCAGGGCCAGGTCGGCCCGTGCGGATCGTCTTCGGCTGCTGCCACCAGTCGCGCCTGCCAGAGACGGAGGGCTACGGCCCCGACGCGATGACCGCCTTTGCCGCCGCCCTCGCCACTACCCCGGTGCCGGAGCGGCCCGACGTCCTGCTGCTGATCGGCGACCAGGTGTACGCCGACAACGTGAGCACGCCGATGCGCGAGTTCATCGCGGCGCGCCGCGATCCCGCCAAACCGCCCGGCTACGAGGCCCTCGACTTTGCCGAGTACAGCGCGCTCTACCAGGAGGCGTGGAGCGACCCGGCGTTCCGCTGGCTGCTTTCCGTGCTCCCGACGGTGATGATCTTCGACGACCACGACGTGCACGACGACTGGAACACCTCGGCTTCCTGGCGCGCCGAGTTCCATTCCCAGCCGTGGTGGCAGGCACGGGTGACCGGCGCCTACTCCGCCTACTGGCTCTACCAGCACCTCGGCAACCTGTCGGTGGCGGAACTCGCGACCGACGTGACCTGGCAGCGAGTCCAGGCCTGCGACGGGGACGCCAGCCCCATCCTCGACGACCTGGCGCTGCGGGCGGACCGCCGGGAGCCCGGCATCCGGTGGAGCATCCGCCGCGACTTCGGTGGCGTCCGCGTCGTGCTGATCGACTCGCGCAGCCGCCGGGTCGTGGACGACGAAACCCACCGCCGGATGGTCGATCCCGGTGAATGGGCCTGGGTCCGCGAGTCCGTCACCGGCGACTTCGGCCACCTGGTCCTGGCGACGTCCGTGCCGCTGCTGCTGCCCCCTGGCATCCACGCGATCGAGGCCTGGAGCGAGGCGGTCTGCGCCGGCGCGTGGGGTCGCCCGTTCGCCCGCTTCGCCGAGTGGCTCCGCCGGGATGTGGACCTGGAGCACTGGCCAGCCTTCGGCGCGTCGTTCGCGGAGTTCGCAGCACTGCTCGCGGACCTCGCCGCCGGCGCCTACGACCCGCCCCCCGCCACGGTCACAGTAATCTCCGGCGACGTCCACCACAGCTACCTCTCCCCGGTGGACCTCACCTCCGTGCCCGGCGACCGGGGACAGGCAGGCGCGGGCACCGCCGTGTGGCACGCGGTCTGCTCGCCGGTCCGCAACTTCATGTCCCCGCGGCTGCGCCGCCTCTACTCCCTCGCCTCCTCGGGCTCCGGCACATTTGCCGCCACCACCGCGGCCCGGCTGGCCGGCGCCCCCGCCCCGGCCATCCGCTGCCGGGTCACGGCGGGCCCGTGGTTCGCGAACATGATCGCCACCCTTGACTTCGATGACGACCAGGCCCGCATCCGCTTCGACCGCACCACCCCGTCCCCCTCCGGTCCCGCGCACCTAACCCCGGTCCACGAAGCTCCCCTCACCGCAGTCGCCCGTCACTACGGATAACAGCAAGAAGCGGCCGAAGGCCGCAAAGGAGCGCTCCGCAGGCCGTCTCGATGCTTTGGATCACAGCAAGAGGTTGACGGGGAAGGGGCGCCTTGTGGCCCGCGGGAGGGGTGCGCCTTGCCCCGCAGGCGGGCCTTGTGGCCCGCCGGACGTCACACCACGAACAGGACTACGCCGGCGATGAGGGCCAGGGCGGCGAGGGTGGCGGTGACCGGGCGGCCGTGGCGCCAGGCCCGCGGCTCGTCTCGGAGTCCGAGGATGCCCTGCCTGACGAGGGTGTACAAGGCGAGTGCGATGACGGCGACGGGGCCGCTTGTGGCCAGGCCGTGGCCGAGCACCGTGGCCAGCGTCGCGGCCCCGATCACAAGGGCCGTCCACGCTTCGTAGAGCTGGACGGGCATCCGGCGGCAGCCGAGGCGGCGGTCGGAGGACCAGATGCCCCACCGCCAGGCCGTCGGCCGGCCGGTGCAGCATCCGGCGAAGAAGCAGGCGTGTCGTCCGATCCCCATGCCGATCAGCAGGGCCGGAGTCGCCGCGGCCAGGAAGGCTCCAGGCGGCAGGCCGGGCCCGACGGCCGCCACGACCCCGACGACGATCGCCGCCCCGGCCACGAACCCCTGGATGCACCATCCATCCCATTTCCGCCACTGATGCACAGCGCCGTACCAGGCCTTACCGCCCGCCACTCCGGCCGCGACGGCCGCTACCGAGAACCCGATCGGGCGAAGCAGGGGATAGTGCGCGTTCTCCAGCAGGAGCCCCTCGATGATCAGCCCGACGAGGACGCCGAGCACGCAGAGCGGCATGTAGGAGTACCGGATGATCCCCGGCACCTTGGACCGGAGCTTGTTCGCGGTGCGCAGCGTGGTGGCCGGCCCCGCCGGGACGGGGATCCGGCGCACCGGCACCCGCCCTTCGGCCGCCAGACGCGGCCGCCCGCTGCTCGTCGGGTCGGGGAGCAGGCGTGCCGTCACGGCCCAGTCCCCGGGGTTGATGCCGTGCACCTCGGCGGTGACCGCCACCGGTCCGCTGCCAGGCATGATGCCCAGGTAGGTCTCGTCCTGGGTGAACGTGTCCCCAGGCCCTGGCCGCCCGGTCACCCCGGTCCGCTGCCCGGTGAACTGGACCGTCGCGGTGTACCGCTCGCCGGTCTCGCCGGGGTCGAGCCAGCAGATGACGTGCAGCATCTGCTCGAGCGCCTGCACTGCCCAGTGCGGCACGTCCGCGTCCGCCGCAGCCTCTTCGGCAACGCTGTCATCAGCAACGCTGTCATCAGCAACGCCGCCATCGGCGACACTGGCGTCGGCGACACTGGCGTCGGCAAGGCCGCCGCCCCGCCGGCCGCGGGCGACGACGCCGCCGCCCCGCCGCCCGCGGGCGACGCCGTTGCCGTCTGCTCCGTCCTCAGCCACCGCGACGTCTGAGGCCGAGCCCGTGCGGCGGGCTCGGCTGGCCGCGGGCGCAGGCCGCGATGCCGTCGTCGGCAGGCCCGGCGAGACTGCTCGCGTGGACTCGGTCGCCAGGCCGGCCTGCGCCGCCAGGTTTGCCGCCGCCGCCGCGGTCAACCGCGGCGGCACGCCTGTCCGCGCGGGCGTGCCAGGCTGGCCAGGCACCAGTGGCGCGGGGGAGGCGTTCCGCCGGCCTGCCTGCCCGGCTTGCCGAGCCGCTCCCGGCACCCCAGGCGATCCAGCCGTCCCGGCAGGCCTAGCCCCGCCCTGCAACCCGGCCGGGAGCGCCTGCGACGTGCCTGCCTGCGGCGAAGCTGGCTCTGACGCGGGCGCCTTTGACGAGCCTGCCGATGACGTGCCTACCTGCGGCGGAACCACCGCACCGGTTTTCTTCCGTTTCTTCGCCTGCGACATCGTGCACCGTTCCGGCTGACCATCCGTGTGGTGCCGACGGGCACGCCAGCCCGGCCGACGCTTCATCATGGTCGGCGGGGTTAACCACGGCGTGGACGGACCGTATCTGCTCGGTGGACCATCGGTGAACCCCGGACGGCGCCGCAAGGCGAGCCGCGAAAGACCCCACCCCAGACGGGTCGATTGCGCAAATGGGGTCGATAGAGGGCTTCGTGTCGATGGGCTATGGGCCGGGGTGTTGGTTGCCGTGTCGTGGTAGCCGTCTTGACTGGGGTCGAGGATGCCGGGGACGGCTCGGAGGGTGGCTTCGGTGAGGACGGCGCGGACGGTCGTCTGGTTGCCGGGCTTGTTCCACAAGATGGTGATGTCGAAGGCGGCGAATAGCCGGTCCTTGAGTGCCGGGGCTAGGCCCGGGAGGATGTCGCCGGCGTAGGGGATCTCATCGATCAGTGTGGGGTCCATGGCGGTGGGGGTGTCGGCTTCGAGGTCGGCTAGCTGGGCTTCGGCTTGCTTGCGCTGCGTGTGGAGTTCGGTGAACCGTTCGCTGATGCGGGCGCGCATGGCGGCGGCGGCCGGGCCGTCGGGGATGTCTTCCAATGCCCGGATCTGGGCGTTCTGCTGCCCGTCGAGTTTCTTGATGGCGGCGGTGAGGGCGGCGGCTTCGGCGTCGCGGCGGGCGGCGGCTTCGGCGTCGGTGGCGGGGAGCTGGGCGGCGAGGTGCGCGGCGCGGCCGGGGCCGAAGATGCGGTCGAGGAAGAATTTCGCGGTCATCGCCTCGAGGCGGTGTTCGGGGGCCTGGACGCTGCGGGGGTGGTCGGGGGCGGCGGCGCGGTGGCGGGGGTTGTCGGGCTGGTGCGGGCAGCGGTAGTAGACGTAGGCGCGGCCGGGTCCGTTGGCGGTGCCTGTCATCCGCTTCTTGCAGGTCCTGCACCGCACGCGGCCCCGGTACAGGTAGTAGGTGGCGTTCGGCGGGGGCGCGGCCGGGTCACGGTCGCGGCTGGTGCCGTGCTCGGCGCCGATGTCCTGGGCCTGTTGCCAGGTGTCCCGGTCGATGATGGCGGGGTGGACCGGTCCGGGGGTCCACAGCCATTCGGCCGGGGGGGACCCGGGTCTGCTTGCCGGCCTGGCGGCGGCGGCGGCCGAAGACCTGGTGCCCGGTGTACTTGGGGTTGCGCAGGATCTCGTCCACGCTGCTAGCTGCCCACCCATCGGACCCGGCGGCCGGCGGGTAGACGGCGGGGCTGGCGTTGAGCCGCGCGGCGATGGCGGGCAGTCCCAGCTTGTGGATGGTGCGCCAGGTGTAGATCGCTGCGACGACCGGGGCGGTGGCGGGGTCGGGGACCAGTCGGGTCTTGACGCGGCCCTGGGCGGCCTTGACCGGGTTGGGGTGCGGGGAGCGTTCGGCGAGGTAGCCGTAGGGGGCGGGGCCGATGTTCCACCCGTCCATGGAATGCTCAACCAGCCCTTTCCACACCTTCTCCTTAAGCTGGATGCGGTACCACTCGGCTACGCCTTGCTTGACCCGGCGGACCAGGAC
>Ga0335075_10004348_pt1 | contig 22190 bp, 19 predicted proteins | sample Lox_Sample_24_FD_206723 | JGI IMG/M metagenome (GOLD analysis project Ga0335075, IMG submission 206723) | Soil microbial communities from Loxahatchee National Wildlife Refuge, Florida, United States - Lox_Sample_2.4 | ecosystem: Environmental > Terrestrial > Soil > Wetlands | place: USA...
CGTGGTACGCAACTGGGCGAGCCTGACCAACGGCGCGGCCGGGCTGAACGGCATCGCTGCCCCGCGCATCGTCGGCTGGAGTTTTGGTGTCGATGCCACGCCATATTACTACGTCGCTGTCGGTATGGTCGTGCTGCTGGTCTTCATCAGCGCCCGCTTGCGCGATTCGCGAGTGGGGCGTGCCTGGATGGCGATCCGCGAGGACGAGATCGCAGCCGGCGCGATGGGCGTGAACCGTACTAAATATAAGCTGCTGGCCTTTGCCATGGGGGCTGCCTTCGCCGGCATGACCGGCGTCTTCTACGTCGCCAAGCTGCAGACCGCGACGCCGGAGATGTTCGGTTTCCCAGTTTCGGTGATGATCCTGGTGATGATCGTGTTTGGCGGCATGGGCAGCATCTGGGGTGCCGTCGTCGGAGCGATGATCCTTCAACTGTTGCAGTCCTGGTGGCTGCAAGACCTGACCGGCTGGGTGGATGCGTTTGGCCGTTGGGTCGGCAGCGCCTGGATCGCGCACATCGATCTTGTGCCGTCGATCGAGCTGATCTTCGGCATTATCCTGGTGTTCATGATGCTGTTCCGCCGCCAAGGTTTGATCCCGGCGTATCGACCCAGCGAGGCGCTGACGTTCGAGCAGCAGAGCGCGCAGGTGCGGTTGGGCGGGTTCGCCGATCTCAAGCTGTCCGGGCTGGGCGGGGAAGTGAACACCGGCGCCCTGGCGCTCGAGATCAGAGGTGTCACGGTGAAGTTCGGCGGCCTGGTCGCGCTGAACGCGGTGGATATCGACGTGCCGGCCGGCGGGGTGGTCGCGGTCATCGGGCCCAACGGGTCCGGCAAATCGACGTTGTTCAATGCGATCACCGGGTTGTTGCCGGCGGATTCCGGCAGCATTCGCTTCCATGGCGAGGAGATACTGGGGCTACCGGACTACCAGATTCTGGAGAAAGGCATCGCCCGTACGTTCCAGAACCTTCGTCTCTTTCCCAACCTGACGGTCTTGCAGAACCTGATGATCGGCGAGCACGCGCGGCTGCGCACGGGGGTGTTCGCCGCGGTGATCCGTCCCCCCCGTACGCACGCCGAAGAGAAGGCGGCGGTCGACTGGGCGATGGAGATCCTGTCGATATTCGGCAATCGACTGGTCCCACGCTCCGGGCAGTTGGTGAGCGGCCTCTCCTATGCCAACCGCCGTCGCACCGAGATCGCCCGTGCGCTCGCTTCGCGCCCGCGGCTGCTGTTGCTGGACGAACCGACTGCCGGCATGAACCCAGCGGAGACGCTGGAGCTGGCGGAGCAGATCCGTGGATTGAAGAAGCTCGGTTTGACGGTGCTGCTGATCGAGCACAAGCTCGACGTCGTCACCACGCTGGCCGACACCGTCTATGTGCTCGACCACGGCGAGGTGATTGCGCAGGGGACGCCGGCCGAGGTGCGCCGCGACGAGGAAGTGTTGCGCGCGTATCTGGGCCGCAACGTGCAGGCCGCCTTGGCAGCCGAGGCACAGGCAGCGGGGACCGCGCATGTTGCTTGAGTTCAAGGATGTTAATACCTATTACGGCGACCTGCACGTTCTGAAGGACGTCAACTACTCGATCGAAAAAGGCGAGATCGTCTGCCTGCTGGGCGGCAACGCATCGGGCAAATCGACGACGATGAAGACGATCATGGGGGTGGTGCGTCCCGCGCGGGGAACCGTGATCTATGAGGGCGAAGCGATCGAGCGGATGCCGACGGCCGAGCGGGTGAAGCGCGGCATCGCGCCGGTACTGGAGGCGCGCCGGCTGTTCGCGCGCATGACGGTCTTCGAGAACCTGGAGATGGGGGCCTACCTGCGCAAGAAGGGCGCCGAATTCGATCAGGATCTCGAACGCGTCTATGAATTGTTCCCGCAGGTGAAGGAGCGGCGCCACCAGATCGCTGGTACCTTGTCGGGCGGCGAGCAGCAGATGGTGGCGATGGGCCGCGCATTGATGGCGCGCCCACGGCTGTTGTGCATGGACGAACCGTCGATGGGCCTGTCGCCACTTTATGTGGAGCAGGTGTTCGAGATTATCCAACACATCAACCGGCAGGGAACCACACTCTTCATGGTGGAGCAGAACGCCAATATGGCGCTGTCGATCGCGCATCGTGCCTATGTGCTGCAGACGGGCCAAGTGGTGTTGTCCGGCTCGGCATCGGAGTTGCGCCGCAATCCTTTGATCCGCGAGGCGTATCTGGGGGAGATGCAGGTCGCGGCGTAACTGGGACCGACACAGAGACCGCGAGGGTAGCCGAGGTCATTGAGATTGTGAGTTTGCTGTGCCCCAAACACAAAGCGGCGCAGGAACGAGTGGACACCGGCCCCCGAGTGTGCAGAAGACGAGCGACGCGTAGGCACTTTCGCTTATCTGATGCAGATCTCTCTATGTTCTTCGCATCCGATCTCTCTGTCGAGTAACCCGTCTGTACGCTGCCACACGGAGTAGGCGAAGTCGTCATTATCGCGGCGGCAGGCGGAGCGCTCCGTCGAGCCGGATCGTCTCGCCGTTCAGAAAGCGGTTGGCGGCAATGTGCAACACCAGCGCGGCGTATTCCTGTGGCCGGCCGAGCCGGGTGGGATAGGGTACCGACGCCGCCAGCCCCTGCCTGATGTCATCGGGCAGGGTGTTGAACATCGGTGTTTCGATGGGCCCGGGCGCGATCGTCACCACGCGGATGCCGACCCGCGCCATCTCACGCGCCGCCGGCAAGGTGACACCGATGACGCCCGCCTTCGAGCCGGCATAGGCGGCTTGGCCGACCTGCCCTTCATAGGCGGCGATCGAGGCGGTGTTGATGATCACGCCCCGCTCGCCATCCTCCAGCGGGTCGAGCAGGGTCATCGCTGCCGCGGCCACACGTAGCATGTTGAAGGTGCCGACAAGGTTGACTTGGATCACCTGCTCGAAACGCTCGAGCGGCATTGCACCGCCGCGCCCGATGATGCGAGCCGCCGGACCGATACCGGCGCAGTTCACCAGCAACCGGGCCGGGCCATGCGTCTGCTGGGCCAGCGCCACCGCTGCCTCGGCTGCTGCGGCATCGGCGACGTCGCAGCACGCAGCTACGCCGCCGATACGTGCCGCCACTGATTCTGCCGCCGTGCGGTTGAGGTCGAGCACCGTCACGCGTGCGCCGGCGGCGGCCAGTGCCTCGGCTGTCGCGGCGCCGAGGCCTGATCCGCCGCCGGTCACGATCGCGGCCTGTCCCGGCAGTTCCATTCCCAGCCCCTTTCGCAACCGGTTGCGGTATCGAACAATGCGGCGTGTCGAACAACCCGAAGGACCCCGCCGCCATGCCCTTCTCGGCCATGCCGTTCCGCTGCGAGAAGCAGCCCACCACCGCCACCCGGGGCATGGTGGTGACCAACCATCCGCTCGCCTCGGCGGCCGGGGTGGAGATACTTGCGGCCGGTGGCAACGCGATCGACGCCACGGTCGCGGCGCTGTTCACGCTGACGGTGGTCGAGCCGATGATGGTGGGCGTGCTCGGCGGCGGCATGGCGCATATCCGGCTGGCCGACGGGCGGCACGTCGTGATCGACGGGCAGAGCTCTGCGCCGCGCGCCACCGGTCCGACGACCTACACCGCCGATCCGAACGCCGCGCCGGGCACGATGGATGCGGTGGGGCGGGCGAATGCGGTCGGGCCGACATCGGTCGCCTCGCCGGGGAACCTGAAAGCTTGGTGCGAAACGCTGGCGCGGTTCGGCACGTTCTCGCTCGCCGACGTGATGGAGCCGGCAATCCAGCATGCCTCGCGCGGTTTCCGCGTGACTCCGTTTCTCTCGGACTGCGCCTCCGATGGCGCCGCCGACCTGGCGCGCGATCCCGAGATCGCCCGGCTCTTTCTGCCCGAGGGTCAGCCAATCCGGCCCGGCGCGCGGCTGATTGCCGGCGACTATGCCGAGACGCTGCGCACGATCGCGCGGGAGGGGGCGGCCGCATTGTACGACGGGGCGCTTGGGCGCCACTATGCCGCACATATGGCGACGACCGGCGGATATCTGGCGCTGGACGACCTGACCGGGTATCGCACCGTCGAGCGGGTGCCGCTGCGCGGGATGTATCGCGGCTTCGAGATCGTCGGCCCGCCGCCACCTACCTCCGGCCCGCTGCATATCATCGAGATGCTGAATATTCTCGAAGGATACGACGTGCGGGGTATGGGGTTCGGCACGCCGGATACGCTGCACCTGCTCGCCGAGGTACTGAAGATCGCCTTCGCCGACCGAGCCGCGGCGACAGCCGACCCGGATTTCGTTGCGGTACCCGTGGTGCGGCTGACGTCGAAAGAGTATGCCGCCGAACGCCGGGCGCACATCGATCTCGCGCGCGCGCAGAATTGGAGCGCGGGAGTACCAGCGGCAGCGGAGTCGGCGCATACCACGCACCTGACCGTGGCGGACGGCGCCGGCAACATCGTCGCCAGCACGCAGACGATCAACAGCCTGTTCGGCGCGCGCTTCATCGTGCCGGGCACCGGGATGATCCCGAATAACTATATGTACTTGTTCACGCCGCATCCCGGCCGGGCCAATTCGGTGGCGCCCGGCAAGCGGGTGACATCATCGATGTCGCCGATGATCGCACTGCGCGAGAGCAGGCCAGTCTACGCGCTGGGTTTGCCCGGTGGCATGCGCATCTTCGGCTCGGCGATGCAGGCGCTGATCAATCTGATCGATCACGGCATGAGCGTGCAGCAGGCTGTCGAGGCACCGCGGCTGTGGACGCAAGGCTATCAGGTGGAGATCGAGAAGACATTCGCCGCCGGCACCGCGGAGGCATTACGCGATCGCGGCCATGAAGTGACGGTCATGCCGACGGTGGCGAGCGGGATGAGCGCGATCCAGTTCGATGCGGATGGAACGATGACGGGTGCCGCGTGCTGGCGGGCCGACGGCACGCCGATCGGACTCGGTGGTGGGCTGGCTCGCCCCGGGGTGCGGTTCCGGCTGTAGGCGGGAGAGGTGCTTCTCCGGCGTCCATGCGCCGTATCGCGGTAAAACCGTCACCCACCCAGCGCCGATACATGCTGCAAATCCTGTCGGCGCTGCACCATGCGCCGCTCGTAGCTGGCTTGATTCTTGGTGGCGACCAGAGTGTGCGGACTGCCGCGCTTTTCCGTCGTCACGTCGAGGTCGCACCCGGCGGTCCGGATGCTTTGTTGGTCCTGGGCCGCTTTCAGGCGCCATTGCCATTGAGCCGGGTCAACCAGGAATGCACCCAGCGTGCAGCAGTTGTCGCACCTGAAGGTGAGTGAATTGGTGCGCGTCCAGTCTCGGGGCGCCTCCAGCGTCAGGGTGATTCGCCGGCGCACATGATCGAGGGCGGCCCCGCGGAGCCGCCGGACCGCAGGCCATGGCGCACCCTCTGTTCGCCTGGCGACGGTCAGTGCCGCCGGAACCAGCACATCGTCCGATCCGTATGTCCTGGGCCAGGACAGCACATGCCCGATCGCGCGGGCTGCAAGTGCCGCATCGATCCGACTCGTCACCGTCAGCAGATCGACGAGGAAGCCCGGCTCCACGGGCGAAGGTCGAGCCCGGTTTTCATGGTCCACGGGTCTGGCCGGATCGCCCGGCAGAATATCTATCAGGGCCGCACCGATCTGTGCCGCGTCACCGGCCGATCCGCTCGACGCCGCGACGCAGCGCAGCGCCAGATCGCCGCAAACGCTGAGATGGGCCGCGGCGTTGCGTCTGACGATCCTGACCAGCAAATCCGTCGCGCGTGCTCGGGGAAGAAGCGTCGCGCCACGCACGATCGCCTCGTTGTCGGATGCGGCGTAATGGCCTTCGGCCGATACGTCGGCGAGAAAGGCCTCGACGCCTGCCGCGTTGCCGAGCCGCACCTGCGCGTCGAGCATCCGGCCGACATTGGGATCGCTGTCGCGCCGCCATGTTTGGCGTGGCCAGGAGCGCAACATGTGTCCCGAGAGTTCGTCGGCCTCACGCCACAACGACGATTCTGTTCCGATGCCGCTCGCGGCCCAGCGTGCTGTCAGGTCCTCGAGGTGCGGCAGCGTCGTGCCAAGACCAGCTTGGTTGAGCACCGCGAGGCGTCGCGCGCGCGGCCACAACACCAGGCTGGCCCGGCTATAGGTGCGCTCGAAGGATGCGCCCTCATTGCCAGTCGCGTCGTGGAAATGTTCGTCGTCGGGGGTCAGGTCTTCAATGCGCCGGGCGGGCAAAGCTCGGCGTCGATGAAGGGAAAATCGCGGAACGCGGGCTCGCTGCCATCCGAACGCCGCCACTCGGAGAGAATCAACGAGCGGTCGACGACCTCACCAGCCTCGTACTCTTCGTCGTCGTCCTCGTCTCGACTCCAGTGCTCGCGGCCGTAGTAGCCGGTATATTCGGCACTTACACTCTCCTCGATCGACACGAGGGCGAGATGGAGATCGGCGGCAGCCGCAACCAGCACGGACGCGACACCCGCATCGGCGCCCTTGAGCGCACCGAACGACAGCTCCGCCGGCGTGTAGGCATGCTCCAGAGGCAGAACCAGCTTGTCCGGCTCGTCCAGGGTATTTGCTCACTGCCTTAGCACTTCCACAAGCCGCGCCTGCTCCGTGCGATAATCGGGTGCTTGCAATGCGCGCTTCTTGCCGGCGAAGCGCAAATTATAGACGAGAGTCAGGCGGTGTCCGGTGAGGATGGGACGCACTTCGTGCACGCAATCGGCGTAGAAGGCGGCGAATCCGATCTCCGACGGGTCTTCGGGATGCAAATCGAACGTCACGTCTCGACCCAGGTGCCGCACGACCAGTTCACCGCCGCTGTGCGGTGATGGTAGTACGATCACCAGGGTTGCGAACATGCCGGGGGCCTTTTCGGTATCCCAATGGTCGACGAAGAAGCTGCCGACGTCATAGAGAAGAAGCTTGTAGAAATCCTCGGCGACCGGCTCGTTCACGCCAAGGCCGCGATGTCGATGGCCGGCATTATGATGTCGCGCGTTCCGCCGACACAGAAGTCGCCCGGCCGTTCGACCGACGCGAGGCAATCGAGGAGCGAGTCGGCGATGGACGACATGGCGACTCCAGACATGCAAAGGCAGACTGGGACAACGCTGAGGAAAGGGGCGACTCGGACGTCGCCCTTCCACGAGATCATACGGAGCGCGGTCATCTTTGGGCAATCACGGACACTGGTTGCCGCGCGTGATTTGTGCGCAGATTGCCGCATGCTCGCAGCGTTCTTCCTTGTGCTCCTTCTCGTGGTGTCGGTCGTGGCGCACGCCAGTCCCCCGCAAGGGGACTCGGCGGCGACGCTGTGCGAGCAGGCAATTGCGAGAGCCGAAGTCATCGGGCACACGCCGCCGGGAATGCTTGCAGCGATTGGTCAGGTCGAGAGCGGGTGGCCGGATCCACGGACAGGCGCCATGCGGCCCTGGCCGTGGACGATCGATGCCGATGGGGTCGGCCAGTTCTTTGCGACCAAAGCGCAGGCTGTCGCTGCCGTAGCCGCATTGCAGGCGGAAGGCGTGCGATCGATCGATGTGGGCTGCATGCAGGTGAACCTGATGCACCATCCGGATGCGTTCACATCACTCGAGCAGGCCTTCGATCCGGTTTCCAATACGACCTTCGCAGTGCGTTTTTTGAATACGCTCTATCGCGGCACGGGAAGCTGGCCCAAGGCGATCGCTGCCTATCATTCCGACACGCCAGGAATCGCCGACGACTACGAGCGTCGTGTGCTGGTGACGTGGCGGCAACATGTGGGATCGCCTCTCGGTGGACGCGTGATTTATGCCGATGGCGGTCTGATTTACGGCGCGTTCGGTTCGACCGGCCGCATTTACGGTGTCATCCTGCCGGGACAGTGATCCTGCTTCACTCGTGGGCCGGTGTGGGATCGTCGATCAGACACTGAATACCATACCCTTCCTGTGGCAACACTATCCCCTCGCGCCACAGAGCCAACACGCCATCGGCCAATTCGGGCAAGCACGCCCGGAGGTCGGCGGCCGAGCGATCAGCGATCCGCCGCACGCCGGATTCATGCCGGACCATGCGCCCGTTGACCAGCGCGGTATAGAGCCCACGATGAGGCAGCAGATCGCCTCGACGCTCCCGCATCACTGCGGCGAGTATCTCAACGCCCTTCGGATCGAGGTCACCGAAATACACAGCCTGTTCAGCTCCAGTCGTGGCGAATATGTCGGCAAGCCCCGCGTGGTTGCGACGGAAAGCGTTGCCTGCTCCGTAAACGACGGCCCGCCACAAGCCGGCGAGTTCGTTGAATCGACGGAAGCTGGCGAAGGCCGCCGCGTTTTCCACGACCAGTACCGTTGTCGCGCCGGACCGACCGGGATGCCAGACCAGAAATGGCGGAACGCGTTCGCATGCCAGATCGCTCAGGCTCAGCCGGCCACCGAACAGCACCTCGCCCTCGCGCAGCAGGTCGAGGCGCTTCTCGTCCCCGAAAATTTCCAGTGATCGCTCGGAGACCGGCACTGTCGGCAATGTTCGGCCGCGGCTGCGTTTCAGCCAGCTATTGATGGCGTGCAAAGCTTCCAGCGTTGCCGGATGCCGTTCGGATGCCGCGAAACTCAATTCCGGGACCCAGGCGGTGATCGGTGATGATGTCCGTCCCCTGTGCGGCACAACCGCGACGGCAACGCTGCAAGGAACTGGGGGCATCACGCTGTGATCCCACGCCGCCCTCGAGGTCGGCAGGGTGATCACGCCGGCTGCTTGCAAATAATCCAGGGTCTGGCGAAATCGTGCATGTGCATTCTCGGCCGACGCGGCGATCGGGTCCGCGGTACGCCACAGGGCACGCAGTTCTTCCAACCGAAGCCGCCGCCGGTCTCCACGAGCCAACGCTTCGACGAACGCCGAGTGGCCCGGTGTCATTCGGCCGCTTCCCTGATCGCGTCATCCGTTGCCATGGCGACCGCCGCGTCTGGTTCGCCGATCCACTGATGCGTTGCCTTGACGAAGATCCGTCCGGTTGCCGGATCCGTGGTTTCCTTCCGCAACTTGACCACTTGCGGGAATTCGCCCACCGCGGCCCAATCTTTCACCGCCGTGGTGAAGATAAGCTGCACATCCATCTCCCTTGCCAGCGCAAGCTGCATTCTCAGGAACAAGGTGTTCGAGGCTTTGCCCAGCGGGTTGTCCAAAATCAGCACACCGCCGATGCGCGCCCGCCGCGATGCACGTCCCTCGGAACGCAGGCGCGCGACCAGAAGATAAAGCAACATGGCCGAGGTCAGTGTTTCACCGCCCGAGGCCTTGAACGCGGCAACCGGCAGGTGGTGGATGCGTCCCTGGTCATTGGATTTCAGCAGCCGGAGGCCCAGCGCCGGTTCATCCGGCCGGCGCAACTGCACGGAACGCGCATATCGCTCGAGCAGTGCCGCTGCCATCGCGTGATCGGTCTGCGGCACTTCGTTGGCGGCAACGTAGTCGATCAGCACCCGTTCGCACAGATTGCGCCGCAGCGCGACGCTGCCCTCGGCATCGGCCGGGGGCGGGCGGAAGGTCATCGTCAGAATGCGCTTTCCACCGAAGCGAGGTACCTCGGCCGGTACCACGCCGCGCTCAACAGCACGCCGGAACAGACTGACCGCCGACAGCAGCAAGCCGTCCATCTCGCCGACAGCTCGGTTCTTGTCCGCTTCGTACTCGTCGATCTCCTGGTCTATCGTCGCGATACGATCGGCCAGCAGCATCTGCAGCCGCTCCGCGTCGTCGCCGGCAGGTTCCGGTTCATTAGAAATCAGCGTATCGACCAGCACCGCTTCCAGTGCACGATCGGGGTGGCGGCGCGCCTCGCGCCGGAACGCGTCGTAGGACTCCACAAGCGCCCGCTCGCGCCGCTGTTGTTCGTTCTTCGCCGCTTGCAGTTGGTCATGGACGCGGCGGATTTCGGCCAGCACTTCGTTCAAGGAGTCCGGCAGCTCCGACAAAGGCGCGGGTCGGTCGGGCAGAAGTTGCGCGCGATCGCGCAGCCGGGTGGCTTCACTCGCGCGGCGTGTCGCGTGATCGCGCGCGGCAGCGATCGACTGCCCTGTCCGATGGGCTTCCAGCTCAGCCGTACGCCGCGTTGTTTCGGCGGCAATCGACGCCGCCTCCAACGCAGCCTCATTTTGCTCAGCCAGTGCGCCGTACGCCACCGAACCCGGATCGCCGAAACGAGCAAACGCTGCACGCTGGCGCCGCGCCTCGGACGCCAGCCGATCGGCCTCGCCCTGGGCGCGGCCGACCGCCTCGCGGGCTCTGTTTTCCGCTTCTCGCGCCGCGATCAAACGCTGTTCCAGCGCCGCGTCAGCCGCATCCTTGGTCAGCGTCGGCCGATCGTCCGCAAGCGCTCCATGATCGCGCCGCAACTGATCGTTTCGTGTGCTCAGATCCTGGCGCCTGGCGGCTAGCAGGCTTTGCAGAGGTCCAAGTCTGTCCTCCAGCAGGCGACGCAGGACATCGGCGCTGGCTCGATACAACGCGCGCGCGTCACCCAGGGAAGCCGCCCCTTCGTCCGGCTCGCCGGAGCGGAATTCAATCCGCTCGGCCTCCGCCGCCAACTCGGCGATCGCGCGTTCATTCTCGCGGATTTCGGCCCGCGCCTGCTCGGCCCTTTGCTGGGCCGCATCGGCGCGTGCCTGTGCGGATGCCTCCTGTTCGCCAAGGTCGGCGAGACGGTGCGCCAATTGCGTGCGCTCGATGCGCCACTCGACGGAGGGATCACCCTGGTCGCGCTGCCAGCGGAGGGAGGCTCGATGCCCCTGCTCCGCCGCCGCCGCTCGCTCACGGCCCCGCTGTGCCATCGAGCGTGACTCAACAGCCGCCTTGCGTTCCTCCTCGGCGCGCCGCCGCTCGGCGGCCGCGTGTATCTCCGCCTCTTGTGCCGCGGCTTGCAACTCGACGACGCGGCGCTGGCTCGCCTCCAGCCGGCCGCCACCCCAATCGGCGATCCATGCCTCGATGGCGGTCTTCAGCGCGGTCAGGGCATCGGCCGCTGTGGAAGCGGCTCCCGCCGCTATCTCCGCTTCGCCGACTTTCGCCGACAAGTCCTCGACCAGAGCTTCGGCGGCGCCGATATCATAAGCTTCGTTTCGATCCGGCACCACGGCGAGCGGCACCGCGGTTCCCGGCTGCTCGGTTGGCGGCAGGATGGCCACGGGTCGGTCGAGAGCCAGGCCGGAGAAATCCACGCCCGGCACGCGCGCAAGTTCCGCCGGGTCCTGCACGAACACGCCCGCAAATGCTGCCGGATCAGCGGCGGCATAGGCGCGCAGCAGATCCTGATTGCCGACGATATCAGCCAGCCAGGTAGCCGCGGCAATCGTGCTGCGGAAGCCGGCGTCCGTCAGCCGCGTGATTACCAGGTCGATATTGCGATCAACGGCTGCGACGCGGTGACGCGTGATGCGATCAGCGTCCTGGCGCATCAGGTCGGCACGGGCGTGCGCGCGCCGCGCATCCTCCATCCGGTCACGGGCGCGTTGTTGCGCAGTTGCCGCCGCATCCGGGCCGAACGCCAGGGACGCGCCAAGATATTCCTGCCAGGTGTTGCGTCGAACAAGTTCCTCGCGTGACTGATCGGCTTTCTCGACCTGCCGGCGTTCGGCGTCCGCGTGGGCAAGCTTCTCACGCCGCCACGCCTCGGCCTCGGCGGCGGCGTGCATCGCGGCATCGGCTGCGGAGTCTTGTTGGGCGGTGCGCGCCATTGCGTCGCGCACCGCGGCTTCGGCCTCGTTGCGTTCGCTCTCCAGCCGGGTGATGGCGGCGGAGATAGTCTCGCCGGGGCGCACGATCCCGTCGGTCCGCAATTGCGCCAGGGCGGCTTCGGCGGTTGCGATCCTTTCTTCCAGCGCGGAATCCCGGCGCTGCGCGGCGGTGATTTCGCCGACCAGCCTGGTGCGGCTCGCGCGTGCCTGGTCACGCTCGGTCTCCGCGGCCTGTGCCGCTGCTTGTTCCCGAGCGATCACGTGACGATGCGCGTTCGTTGCGCGCGACAGCATCGCGCTTAGCGTCGCGCCGGCGGCATGAGCGCGCCGGGCCGGTTCCGCTGCTTCCCGCTCCGCGGCCAACAACGCCTGCTCGTATTCGGCGATTTCCGCTTCGATAGCGAGGATGTCGCGCAGCGCACGCGCTGCCGACAAGCGCGCATGCGCCTGGGTGGCTGCTTCGCGCACATCGATCGCCACGGCACACGCTGCCGATGCTGCACGCTCGCGCCATTCGGCCAGCGCCAATCGCGCTGCTTCGGCGGCCAATTCAGCCTGGCTTGCATCGGCCTTCAGCTCTTCCAGGCGCCGCGCGTGTTCCGATGCAGCTTGCTCGGCCTCGTTCGCTTCCGCGTCGAACGCATCAGCACGGCGCATCGCCGCTTGTCGGACAGAGGCAGCGCGCGTCTCGGTCCGTGCCACTTCCTGTCGCTGTTCCCGCCACGCCTGCGCCGTGCCCGCAAACGGCTTGAAGGCCGCCGACAGATCGATCAGCAACGCCCGCTTGGCCACGAGTTTGTCATAGCCCTGCATCCGCGCGACGATCGCCCGCACTTGCGCGCACACCGGCTCGGCCATCGCTTCCAGTCCGTGATCAGGAGAAACGAGACAAAGCCCGAGAAATTTCGCGATGAAATCCTGCTCGTTTGGGATCTTCAGAAACGAATCGAGCCCGCCTTCTTGGCGATTAAACTCCACCTGGCTGTCCATCAGATGGGTGTCGATGCCGTGGCGCTCCAGGATCTGACGCCAGCCCTCCTGGGTGCTGGCGGCTTCGAAATCATGGCTGTCGGCAAACCGTTCCTCGTGCTCGCGCAGCCACAGCGCCGCGTCATCGCGCCCGCCAAATGACGTACGCACCCGGCCCGCCAGGCCCTTGAGCGGGAGGTCTTCGAAACCAAGTCCTGGGCCGGCGCGGAACAGCACCCAGCGTCGCCATGTCTGACGCTCGCTGCCCCTGAACTGCGGCACCGCGAAATGCACCGTGACCGGATGGCGCCCAGCCGGATCATGCCATTCGATGGCAACGACACCCACGCCGCGCGGGAAATAATCGGCGAACTGGTAATCCGGCTTTACCAGATGCGGCAGGAATCTTGTTTCCTTCGGGACCGGGAGACTGAAGATCAGCCCAAGGGCTGTGGTCTTGCCGGTACCGTTCTCGGCATGAAGCACGCAATGCGAGGGGTCGCCCTGATCAGGGTCACGAAAGTCGAACGACTCCCCGTCGAAGGTAGCTTCCTCGTAGCCGGCATTCACCAGATGGATGCGGCGGATTTTCAGCATGGCGCCTCATCCTCGAGAGCAAGCTCATCCGACGCCGGAGCCCGGACTTCGAGCAGCGCCAACAGGGTCCGATGGATCTCGTTGCCAAGCGTTTCACGCAGTTGCAGACGCAATCGCGCTGTAGGCAGATAGAACGTAGAGCCGCCGATCTCATACGTGGTCAGCATATCCTGCTCGACCAACCGATCCATGGCGATCTGACAAAGCCCCAGCAGGTCGTTTCGGCCAGCCCGTTTGGCCTCCTCGCGCGCCTCGGGCAGCGCCCTGAGCTCGCGCCAAGCCGCGCGCAGGCGCGGCGAGTCGCGCAGCGCCGTGGTCTCGCCCTCCTCCGCGAGCCGATCGCAGAGTTGGCGCAGCAACGCTGCCACGTTGGCGGGGGCAAGGCGCATCTCGTGATCGACTGGTGCCTTGAGATCGGCCGCGCCGCGCCAGAACGCAGCGGCGATCGCGACATAGACCAGGGCGAAGGTGCCGCGCTTCAGGCCGCGCGAGGCATCGGTGAAGTCGGCAGCCAACGCGGCGAACGGACTTTCCGGCCCGGACGGGCGCACGACCAGCTTGCCGCGCTCGGCCTCGCCCAACATGCCGGTGACGGTCAGCCCGAGCCCGGCGGCAATCTCGGCGGCCAGTTGCCGAAAGGCCCCCGAGGCCTCATAGCGCGCCGCCAGCGCGCGATAATCGGCGTCCTGGCTGGTATCGAGTTTCAGCCGCAGCGCCATCCCGATCAGCCGGGCCGCCTGGCCCGCGTCTCCTTGCCCGGCCTCGATCATCGGATGCCCGCGCTTTGCTCATCAAGCTGCACACGCGGACGCAAAGTGAGTAAGTCTCCGCCCATCGCGCCATCGCGCCACTGCCGATCGCCACGGAACACCAGCAAGGGGCTCCCGGCATCGGCGTGGCCGGGCGTCCCGCTCTGATAATGGTGCAGATATAACAGCACGCCGCACCTTGCTGCCTCCGCCGATCGTTCCAGCGTCAGCCGCCGCACCGCCCGGTCGATCGGGAGGTCCCGATCGGTTGCGGCCCGCTCGCGCAGCCATTGATCGATCTCCGAAAGGAAACTTTCGTCATAGAGCGGTGGAAGCCGCTCGAGCGGCTGAACGTCCAAATCATCTTCTTCCGCGGCGAGTTCTTCGGTCGCGGCCTCTTCGGCGATGTCGGCCCAGAAGCGCGGCAGGTCGAGAAGACCAGGTGGCGACGGCGCGGCGAAGGCGGCGCCGATCGTCAGGGCATTCTCCTCGACTCGACCGATGGGCGCGCGCAGCAACGGCAACAGCACGCCGTCCTCGGGGTCGGGGATGTCCTCGACACGCCGTGCCGCAAAGGCGCGTGTCTGCGCGACGCGGAACTTTTCGTTGGCGTCGCACACATCGACGAACAGCGCGGCGTGAATCCGGCGGCACTCGCCGACCAGCTCGCGGACGTGGACGGCCTTGCCGAGACTTTCGAGATCGTCCTGGAGTGTGCCGATCTTGTCCTCGACAGCCAGGATCACGGCCTGGTCGTCATGCTGCCTTTCCTCCAGATGACGACGTGCCTCCTCCAGCAGGGGCAGCGCCTTGTCCACCCAGCCGCCGCCGTCCAGCGAGCGTCGGGCCTGGATCAGATGGCCCATCAGGTCGGCGCGATACTTCTGCGAGCGCTTGAGTGCACGCGTCGCGGCCTCCACCGCATCGTCGAAACGGCCGCGGGCGATAGCGCGGCGAATGATCTCCGCTTCGATCTCGGCGGCAAACGCGTCGTCCAGATCGAGCATGCCAAGGTGGATGATCGCCCCGGCATCGCCCAGCCGCAGCAGCACCTTGCCGCTGACGTCGTCAACGACGATGCGCAGATAGCGGAATTCCTCGAACTTCCAGACGCGGTCGGCGCAGTCGAAGTAATCCTCGCGGAAGATGCCGGTGCGCCCGTCGGGTTGCAGCAGCCAGCCATGGACGACATCGGCGATGTGGGCGGCATAGGGCTCTGACGCCGGGCTGACGGTACTCATGGCGTCGGCCACGGCCGCTTTGACCTCCGCCGGTTCGGCGCCGAGGCTCAGGCCGCTCTGCACCATCACATGGTCGAGCAGGAACAGGATGGCCTGCTTCATGTCGATTCTGTCCCGCACCGCCTCGGGGACCGAACGCAGTGCGATATTCTTCTGTTGGTCGAGACGCATCAACGGCGCGAGCCGCGCCATATTGCGCTGTTGGCGCGTCAGGTCGGGGAGCTGCATCGCCGGACGGCCTCTTTTGCTTTGCTGGTTGCGGCGAATCGAGGTGAACCGAACGAGGCTAGCGAACGAACGGGGAACGCGCAAGTTGGTTGATTGGAGCCGCCAAGGAACGGAGCCTTGACTAGCGGTCGCCGTTAGTAAAGAGTTCGTTCTTAACGGGCGGCGCTACGGACGGTGTCGTTCCTACCAGCTCCCCCAAGGGGCTGAGCAGTTGAACCGGGCCGGATCGTGAACAGGCTGAGCACTGGGCGGTACGAGCGGGTTTCTGTTGGCGGCGAAGAGGTTTCAGCCTTCATCCCGTACCCGTTGCCTCCGGCTAATCCTCCTCTCGCCATCGAAGGCGCCATCGCTGATCGGCTCCGACTGGCTGAACATGCACTGGCTCGGCTCGACCTTGCCGGCGAAATAGTGCCCTCGCTGGACTGGTTCATCTACGCCTTCGTGCGCAAGGAAGCCGTACTGTCCTCACAAATCGAAGGCACTGAGGCGACGCTGATCGATTTGCTGGCGTTCGAGGCCGAGGAGCAGGCCACGCCAACCGCCGATGTCGAGGAAGTCTGCAACTATCTCGACGCGATTACGTACGCGCGAGGCGAGATGGCTTCCGAGAAGGGGCTGCCATTGTCGATGCGCCTGCTGAACGAAGCGCATCGACGGTTGATGAGTGGTGCGCGGGCGGCCAACAGACAGCCCGGCAATGTGCGTCGCAGCCAGAATTGGATCGGTGGCTCGCGACCGGGCAATGCCGTCTTTGTGCCGCCACCGCCGAACGCCCTTGCCGACCTTCTCGGTGCCCTTGAGACATATATCCACAGCGATGACGGTTTGCCGAAGCTGGTGCGCGCGGGATTGGTGCATGTTCAGTTCGAGACTATTCACCCTTATCTCGACGGCAATGGCCGCATCGGTCGCCTGCTGATCACCCTTCTGTTGGAGCATTGGGCCTTGCTCGACAAGCCGCTGCTCTATCTTAGCCTGTTCTTTAAGCGCCATCAGGGCGAATACTATCGCCGGCTCGACGCCGTCCGAACCACCGGCGATTGGGAAAGCTGGCTTGACTTCTTTCTCGACGGCGTCGCGACGATCGCCGATGAGGCTGTGGTCTCGGCGCGCGACTTGTTCGCTCTCGTCAATTCAGATCGTGGCCGGGCGCTTAAAAGCGGAAGCGCCACAGTCAGCGCGATCCGGCTCTTGGACGCGCTTCCCCGCCATCCGATCGTAACGATCTCATCGGCCATGAAGCTGGTGGAGGCAAGCAAGCCGACAGCAGCGCGGGCTGTCGAGGTGTTGATCGAAGCCGGTATCCTTCGCGAGATCACTGGACGCCGCCGCGACCGGTCCTTTGCCTATCAAGGCTATCTCGACCGGCTGCGAACGGAGACGGATTGAGTAGAAGCGCATTATCGGGGGAAGCATGGTGCCCAGGGGCGGAATCGAACCACCGACACTGCGATTTTCAGTCGCATGCTCTACCAACTGAGCTACCTGGGCATCGGGGATGACAGCAGATACCCCATGCCCCCCGGCCAATCAAGCAGCGCCGGAGGGATCGGGCGGCGGCTCATCCTCACGCTCGTCCTCCGCAGCGGGCACCCGGTACACGCCGGTCAACCACCGCCCGAGATCGACGTCGGCGCAACGGCGGCTGCAGAACGGCGTCAGTCGAGGGTCGGCCGGCTTACCGCAGATCGGGCAGGTAGGTTGCGCCTCAGGCATCCGGCATCTCCAGGCTGAAGCCCTCCATTGTGGGGTCCGATCGCAGCATCAAGGGGCGCCCCGCCCGGCGTGCAAGATCGGGCAGCGCCACCGGGTCGGCCTGCAACGCCGCGACGATGGCCGGCGCCGCCCGCAATACCGGCAACCGATCAGGTCGGACGGCCAGATCCGCGGCGATGCGGCGAAGCGCCGCCAGCCCCGCCGCATGCGGCCCGGCGAGAAGCTCGTGCAGCGGCGGATGCACCCGGGGCCGAAGGATCTCGGCCAATCCGAGCGCGGTGAGGCCCAGCAGGCGCGGCGCTAGCGGGTCTGGCGCCAGCGCTGCGGCAAGCTCTGGCTGCAAAGCCGCGCGCCGGCGCACCGACAGGCCGGCAAAATCGACCAGGATCGCGCCGGACAGGTTGCGCAGCCGGATTTGCCGGGCCAGCACAGAGAACACGGCCCGATTGAATTCTGTTTGTGCCGCCGACTTGCCGCGCCGTTCGGCGGTTGCGGCGGCGGTATCGAGATCGATCGCGACCAGGGCCGGCGTGGGGTGGATATGCAACCGGCCACCGCCAGGCAACTCGACCGTGGGGCGGGCCAGCGCCTCGATTTCGGTTTCCAGCGTATCGTCGAAGACCGGATGCGCAACCGACATGCGGTCTCCGAGGCTGGCGCGCAAAGTGGCAGCCAACCCAGCGTCGTCCACGATGATCGCGGCGTCCGGGTACAGCCGCGCCAGGCGTCCCACGCCTCCCGGTCCGCGCCGCAGCAAAGCGGGAGGGCCGGCGCCCACCAGCGCACGGTCGGCTGACTGGAGCCGAGCGGACAATCGCGGCCCCTTCCCGCCCTGCGCGGCGCGGGTGATCTGCACGCCTAGTGTGTCGCCCGCGGTCGCCTCCGCGCCGCCTTGGCTGTCGGGCAGGAATCCCTCCGCTCCGTCCAGCGCGACGAAGCAGCCCGCCATGGCGGGCACCCGCGTGATCACCCGGCCACGATGGAGGTCGCCCACCCCGTCCGGCGCACCGGGGCGCCAGATCGCGTAATCGAGCAACTCGTCCCCTTGCACCACCGCCACGCGGACCTCGCCGGGGCTGGAGGCGGCGAGGATACGGATGCTCACGGCAGTTCCCAGCCGATCCCACGCAGGAGTTGGGCGGTCTCGAACAGCGGCAGGCCCATCACGTTCGAATAGCTGCCCGAGAGGAACCGGACGAAGGCGGCGGCGCGGCCCTGGATGGCGTAGCCGCCGGCCTTCCCTTGCCATTCGCCGCTGTCGAGATAGGCGCGGACCTGGCGATCGGTCAGCCGGGCGAAGGCGACGATGCTTTCGACCGACCGCTCCGTCCGCGGATCAGCCGGCCCTTGCACAACGACTGTCGTGATCACGCGGTGCCGGCGGCCTGACAGAAGGGCCAGACAGGCGTGCGCCTGCTCCGGCGTATCGGGCTTGCCCAGGATGCGGCGGCCGGCAGCGACGACCGTGTCGGCTGCCAGGACGACGGCGCCTGGCGCCACCACGGCGTCGACCTTGGCGCATGCCAGCCGCCTTGCATGCAGGCGCGGCAACTCGCCGGGCAAGGGGGTTTCGTCGATGTCGGGGGGCAGCACGCGATCGGGCACGATCCCGATCTGAGACAACAGCGCAAGCCGGCGAGGACTCGCCGAGGCAAGCACCAAAGCCGGGCGACTCACTTGAAGCGGAAGGTAATCCGCCCCTTGGTCAGGTCATAAGGAGTCATTTCGACATTGACCCGATCGCCCGCCAGCACGCGGATGCGGTTCTTCCGCATCTTGCCGCTGGTGTGGGCCAGGATGGTGTGCTCGTTGTCGAGCTTGACGCGAAACATGGCGTTGGGCAGCAGCTCCGTCACCATCCCGCTAAATTCGATCATGTCTTCTTTCGACATCAACCCTCGTTCGATGCTTCCGATTCGCCGCGAACATGAGGTCCGAGACTGCGCGGGTCAAGCGCGCCGATCGGGGTTCTGCTCCAACCGAATGGCGATGCTGCGAGCGTGCGCTTGCAGTCCTTCCGCCTCGGCCAGCGCGACCGCAGCCGGCCCGACCTGGGCCAACGCGGTCGCATCCGCCGCCACCCACGTCGTGCGCTTCAGGAAGTCGAACACCGAAAGGCCCGAGGCGAAACGCGCCGTCCGCCCGGTCGGCAGAACGTGATTGGGCCCGGCTACGTAGTCGCCGACCGCTTCAGGGCAGAAGCGGCCTAGGAAAACCGCGCCGGCATGACGGATTCGGGCGAAGACCGAACCGGGGTCGCGCAGCATGAGCTGGAGGTGCTCGGGCGCCAGACGGTTCACCAGCTCGGCGGCCTCTGCCCAGTCGCGCACCAGGATCACCGCGCCGTGCACTTCCCAGCTCGCGTCGGCAATCGCGGCCCGCGGCAGGGTCGGCAGTTCGGCCGCGACGGCCCGTACGACTGAATCGGCCAAGTCCTCGCTGTCGGTGATCAGGACGGCCTGGGCCGCTTCATCGTGCTCAGCCTGGGCGAGCAGGTCCAACGCGACGTGGCGCGGATCGTTGGTTGCGTCGGCGAGCACTACGACCTCGGAAGGACCGGCGATCGCGTCGATGCCGACACGGCCGAAGACCTGGCGCTTGGCCTCGGCCACATAGGCGTTGCCGGGGCCGACAATGCGGTCCACCGGCTGAATCGTCGTAGTGCCGAAGGCCAGCGCGGCGATCGCCTGGGCGCCACCGACGCGGTAGATCTCCGCCACGCCGGCACGGCGTGCGGCGGCCAGGACCAAGGGGTTCAGCATGCCGCCTGGAGCCGGCACGCACATCGCAATCCGCCCCACGCCGGCAACCCGGGCGGGGATCGCGTTCATCAGCACGGATGAGGGATAGGCCGCCTTGCCGCCGGGTACGTAAAGGCCGACCGCATCCAGCGGGGACCAGCGCAGACCGAGCGTCAGGCCGGCTGCATCGGTTGTATGAAAGTCAGTTGGGCGCTGGGCGCGATGGAACGCCTCGATCCGTTCGGCGGCCAGGTCCAGGGCAGCCGTGAGGCCTAAGGGAATCGCGCGCAGCGCCGCGTCGATTTCGTCGGGCGTGACCTGGAGCCGGTCCGGAGTAAGACGAAGGCCTTCGAGCTGGGCCGTCAGGTCGATCAGGGCAGCGTCGCCGCGCGCCCGCACGTCGGCGATGATCGTGGCGACGGTGTGGTCGACTCGCTCGGTGGTCTCACGGGATTGGGCTTGTAATGCGGTGAAGCGAGCCTCGAAGTCCGGCTCCCGGGTGGCGAGGCGCTTCATGGCGGTATAGGAAGGCGAGGGGCCTCTGCCCCCTGGACCCCCGCCAGGGGACAAGTCCCCTGGACCCCTCGGGCCTCACGTGGCGGGAAGCGCGGCACGGAATCGGGCGATCCAGCCGCCGATCGCCTCGGGGCGGGTTTTTAGGGCGATGCGGTTGACGATCAGACGGCTGGTGATCGGGGCGATGACCTCGGTCTCGACCAGGCCATTGGCCCGCAGAGTTGAGCCGGTCTGCACCAGATCAACGATCAGCCGGGCCAGCCCGAGCCCAGGGGCCAGCTCCATCGCCCCGCTGAGCGCCACCACCTCGGCGTGGACGCCCCGACTGGCGAAGTGCCGGCGGGCGATGTTGGGATACTTCGTGGCAACCCGCACGCGCGACCAGCGGGTGGGATCGTCGGTGCCGGCGGTCTCGGCCGGTTCCGCGACCGAGACGCGGCAGGCTCCGATGCCGAGATCGAGCGGGGCGTAGATCTCGGGGTAATCGAACTCCATCAGCACATCGGCCCCGCAGATGCCGAGCGGAGCAGCGCCGAAAGCCACGAAGGTGGCGACATCGAACGGGCGCACCCGCACGACGTCGAGCCCGGGGTCGCTCGTGGGGAAACGAAGGTGGCGGCTTTCCTCGTCGGCGTAGTCGGGCGCGGGCTCGATCCCAGCGCGGGCGAGCAGGGCTCCGCATTCGGCGAGGATGCGGCCTTTCGGCAGCGCCAGCACGATCGGGCCAGAGAGCGCGGGTTCCAGCGCAGCAACGGGAAACGGGGCGGTCATGGGGCGCGGGCTTTACACCACGACGGCCCACTCCCCCAACCCCCTCCGGCGAGGGGAGGGGGCTTTTGCGGAGCGGGGCGCTGGCAGCCTGACCATTAGGCTCCGCTCGTGCGGCACGCCCGACCAGACGCGCGAAAAGCCATCGCGGTTCAGGCAGGCGTCCGCCGGTGTCGGCGCAGCGTAGCGATCCCGATCAGCGCTACTCCCAACGTCGCAAGGCTGGAAGGCTCCGGTACCGACGGTGTCCCTTGCGGCGCGAAGGCCACGCCTTTGAAGTTCGAATCCGGTGGCGCCGCCGCGAGTTCCGTAAAGGATTCGGTGATTGAAGAGAGGTTTGGATCGGTGGTGTTCGTAAGCTCGTCCATGATGCCGTAAAGATACGTCGAATTGAGGTCGCCGAGGGTAAAATTGGTGGCGAACAGCTCGACCTCGGTGCCGCCGTCGATCAGCTCCCCGGTCAGCCCATAGAGCCCGGTGCTGCAGGGCGTTTGGCTGGTATCACTCGCGCACGAAGCGGTGTTGGGCACGAGATCAAGCCCGGCCGCCAGGGTGTAATCCAATGTCCAATCGCCGCCGCTGTAGGTCCATTTCTGCAGCCCGCCGTCCCCAAGGGCGCTCGTAGCGGACGTGTTCTTCGGATCGCCGCTGTCGGCAACATAAAGCGTATCCGCATTCGCGAAGAAATAGTTCTCAGGACTGAGATTGATCTGGTCGCCCGGTGCATTGACGCCGTTCGTCGTCTGGGCCGTGATCGTCACCTTGCCGGTGCCGCCGCTATTGCCAAAGCCCGGCAGCATCGCCGGTCCGTTGCCGCCATTGGCGACGGTCGTCGGTGGCGTCCCGGGGGAGCCGAGCGTGCCGATGTAGTCGCGGTTGGTCGCTCCGGACTTGCTGTCAGTCGAGACGTAGAGCGTGTTGTTGCAGACCTGCACCTCGCGCGTGTCCTGCGACTCGTTGGTT
>Ga0335075_10004349_pt1 | contig 22190 bp, 23 predicted proteins | sample Lox_Sample_24_FD_206723 | JGI IMG/M metagenome (GOLD analysis project Ga0335075, IMG submission 206723) | Soil microbial communities from Loxahatchee National Wildlife Refuge, Florida, United States - Lox_Sample_2.4 | ecosystem: Environmental > Terrestrial > Soil > Wetlands | place: USA...
GCGCGTGATCGCGCAGCGGACCAGCCACGTGGCCGGCCTTCCCCGTGGCCGAGGGGGCTCGGGCGATCCCAGCCCGTTCACGGCGCTCGGTGTGGAGAGCGCGATCCGAGCCTGTTGTGAGCGCGTGTTCTCATCCGGCTCGCTGCGCGGGCGGAGCGTGGCGCTGGTCGGTCTGGGGCACGTCGGGTCCCGTATCGCCAAGCTCTGCGCCCGAGCGGGCGCGAACCTCGTGCTGAGCGACATCGACCCCACCAAGCGCCGCTTGGCCCAGGACCTCGGCGCGGACTGGTGCGAGCCCGACCGGGCGCTCGAGTCCGCGGTGGACGTGCTCGCGCCGTGCGCGCTGGGCGGCGTGCTGGATCACTCCACCGTGCCGAGGCTGCGCTGCCGGATCGTCGCCGGCGCGGCCAACAACCAGCTCGCCGACGAATCGGTGGCCGACCTGCTCTCCGACCGCCAGATCCTGTGGGCACCCGACTTCGTGGCCAACGCCGGCGGGATCATCAACATCGCCGAGGAGCTGCACGGCTACGATCCCGCCGCCGCCCGTCAACGTGTGCGCCGGATCAGCGACACGCTGCAACAGATCTTCGACGAGGCCGAGGCCTCGGGGACCACGCCGCTGACGGCCGCAGTCGAGATCGCCCGCCAGCGGCTGGCCATCGCGCCGGCCACCTGACGCCTCGGGAGCGTCTGCACTCGCCTCCTCTCGCCCCGCCCGCCCTCATTGCATATAGGTATAGACATATATATATGTGTATAACTATATGCGAACCGAGGGCGACCTGCATAATGCGTCAAGGCACCGAGTTGCGCCGGGGCGTGACGCGCTGCGCATGCCCCACATGCCTAACACGTCACGGCCCGGCGCCCGCGCGCGAAATGTCGGGTTATGCAGCTCGACTCACGACAGCCGCCCCTGCGGTGACTCGACCCCGGCGGGCAGGCGGCCCTCCCCGGCCAGCTTGTCCAGGTGCGCCGCCAGGGTGACGGCGGCGGCCGGGCGAAGCGCAGGCGGTACCTCGCTCCACACCTCGTCGAGCAGCTCGTCGACGCTCCGCTTACCCTGGTCCAAAGCCACCACGAGCCGCCGCTCGCGCTCGAGCCGGTGCGCGATGTACTCGTCGAGCTTTGCCTGCGGGTCCCCGATCACCGGCCCGTGCCCGGGACAGAGCACCTCCAACCCGAGCTGCGCGAGCCGGGTCAGCCCTTCCAGGTAGGCGACGAGCGCTCCCGGATCGGGCGCGATGAACACGCTCCCCTCGCCGAGCACGGCGTCACCGGTCAGCGCCGCCGTGCCCGCGATGAACACGAGGTGGTCCGGTGCGTGGCCCGTAAGCGACATCGCGCGAAGCGGGCCGAACTCATCCCCATCCCCCAAACGCATGTCCACGTCTCCGCGCGCGCCGGCGACCGGGACGCCCGGATAGCGGCCGCGCATCGCGGGCACCGCCTCGGTGTGATCGCCGTGGTCGTGGGTGAGCGCGATGCCACCGAGGCCCCCGCGACGCGTGATCTCATCCGACAGGGCCGCGAGATGCTCATCGAGCGCCGGCCCCGGGTCGACCAGCCAGGCCCGTCCGCGTCCGACGATCCACGAGTTGGTCCCGGTCAGCGTGTACGGCCCGGGATTCATGGCACGGACGCCGACGATGTCGTGTCCGGGCACCTCCAAACGCGTCATGGTCGGGCGTGGATCAGCCGAGCAGCGGGATGTCGGCGGTCAGGACCTCGGGCCCCTCGTCGGTCACGTGCACGTTGTGCTCGATCCTGACACCACCGAACCCGAGCATCGCCTCGGCCCGGTCCCAAATCACGAACTCGCGCAGCCCTGCGCGAGTATCCGGATCCTCCAGCAGGGCGGGTATGAAGTAGATCCCCGGCTCGATCGTCACCACGTGTCCGGCCTCGAGCGGGAGGTCGGCGCGCAGGCGGGGCATCCCGGGCTCGGGCTCGCGGCCGGGAAGCACCTCACCGGCGTCGCGCACACCCAGCCCGACCATATGGCCGATGCCGTGCGGGAAGAACAGCGACACCGCACCGCTCTCCACCAGCGCGTCGCTCGAACCGCGCAGCAGGCCGAAGTCGGTCAGTCCCTCCGCGATCGTCGTGGCCGCGGTCCGGTGGATGTCGCGAAACTCGGTACCGGGCAGGGCGCGGGCGGCGGCCGCGACGCCGGCGCGCGCGACCAGCTCGTGGATGGCGGCCTGCTCAGGCGAGAACGAGCCCGAGACCGGATAGGTGCGGGTCACATCGCTCGCGTAGGCGCGGAACTCGGCGCCGGCGTCGATCAGTACGAGCTCGCCGTCGGCAAGCGCCCTCGCCGTCGGCGGGAAGTGCAGAACCCCCGAGTTGGCGCCGCTGGCCACGATCGTTTCGAACGCGAGGAAGTCGGCCCCCTGGCGGAAGAACTCCGCCTCGAGCTCGATCTGCACCGCCCGCTCGGTCCGGCCCGCGTCGAGCAGCGGCACGACCGCCGCAAAGCCCGCGCTGGTGGCACGCTCGGCGATCCGCATCCGCTCGAGCTCGAGCGCGTCCTTCGGGCGGCGGACCTGGTTCAGATGGCGACGGAACTCCGCGCCGAGCTCCTCGGCCGGTGCGACGCCGGCGATCGGCGCGCCCAGGTTCACAATCGGGCGCCCGCGGCGAGCCGCCAGCCAGCTCTCGAGCTCGTCCGTCGAGACGCCGTCCTGGGCATCCACCGGGGCGCCTTCCCACACCAGCTCCTCACGGGAGACCGGCATCACGAAGTCGACCCACCCGCTGTCGGCGTCGAACGCCAGCACGCCACCGGGCCGCTCGCGATCGGTCAGGTAGAAGTACTCGCTGTGCGAGCGGAACTGGTATGTCCGGTCCGCGCGGCCCGGTATGTGGACCGGCTCTCCGGCACCGATCACCACCACTTCCGAGCCAACGTTCCAGCGTTCGGCCACGGCGCGCCGGCGGCGCTCGATCTGAGCGGCGAGCTCGCTGTCTACTGAGATGGGGGCGGACACGATCCGTCCTGGAGCTTAGGCGACCGCGCGCAGATGCCGGTACGGCTCACCGCGGAGCTCGGCCACGAGGGCGTCTACGACGCCGCGCTCGTCCTCCTCGCGCCCGTCGGTGACCGCCCCGATCACGGCGCGCTTGCGTTCGAGCAGCGTCGCGATCGTCTCGTCGATCGTGTCCGCCGCGAGCAGGTAGGTGGCGTTGACCGCGTCCTGCTGACCGATCCGGTGGCAGCGATCCTCGGCCTGGTCGTGCTTGGCCGGCGTCCAGTCGAGCTCGAGGAAGGCGACGTTCGACGCGCGCGTGAGCGTGATGCCCTGCCCGGCGACCTCGATCGAGCACACGATCAGGCGACCCTCGCCAGCCTGGAAGTCCTGGACCGCCTGGTCGCGGGCCCGACGGGTGTCCTCGCCGAGCACGTGCAGCGCGGTCGGGAAACGCTCGACCACTGCGCGCTGGATCTCGCGATGGCGGGCGAACACGACGAGCGGCTCACCGGAGGACAGGAAGTCATGGATCCAGTGCAGCGCGCCGTGGAGCTTGCCGCGGGCGGCCAGCAGCTTCAGCGCGTTCAGACGCACGAGCCGCTCGGCCCGCAGCGCCGCGGCAACCCTCGCGTCGAGCTCGTGCAGGTCGAGCGGCTGACTCTGCAGCCAGGCGATCACGTCCTCCTCGGCCAGCCGGTACTCGGGCTCGTTGTCGAGCGCGACCGGCACCACCGCGCGCGTCTTGGCCGGCAACTGCGGCAACACCTCGGATTTCAAACGGCGCACGAAACAGCGCGCCCGCAGGTGCCAGTGCAGCCGCTGATGGGCATCCGGACCGCGGAAGCGTTCGCCGAACTGCGCGCCCGATCCGAAATCACCGAGCCGGCCGAGGATCCGCAGCTGCGAGATCAGTTCCGGCGGGCGGTTCATTACCGGCGTCCCCGTGAGCGCGAGAACGAGGCCCTCGCGCGGGACGGCGGCGCACAGCTGCTGGGCGGCCTGGGTGCGCTGCGCGCGGGGGTTCTTGCAGTAGTGCGACTCGTCGAGCACGACCGCGCGCGGGCATAGATCGGTCAGCCCCTCGAGCCGGCCGGCCACGATGTCGTAATTGATTATGGTTATTTCGGTGGCCGCCACGCCACCGCGTTTGCCATCGAGCATCTGTACCGAGCGCGTCGGTACCCACCGGCTGATCTCACGCATCCAGTTGAGCTTCAGGCTCGCCGGGCACACCACCACCGCCGGGTAGGCCCCATCGGCCTCGAGCGTGGCCAGCGCCTCGATCGTCTTCCCGAGTCCCTGCTCGTCGGCCAGGAACGCGCGACGCTGCTCGAGCAGGTACTGGACCCCGGCGCGCTGGAAGGGCTTCAGAGCGCCACCGAGGCCTGGTATCTCGAGCTCGGCATCGGTGGCGGCCGACAGCGCGACCAGCCCAGCGGCGCGGGCATGCTCCTCACGGATCTCCTGGAGCCGGACGAGCGCGTCGGGCGTCACCCACGGATCCCGCTCGGACACGAACCGGTCGAGCTCGGGCACCCAGAATGGATCGGCGGTGACCGCGGGTACACCCGCCAACCGTGCGAATTCCGCCACCATCCCGGAGTCGTGCCCGGGGGCGAGCACGAACGAAGGCTGCTCGTGAACGGTCGAGAGTTCGAGTACAGCGGGCGGCGCCGGCTGTCCCGCCTCGAGTGCGGCGATGCAACGCCTGGCCGCCGGACTGATCCAGCCCTGGAGCGGCTGCGCCTCGATCGCCCGCCACGACGCCAGCGTGAGCGGCATGCTGGCGCCCCCGTGGCACCCGCTCGCGCGATCGCGCAGGGCCGTCGGCAGGCGCTCGTTGTCGCCGAGCAGGAGGAACACCGGCGCCTCGCGGGGCCCGTCGACCTCGATCGTCCCTCGCCAGATCGTGGTGCGCGCGAGCCAGCGCTCGACGCGCGGGTCGATCGAGCCGAGGTCGAGCTCGGCCAGCAGCTCCGCGATCGGGACGGCATCGTGCTGCGCGGCCGCCAGCGCCACCGAGCCGCCCGGCCCATCGAGCATCTCGAGCCGGTCGGCGGTGGCCAGCGCCCGCGCCAGCGGTGCGTGCTCGGGCGCGATCACGATCCAGTTGCGCCCTCGGCGGTCGCGCCACAGCTCGACATCGCTGCGCAGCGACTGCCCCGGCGGCTGTGCCCGCGGCGCCGGCGCTCGCATGAGCTCGGTCAGCGCGTGCTGAGCATCATCGGTCAGGCACAGTCTCGAATCGCGCTCCAGGCACGAGGCTAGGAGCAGCCCCGCGCGCTGATCCGCCGGCACCAAGCCGCGGTCGAGCTCGGCCAGCCGGTAACCATGCGGATGGTCGAGCAGAGCATCGATCAGATCCGCCGGTCCATCGGTGGCGAAGCTGAACCACCAGTTGTTGTCCGGCCGCGCGAGGTCGACCAGCACCTCATCCCGCGAACGCTTCGCACTCTGCCGCGCCAGCCTGCGATCCAGGGCCTCGGACACCTCGACCCGATACGAAACCGCGTCGAGCAGGGCGGTCAGCGCATGGGCTCGATCCGGATCGAGCGGCAGCCGCCATACGCGGCTCTCGGGGTCCCACCGGCGGCCGGGAATCGCGCGCAGGAGCATGCGGAGGCGGTCGTCGTAGGGAAACCGGAGCACCGCCTCGCCGTCGATGAGCGTCGCGATGAAGACAGCGGGCATGAACGCCTGACGTTAGACGCCAGGCCGGATACGAGCCGAGCCGATCGGGGGTCAGCCGGTGCGGCGCGAGCGCTCGGCCCGCTCGGCAGCCTGCGCCGCCAGCCGGCGCCGGGCGTCGTCAGCGATCGCGCGAGCATCGTCGGGAGCCCGTTCGGCCTCTTCGTAGTGCTCCCGCCAGGCATCCCGCTGGTCGGCGGCTCGGTCGAGCACGGCGCGCGCGACCCGGATGGGCGCGCCCGTCACCAGCGCCAGCGTCAGCGCGTCGCTGGGGCGTGCGTCGACGACCGCGCCATCGGCGAGGATGGCCTCGGCGAAGAAGACCGAGTCGGTGAGCTCGACGACCCGGACCTCGCGCAGTTCGGCGCCGGTCGCGCGCAGGAGCGCGGCCGCGAACTGGTAGACCCCGGGCCGCGGCAGCTCGACGTGGTCGAGGATCAGCGCCAGCGAGGTTGCCTCGGACTCTCCGATCCAGATCGGGAGGCGATGCTTGCCGCTGTCGTCCGCGAGGAACACGATGTGGCGCGCGGCCTCGCCGTCGGGCGCGGCCGTCCGGCGCAGTTCGGCAACGCGCATCGGGATCAGCTCCTGGGTGGGGTCGGTCATCGCAATGTGCTCCTCGTAGAGGTCTTTCAGTGGAGCGCGCAACGTGCAGCGCGCCTTGTGCAGGCGGGTCTTGACCGCGCCCGTGCTCGTCGCGAGTTCCTCGGCGATCTCGGCATGCGTCAGCCCGGCCAGGTAGAACAGCGCAACCGCCGCTCGCTGGCCGACCGGCAGACCCGCGACGGCCGCACGCACACCGGCGGAGAGCTCGCTCGACTCGGCCTGGCTGGCCGGGTCGAGGTCGAGAGCGACCAGTTCCCTGACCCCCGACTCCTCCCGCAGCCACTCGATTGAGTTGTTCTCGCGCGCGCGTGTGCCGAGTAGAGACCGGCACACGTTCAAGCCAATGCCGACGAGCCAGGCCCCGAAGCGGGCCGGGTCGGCCAGGCGGTCGAGCCCGAGCATCGCGCGCAATACCGCTTCCTGAGCGGCGTCTCGGCTCAGCTCGGGGTCGCCGAGCATGCGCCGAGCGCTGCTCAGCAGCACCGGATAGTGCCGTTCGACCAGCCGCGCGAACGCGCTCCGGTCGCCGCTTCGAGCCTGGGCCACCAGCAGGTGATCCTCGCAACGTGTCCGCATGGACTGATCGTTAGTGGGCGTCAGGGCACTATGGGTTACCCAGCCGAGCGCCCACGGGTTGCCCCCGACGCTCGCCGACCTCCTTCGCGCCCTGTCTGACAACGCCGGCGGTCAGAACGGCCAGGCCGCTGGCGATCAGCAGCAGGACGGCGTAGCTCGCCGCCCCGGAAGCGAGGGTCATCAGGTACGGCGCCGCAAAGCCGATGTACGTGAGCGCGTAATAGGCAGCGGTGAGCGCGCCGAGGGCCCGCTCCGGCCCGAGCCGCTGCACCTCGACCAGACCCGCGACCAGGCACAGACCGTAGGCGCTGCCGAGCACGAGTGAGCACGGGACCAGCAGCCAGGTCTCATGTACCGCTGCCGCGAGCGCGCCGAGCGCCAGCCCGGTGGCGAGCACGAGCAGCCCCAGCATGCTCCCGGCCTGATCGCGAGCACCAGCCTCGAGACGGCGGGCGACAGGCTGGATCAGCACCCCGGAGAGCGCGGTCAACGAGGTGACCGCGGCGGTGATCGCGACTCCGTCCGCGGCATGGCCGGCGCCGACGACGCTTGGGAGCAGCGCGAACGCGATCGCTGGTGCGGCGAACACCCAGGGCGCCATCGGCACGACGAGCCGGCGAAAGCGACGGATGCTAGCCGCCGACAACCTTGTCCTCGTCGCGCCACGCCCGGACGCTGCCAGCGTTTCCGGTACCGCGCGCAGGATGACCAGCACCACCACCATCAAGACGATGTGCGGGAGGTAGGGCACCACGGTGGGGTCGGGTGCCCACTGCGCCAGCAGCCCGGCGACCAGCGGCCCCAGCGCGAACCCGATCGTCATGGCCACGGCCGCGCGGCGCGCCACCGTCGCGTGGTCGGCGTCGCCGAAGGGCGCAAGCGAGTTCTCCCGCAACCACACGGTGCCGACGCCGAAGGCCGCGCCGCTGCCCAGCCCGGCCAGCAGCCGACCGGCGAACAGCAGCGCCACCGCGTGGGCGCCCGCGACCAAGCTCACGCTGGCCAGCAGCGACAGCACCGCGGCCGAGACGCCGACCGGGCGACGCCCGTGCGCGTCAGACCACCAACCGGTCACCAGCAGCCCGGGGATCAGACCAACCGCGTACGCGCCAAACAGCCCTTCGAGGGTGGCGGTCGAGAGGCCAAGCCGCGCGTGGTAGACGAGCAGCATTGGCGTGAACTGGTTCGAGCCCCAGCCCGCGCCGGCGAGCACGCCAGCGACCGGGATCCACGTTCTCCCCCGTCGTCTGAGTTCACCCATCGAACCGAAGCCTACCAGACGCGAGTTCAATGATCGAACCAGAGGCACTACACTCCCACACATGCTCGGCAAGGACTACGCAGACCAGGATTGCGCACTCGCCCGCGCGCTCGAAGTGATCGGCGAGCGCTGGACCCCGCTGATCCTGCGAGACGCCTTCTATGGGGTGCGGCGCTTCAGCGATTTCCAGGCCCACCTCGACATCCCCAAGGCGGTCTTGACCGAGCGCCTGAACGGGCTGGTGCAGGAGGGATTGCTCGAGCGCGCCCCGGACCCGCGCCACTCCGGCCGCCACCAGTACCTCCTGACCCCAACCGGCAAGGACCTGTGGCCGGCGCTTCACGCGCTGATGAGCTGGGGCGAGCGCCATCGCGCCGCCAACAGCGGGATCTTCAAGCACGCCGCCTGCGGCACGCCGCTCGACGACGCCGGAAGCTGCCCGCGGTGCCAACTCACCCCCGCGCCTCAGTACATCACCACCGAGCCCCGCCCGGGGCGAAAGGCACGCCGCCAGGACCCGGTCGCTATCGCGTTGCGAGCGCCGCATCGTCTGCTCGACCCGCTCGAGACCAGCTAGGCGACTAGACCCGGTGCTTCGCGCGGTGGCGCCGCTGCCGCTCGCGCAGACCACACGGGCTCTCGGCATGCCATCGCTGCGTCGCCGAGCGAGTCGCGTCGTAGAACACAAGCCGGCATTCGGGTCGCTCGCAGCGCCGGAGGCGAGCCGGGTCAAGCTCGCCGAGCTCACGCACGACGTCGAGCACGAGCCTCCCAGCGGCCGACTCACGCCTCGGGGATATCGCGGCCCGCAGCTCGCCTTCCGGAGTGCTGCGCTCAAGCACGTAGATCGCCGGCTCGCGCGCCGCCAATGCGTTGAGCGCATCGAGCAGCGGCGGCGAGCCGTCGATCAGCGCGTCCACGACCGGAATGGTCGCGCGGTGAAGTGCGCGGAGCGCGCTCAGCTCGGCGCGATCCACCGGCCGCCCGAGAAACGGCCCCAACAGCTCACTGGCCGAGTCGGCGTCGCGGAGCGCATCATGGAAGATCGCGCTCGGGGCACCCACCGGGCGCCGGTCGGCACGCGCATTCGCCAGCGTCACCACCAGGTCCGCGCTCCTCACCGCGCCACACCCCTCACCGCGCCACACCCCTCACCGCGCCGCACTCCCTCAAACCGCCGCGGCGACCGTCCGCCGGCGCGGCTCGGACACCAGCGCCTCCACGCGCTTGGCGTTCGGATGCGACAGGTAGACGAGCGCCGCCTCCGCCGCCTCACGGCTACTCCAGCGGCTGAGCACGAACAGATGCCCGGGTTGGTCGAGGTCCTGAACCAGCTCGTGGTCCAGATAGCCGTCGAAACCCGGCATGTCCCCCCAGATCGCCTGCGTGGCTTGCACTCCCTCCCGGGCGGACTCCGGCGGAAAGCGGGACTCCCAGATCGAGTAGACGCTCACGATCGACCTCCTCACTGCAACGGTCTATTTATAGAAAGACCGTTACATCCTACCGTACTGCCTTCCTACGCGCGAGGTCCGGGCCGAAAGGGACTGACCACGGCTTGCCGAATGTCATCCGCATGACCGAGGCCGACCCGGTCGCTCAGGTCTCGCCGGCGCCGCGAGCGCGCTACCGGGCGTGGCTCGCCTTTGGCTCGGTTGCCGAGTTTCAGGACCCGCGGCTCGGCTATCGGCGGCTCTTCTCCGAGGTGCTCGGGACGTACCTGCTCGTGCTGGCGGCCGCCGGCGGTGGGCTGCTGCATGGCAAGGGCGAGATCAGCCTGGCCGCGGCGGTCGTCGCTCCGGCGCTGACGGTCCTCGCCGTCATCCTGTTCATGGGCGCGGTTTCGGGCGCCCACCTCAACCCGGTCGTGTCGGTGGCGTTCGCACTGCGGGGTGATTTCCCCTGGCGTCGAGTGCCCACGTACGTGGTGGCGCAGCTCCTCGGAGCGACGCTGGCCTGCCTGTTCCTGCTCGGCGTGTTTGGCAATGTCGAGCACCTCGGTGCCACCCTGCCCGGGCCCGGGTATCACGCGTGGCAGGCCTTCCTGATGGAGATCGCCTTGACCGGCGGACTCGTCAGCGTCGTCCTCGGCACCGCGTCGGCCGCACAGAACGTGGGCACGATCGGCGCGCTCGGCGTCGGAGGGTACATCGCGCTCGCCGGGCTCTGGGCCGCTCCGGTTAGCGGTGTCTCGATGAACCCGGCCCGCTCCTTCGGTCCGGCTCTCGTCGCCGGCGACTGGACCGCCTACTGGGCTTATGTCGCCGGGCCACTCCTGGGAGCCGTGATCGCCGTCGGCTTCGCCTGGATCCTCCGCGGCCCGGGCGGCGATGAGGCCGCACGGGCCGCCGCATCGGGACGCCTCGAGGACCTCGTAGCCAGACATCGCCCCAACAAGGAGCAGCCGAATGCCTAAGAACAAGCCCCCCAAGCCGGAGCAAGATGAACTCCCGATCAAATGGGAGGAAGACGTCGCCGACCACGACTACGCCGCCGCGCACGCGTACGTCTCGCTGAAGCTGTCGCCCGCCGAGACGGACAAGGCCGTCGATCGCCTGCGCAAGGCCAAGCTGACCACGCGCCGGGCGAACGACATCCTGCGCGCCTCCGGACTCGCGCCGGCACCGCTCGATGACCCTGGGGTCGTGAAGGACCTGATGAAGGTGATCGCCGGAAAGTCTCTGAGCCCGGTCCTGGTCCTCGGCGGCGTCGGCCAGTCCGACATCGCCGACGGCTACCACCGGGTGTCGCTCGTCTATCGCCTCGACCCCTACGGCACGGTGCCCCTCAAGCTCGCGGCGATCAACCAGCCTGAGTGATCGTCGTCCGGCACACGTCGACATGAGTGACCGACGCGCCCAGGAACTCAAGCGGTTGATCGATCCCTTGCGGGTCGCCCCCGGGAGCAAGATCGTGCTCGCCCGGGACCGCGATCCGGGCTACCGAGCCGGGTGGCTGACCAAGCGGGACGGGGAGGAGCAGCTCAGCCTGAGCATCGAACTGCTCGCCGAGTACCAGGACCGCCTCGCCGCGCAGGACAACTTCGGCGTCCTGGTCGTCCTCCAGGGCATCGACGCGGCGGGCAAGGACGGGACCATCCGGCACGTCATGAGCGGCGTCAATCCCCAGGGCGTCACCGTGCACAGCTTCAAGGTGCCCTCCGCGGAGGAGCTGAGCCACGACTTCCTCTGGCGCTACGCCCAGCATCTCCCGGCACGCGGCCAGATCGGGATCTTCAACCGCTCCCACTACGAGGAGGTGCTCGTGGTGCGGGTCCACCCCGAGTTGCTCGAGCACGAGGAGCTGCCATCCGCGTCCGCGCAGCGCGGCATTTGGAAGCGCCGCTACCGCGAGATCAACGACTGGGAGCGCTATCTCGTGGACAACGGCATCCGGATCGTCAAGCTGTTCCTCAACCTGAGCCGCGAGGAGCAGCGCCGCCGGTTCCTGGAGCGGATCGAGAACCCGGAGAAGAACTGGAAGTTCTCGGCCGCCGACGTGCGCGAGCGCGAGTATTGGGACGAGTACCAGACGGCGTTCTCCGAAATGCTCAGCCAAACCAGCACCAGGTGGGCGCCCTGGTATGTCATCCCCGCCGACCACAAGTGGTTCGCGCACATCGCCGTGGGCGCGGCGCTCGTCCGGACGCTGATGGAGATCGATCCCCACTATCCCAAAGTTGACGCGCGGACCCGCCGGGAGCTCCAGCAGGCGCGCACCCAGCTGGAAGCGGAGAAGGCCGGACCCGAGCAAGCGTGAGGTTCAGCTGGGCGAGCGCGCGGACCGGTCATGATCCCCGCTAGTGGCGATCACCCAGCCTGATCTGAGCAGTATTCGCTCGGCGTGCCAGGCCACGCTGGCGAAGAACTGGCGCCAGGGCGTCCGTCACGAGGACGGCGTTCGCTTCGCCTACACGCGCCCCAGCCCCGGCCACTACCCGTTTCAGTGGTACTGGGACTCGTGCTTCGCGGCGATCGTGTGGCGGCGTTTCGAGCCCGCCCACTCTCGGGCCGAGCTCGGGTCGCTGCTCGCCGCCCAGCGGGAAGACGGCTTCATCGGTCACACGATCTTCTGGGACACGCGGCTGAACGAGCGCCAGCGCTTGACGTACAACGTGCTGTCCGGCGACGCGACGATGACCGCGAGTATCCAGCCCCCGCTCCTGGCATGGTCCTGGCGGATCGCGATCGGCGACCCGGCCGAAGTCAAGGCGATCGGCCGGCACTACGACTGGCTCGCCGAGAATCGTGACCTCGACGGCGACGGGCTCATCTGGATCGTGCAGCCCGACGAGTCCGGGCTCGACGCTTCCCCTCAGTTCGACGCGATCTGGAAGGGCCATGCCGACGATCGTCCGGGCTTCCTGGAGCTGGTGCGCCGCAACCGCAAGCGGGGCTACGACCTGCGCCGCATCGCCGCCGAGGGCGGACCCGTGTGCTGCGAGGTCATGACCAACGTGTTCTACTCGCTGTCGCTGATGGCGCTGGGGCGGCCGTCGCTGACGCGCACGATCATCGAACGCTGCTATGACGAGCGAGCGGGACTGTTCAGGCCGATCGCCGTGCCGGAGCCGAAGACCGAACCGACAGTGACATGGGCGGCGCTGTCGCCGTTGGCCCTTCCCGATCTGCCGGAGGCGATCAGCCGCCGGCTCGTCGAGGAGCATCTGTTCGACCCCGAGCGGTTCTGGCTACCGGTTCCGCCGCCCTCGGTTCCGGCAACCGACCCAACGTTCTCGCGTCGCGAGTCGCGGTTCGGGATCAGGCGCTATTGGCGGGGACCCACCTGGATCAACGCGGCCTGGCTGCTCTGGCTCGGGCTGGTCCGGCTCGGCTACGACGAGCAGGCGGAGGTCTTCGCGACCCGGTTGGCCGGGGCGGTCGCCGCCGCCGGGCTGCGCGAGTACTACGACCCGTACGACGGAGCCGGGATGGGGACGACCGATTTCGCGTGGTCCTCCTTGATCATCGAGATACTCGATCCCGACCCCCGCGCCGCGGCGAGCTACCTGCCGGCGTAGATGCGACTGCCGCGCACGCCGCAAGCCCTGGTGGGACACCGTCGCCACCCGGTGGCCGAAAGCCGCTCCGGCGATCTCCCCGCGGCCCTGCATGGGCCCAAGCTTCGCAAGGGCCTGATCCGCGTGTTGCTGTTTGCCGCGGTCGTGGTGGCGCTGATCGTCGCCCTGCCGGGCCTCGGCTCCATCCGCTCCCGACTCGCGCATGGCAACGGAGCTTGGCTGGGGCTGGCCGCCTGCTTCCGCTTCTCGTCCGCCCTGGCCTACGTGTTCCTGTTCCGCGCGATCTTCGCGCCGAGGATGTCGTTTCGGCTGAATTACCAGATCGGAATGTCGGAGATCGGCCTCAACGCGCTCGTGCCGGCCGGCGGCGCGGGTGGCCTGGCGACCGGTGGCTGGGTCCTGCACCGGCGCGGGATGCCGACCGACGAGGTGATTGATCGCAGCGCCCAGTTCTTCGTGTTCACGAGCGCATTCAACGTAGGAGCCGTCGCTCTCCTGGGCTGGCTCGGCGCGATCGGACTCGTGCCCAGCCACGGCTCCGTCGCTCTGTCGGCCGTGCCGGCGCTGGGGGCCACGATCCTGATCGCGCTCGCGGTGGCGCTCGTGCCCCGGCTGGCCGGCCTGAAGGCCAGGCAAGCCAAGCAGCGCGAGCACAGCTGGCGCTGGTGGCTGCTCGAGCTCGCCGTCGCGCTCGGCACGGGCGCCCGCGGGGCGATCAAGCTGTTTCGCGAGCGCGACCCTCGCGCGCTCGCCGCCGGCGCCGCCTACCTGTTCTTCGACATCGCGGCGCTGTGGGCGTCGGTGCGCGCCTTCCACGGACAGCCCGAGCTGCAGCCGCTCGCGATGGCCTACCTCATCGGCCAGCTCGCCGGCGAGATCCCGGTACCGGGTGGCCTGGGCGCGGTCGACGGCGGCCTGATCGGCGCACTCGTGCTCTACGGCCTCCCGGTGACGGTGGCCACGGCCGGAGCGCTCGCCTACCGTGCGATCGCGCTCGGGGTGCCGGCCGTGTTCGGCGGTCTCGCCGCCGTCGGACTCACCCACACGATCAGAGAGTGGGACCGCAACGACCCCGTCGGGTCCGGCACCGTTGCCGCGGCCGGTGACATCGCGCAGTGACCGGGTCGGGAAAGTACGCCCGCGTCGCTCAACTCCGGTTGTGGTTGACGACCTCGATGTTGTTCCCGTCCGGGTCGAGCACGAACGCGCCGTAGTAGCCCGGGTGATAGACCACGCGCTCGCCCGGCGCGCCGTGGTCCTCGTAGCCCGCCGCGAGCGCGGCGGCGTGGAACGCGCGCACCGTGGCGTCCTCCCGCGCCGGGAACGTGCTCGGTGAGCGGCCGCCCGTCCCGGACGAGCGAGAAGCTGTAGTCCGGGCCTGACAGCTGCACGCGGCCGGGGTCCTCATGCGTCAGGCGCAGCCCGGCATGCGGGGCGATCGTCGTGTAGAAACGCCGGGAGGCCTGCGGATCACGCACCCGGATCCACAGATGGTCGATGTGGCCAACGGGAGCCGGGTGCTCACGGTCGCTGTGGACCGCCTCGACGCTGTTGCCGTCGGGGTCGAGCAGGAAGCCGCCGTAATACGTGGGGCCGTACTGCGGGCGCGGCCCGGGCGCCCCGTCGTCTCGATACCCGGCGTCGACGCCCGCCCGCCAGAACGCGTCGACCTGCCCGGGGTCGCCGGCGCGGAACCCGACGTGGAGCCCGCGGGTCACCGGGTGCTCGGCGTCCGTCGCCCCGATGTCCCAATCCTCCCACTCGACCAGCTCGGCGTCCGCATGGCTGGGCTCGACGCCCAGCACGCTCAGCACCGTCCGGTAGAAGCGCTCGGAGGCCGCAAGGTTAGACACGGCGACGCCGACATGGTCGAACACCCGACCCAGGCTACCCTGCCGGAACGAAACTCATAAGAGTCCGGTGGCGATGGCTGCACCCACGCCGATCAGCACAACCCCGGCGAGTATTTCGCTGTTGTGCCCCACCTGGGCCCCGAGGCGATCGCCAAGCTCCAGGCCGATCAGCGACATCGCGGCGCTGACCACCGCGATCACGATGACCGCGAGCACGATCGACACGTTGTACGCGCCGAGCGCAAACCCGACGATCAGGTTGTCGATGCTCAGGCCGGCCGCCACCAGCAACAGCCGGCCGCCTCGCTTGTCAAGGGTGGCCCGGGCCGGGCCGGTCGTTCGAGCTGCCTGAACCGCAGTGAACGCCCCGGTGGCGATCAGCAGCGCACCACCGACGATGTGGGCGCGCGAACCGAGGGCGTGCGATACCCCGCGACCGAGGAGTAACCCAAGGATCGGCATGCCCGCCTCGAACAGGCCGAACGCCAGCGCGACCCGAGCTCGGAGTTGCCGATCGACGCCGGCGATGCCGATCGCGATCGACGCGGCAAAGTTACTCAGCCCGAGCGATCCGGCAACGAGCAAGACAGCGAGCACCCCGCAAGGTTATGAAGCTCGACGGCGAGGGCCGTTCAGCTGCCACTGGTCTGCTCGCAGATCGCGTACACGGTGAACTGTTCAGGCTGGCTGTAGCCGTTGTAGACGTCGGCCGCCCACCCCTGGATACCGTTCGAGCTCGTCGGCCAGGACTCGAGCAGTTCGCCCGAGGATCCGTAGTACAGGGTGTCGGACAACCCGCCACCGGTGACCGTGGCGCCGGGCACGCAGGCGCTGCTCAGGCCGCCGTAGCTGTTGGCCTGGACGGTGATCGTCGAGGTCACCTGGTAGAAGCGCACGCTGGCGGCGGGTCCTTGTGGTCCGGCCGGGCCCTGCGGTCCGGCGGCGCCTGGCGCGCCGGTCGCGCCCTGCGCGCCGGCCGGTCCCTGCGGGCCGCGCGCTCCGGTGGCGCCCGGGACCCCCTGAGCTCCGGCGGGCCCTTGGGGACCGGCAGGCCCCCGCGCGCCGGTTGCTCCCCGCCCGAGCTGTCCCGCCTTGAAGTCCTTGGCCAGGAGCGCTCCCGGGGTTACGTCGCCCGCGCTCACCGCGCCCCGTGCGAGTTTGGACGAGGTCACGGCCCCGTTCTCGAGTTGGCGCGTGCCGACGCTCCCGGCCGGGAGGGTCACGGCGGCGTAAGCGCTCCCGCCAACGGAGAACAGCAGGGCGAGCACCGCCACCACGAGCGCGGGCGACGGGCGACGGATAGAAAGCTGGGGCATGCGAAGGACTCCTGATCGAGACGAGGGGCGTGGCCGGGCGTGCCGCAGCACCGCCCACCGTGTAGTCCCTCTCGGCCACCAGGCGTTACAGATTTCGCCTCAACCGATGCCCACGCATCCCGCAACGGATCGACGTCTTCCCCAATCGCGCCAACCGGCTTGGCGTGCGTGGACGCGCGCGTGAGCCAACGAAGTCGTTCGGCAGTTGGTCGAACACTCCCCCGAGCGCGGCAGAAGCTGGTCGGTTGGGCTAACGTGTCAAGTCGCCGAGCGGCTCGCCGAGCACGATCCCATCCGACGTGATTTTGAATTCGCGGACGTCGGGTTCGTGCCTGCTCGCGCGGGTCTTGAGAACGGTCAGCGCGCGCCGAAGTTTGGCATCGCGGCGAACGAACTGCAGCAGGATGACATTGTCGGAGAGGTGGGAGATGTCACCTTCCGAAATGTGTGAGATGCCAAATAGCCCCGGTAGTTCGTAGCTCATCATGACGCTGATCTGTTGCTTTGCGCAGCGTTGCAGGAGCGAATAGAGGTACTCGCGGAAGCGAAGTTCGTCTACCGATCCGCGGCGTAGATCTCCGAGACTGTCGATGAAGACCCGGCGGGCGCCGCTCGTCTCGATCACGTCGAGAAGTTCGTAGAACCACTCGTCGAGATAGAGGTCCACGGGTGAGCGGTACATCAGCTCGACTGACTCGGTGTCCAGTGACCAGCCAAAGCCGTTCACGATGCGCTCGAGCTGTTTCGCGTTCTCCTGGAGGGTGGCGATGATCCCGGGGTGTCCCGCGGCGGCGGCGTTGAAGATGAAATGCAGGCCCATCAAGGTTTTTCCTGACCCCGACGGCCCAGCGACCATCGTCGACGCGCCCGACCAGTAACCGTCAGCCAGCATCTCGTCGATCGCGGGGATGCCGGAGGACATACGCACGGAGCCCACCTCGTAGGGCTCGTCGGGAAGACTCTCGGCGAGCCTTGGAAAGACGCGCAGGCCATCGCTGGCGATCCTGTAGGCATGCTCGCCGGACATGAATCCGCTTCCGCGGAGTTTCAGGACCTCAAGGTGGCGAATCGCACGTTCGGCGTCGCGACGCGTAGCGAGCGAGATGATTGCATCGGCGACCGCAAACTCCGGCGCTGTCGCGATCTCGTCCGACCCGTACTCGCCAACCCAGAACGTGGTCGTTGCCAAGGACGTGAGAGTCCCTGCGAGGTCATGCAGGAAGCCGCGGAAGAGTTGCGGATTCGGGGCGTACGCCGACAGTGGCTTGAAGCTGTCGATCACGATCACCCCCGGCTGGCGCTCTGCGATCAGCGCCCGAATCTCGCCGAGAACATCATCGAGGCCGCCGTCGTTGAGCGTCCGGCCCAGGTCATCGAAGAACACGCTCGTCCCGATCGTGTCGGCATCGAAGAAGTCGAGAGCTTGCCCGTAGCGCACGATCTTCTCCAGCGGTTCTGAGACCGTCGAGAGATACATCGCCGGCCGCTGAACCGACGCGTTGTGGAACATGAACTGCTCCGCAAGGATCGTCTTACCGCTGCCCGGCAGACCGATGATCATGTTGAGTGCGTTCGCCGGAAGCCCCCCGCCGAGAACCGCGTCCAAGCGCCCTTCACCGCTTGAGAAGCGCTCAGCCATCGGGGCGGCCGGCAGGTGTCCGCGACGGCTCGCCGCGTCGGAGGAGATCCCTTACGGTCGAGACGAGCTGCCGCGGCTCGAGCGGCTTCTTGAGAAACGCGTCCGCACCCGCCGCGAGCGCCTGCTCGCGAAGATCCAAGCTCGAGATGCACAGGAGCGGCGTCCCGCGCCGCCGTTTCAGTCGTCGACACAGCTCCCGACCAACCCCCCCGGAGATCATCAGCTCCACGATCGAAAGCGCGGGGTTCTGGGAGGCAAACTTCTCCTCAGCCTCGGCCGCGCTCATCGCGATCTCGACCTCAAACCCCTCGCTGCGAAGGGACACGTCGTTGAGCTCCGCGCCATACGGATCGCTCTCCGCCACGAGGACCAGGACCCGCGCAGAATTCAACTCCCGCCGCTCCAAGCCCGGCCCGGCGCCCGCTTCACGGTCGGCAAGCAGGCGGTGCGCGTCCGCCGCGGATAGCCCCTCGTCGAGCCGCTCCTTCACGAATTGCAGCTGTTCAAGCTGCTCGCGCGTGTAGATCCTGCGCCCGCCCTGGTTGCGCTCGGCGACGATCAGCCCATAGCGCTCCTCCCAACTGCGGATCGCCGCCTGAGACACACCGAGCATCCGCGACACGGCACCGATGCTGTAGATGCCACGAGCGCCGAGCACTGACGCGCGAGGGTAGCGCAGGCGCGACCGCCCAGGGTGCCATTTCTTATGCAAGATGCAGCCGCGCCATGTTGGAAACCCACACACCTCTTTGACAACCCCTCATCAAGAAGTGAGCATGTCCTCTGCAGTTCTTATCCGACTCATGACGCTGCGAGCAGCCATACCGCACGGCAACAGCAACCGGCGAACCCCAAATCCTGGCCTACGGTCAAGCTTGACGGAGGCAGGGTCGGTGGTCGACGCGCTCCGGCGGGAGGCGCGCACCACAGCGGGTGCGGAAACCAGCGCTCTTCGCGCCATCGAGCGAGCGTGGAGCGCGAGGACGCAGGCGAGCCGAGAGGCCCACGAGCGCGCCGCATTGCTCGTTGAACAAAGCCGCGAGGCCGTCGTCGGTTCACGGGCTCTCCCGCAACCCCGAGCGCCACGCCACATGCGCGTCGATGCGGTGAGCTCAAGAAAGCATGCTGAGATGACCGAGGTTGAAAGCGCCGACGGCCGGTCACAGGATCCAATCCGGATTGCCAGCCGCCGCCTGCAAGACGGGATCGTGCTCTCGGTTAGCGGCGAGATCGACCTCGCCACCGCGCCCGTCGTCGAACGCGAGCTTCGGTGCGCAGAGGACTCGTACGATCTCATCGCCGTCGATCTGAGTCAGACGACTTTCCTGGACCCGACCGGACTGCACCCCATTCTGGCCTCCAACCTCCGGCTGAGCGAACGAGGCGGCAAGCTGCTCATCGTCCAGGGCCCGCCGCAGGTCAGGCGCGTGTTCGAGCTCACCGGCGTGACCGATCACCTAAACGTCGTCCGCGACGAGACCGAACTCGAACGGTCCCGCCGCGAATCGAACTGATCCACCCCCGGCCGCGTGACCGGGCTTCCGAGCAGCCGATTGCGCAGAACCTCCAACTCCAACGACAACCACCGATCCGACCAAGCTCCTCCGCCCCCGGCTCGCCGCCGAGCGTTTCTCTCTCCCTCGGCGGCGGGCCGGCCTCACCGCCGCAGGGGGTCGCAGCATTCGTTCTGTCCGTCAGTGCCACCAGGGAGTCTCCACGCCCAGGCACTTGGTCGCCGAGCCGCGCTCGTGTCGCGCGACGGCCAGGGGTGGTGAGGGTAGACGCGCTGACCAGCTCAAGCCGTGAACAAGCACCAGCGGCGCCGAGCCCTCTGCTGGAGATCGCGAACGTGATGGTGCACCTGTACAAGGAAGCGTTCGGGCGCGGTCCGACGAAAGCGCGCGCTTACTTCTCCGGACCGGACGCGTTGGTCGTGCTGCTGGAGGACATCATGACCGTTGCCGAGCGTCAGCTCGTGGCGCTGGGGGAGAACGCGCGAGTCCGTGAACAGCGACTATTGGTACAGCTCGCGCTTGAGGAGAAGAAGCGCTCCGAGGTGGGGCGAGTCCTGAGTCGACGAGCGCTGGCCTGTGTCAGCGGCACCGATCCTGGCGGTGATCTCGCTGCCGAGATCTTCGTCCTCGAGCCCCACACGGCATCTCCATAAATCCACGGGTGAGGGCGTCAGCGCCTCGCCGATAACGATCAGAGATACCTGGCACAGTGAACCGATGCTGACTCAGGTGGCCGACGGCGTCTGGGTCCGCCAGAGTGCATGGGTCTGGACCAATTCCATCGTCGTGCGCGGGGAGGACGGGTTGATCCTGGTCGATCCCGGCATCGACGGTTCCGAGCTCAACCAGCTCGCGGATGAGCTGGACCGGCTCGGCATTCCGGTCCTCGCCGGGTTCTCCACCCATCCCCACTGGGACCATCTGCTCTGGCATGCCCGGTTCGGCGACGTGCCGCGCTACGCCACCCCTGCCGGCGCCAACGCTGCCGGTCAATCCCGAGAGCGGGCGCAGGCGATGGCGGCCGAGAGCGCGTCCGGCATCCCTCTCGAGCTGATCGCCCTGGTCACCCCGCTCCCCGCGGACGGCGGACCCGTGCCGGGCGAGATCATCGAGCATCAGGCGCACGCGGTCGGCCACGCCGCGGTCCTCCTCGCGGACCGTCGCGTCCTGCTGGCCGGCGACATGCTCTCCGATGTCCTGATCCCGCTCCTCGATGCTCGCCGCCCCGATCAGGTGGGCGCCTACGAGACGGCCCTCGACCGGCTGGGAGAGGCCGCCAGACACGTCGATGTCCTGGTCCCCGGCCACGGGTCCGTTGCCGAGGGTCCCGAAGTGGCGGCCCGCGTCGCCGCCGATCGTGCCTACATCGACGCGCTACGGCGAGGAGAGGAACCGGCCGACGCGCGTCTGGGACCGCATGCGGACTGGCTCTCCGGACCCCACCAGTCGAACCTGGAGCAGGCCAGGACGTAGTGTCTTCTCGTAGCTCGGGGCCTCGCTGGCCGCGCGAAGCGGGTTCTTCGCCGCCGTCGGCGAGATACTGCGCGAAATGGATGGAGGTCTTGGGCCGCGGTCCGCTCTTCGGAATCACGTCAAAGATTGGAGTCAGTAGATGCGAGCAGCCACGCGTTGTGTGGCAGTAGTTGTCGTTCTGGGATCCATGATCGTGGCTGCTGCGGCTTTTGCAGCCTCGCCGGTGAACGTCCCGCGATGCGGGTACGCGCACAGCAAGTACTGGGGTCGGGTCGCGGTCTATCCGTGGCACATGTCGTGCGGCGCCGCCCGCCGAACCCTCACAAGATCCGAGTCCACGCATGACCCGATCATCAACTTCACGGCCGACGGTGCAGACACGTTCGACGCGGCCGCCGTCAAGATCGCCGGGAAGTGGTGGGTGTGCGGAGGACGGATGGGCTACTACTTCTGCGGCTATCCGTACCGGCCGGCAACGGCGCCTGGCGTAGGCGGCGGCACGACGTACAAGGGCCCGTTCACGAAGGAGTTCGTCGACGAGGCGTGCTCGGACGGCCCCTCGCTGTGTGCGGGCCACGCTCAGACCGACCAGCCGCCGCGCTCCTACGGCTAGCCGGTCCGTGCCTGGCGGTCGAAGGGTTCACGACAACTCACTTGTCGGGCCGCGATCACGGCCTGTTCGATCGTGGCGTCGAGGGCTCGCTCGACGACCCGCCATGCTGTGGCGAGCGGGGTGCGGCGTCCGACGTCGACCGGTGAGCTGAGGGTCGGGCTCAGCAAAAGAGCGGTTCGCGATTTGCGAGAAAAAATCGGGGCCGCCCGGATTTGAACCGGGGACCTCACCGACCCGAAATTATGGGCGAAATCCGAGCTCGCGATGGAAAATACCTGCAAATCAGTTCATCTTCGCTCGTCCGTTCGGCCTCTCGGATCCTCGGATTTTGCGGCGGATTGCCGGGGTTTAGGCAGGGAGGTCGAGTTGCTGCCCAATCGCGGAACCGTTCAATGCCAGCACACTCATCTTCCCGGCCCGACCCTTGAGATCCCGTACGTTGTCCGTACAATGTGGGCATGCGTACTCAGCGACTCGAGCTTCGACTCACCGACGAAGAGCGCTCCCTTGACCAGGCCGCCGCGGCCGCGGTCGGGGAGTCGCTAAGCGACTTCTTCCGCCGAGCCGCCGCAAGCCGGGCGGCCGACGTGCTGGCCGACCAGCGCCGGATGACGCTTACCGAGGACGAGGCGATTCGCTTCCTCGACGCGCTC
>Ga0335075_10004350_pt1 | contig 22188 bp, 23 predicted proteins | sample Lox_Sample_24_FD_206723 | JGI IMG/M metagenome (GOLD analysis project Ga0335075, IMG submission 206723) | Soil microbial communities from Loxahatchee National Wildlife Refuge, Florida, United States - Lox_Sample_2.4 | ecosystem: Environmental > Terrestrial > Soil > Wetlands | place: USA...
CGTGCATAGATTTTTATGCACCACGAGGGCTTTCCAGTTAACGACTTACTGCGACGACTCAGAAACTTTCCTGGAAACGAGGAAACGCGAGAGTCGAAAAACTATAACCAGCCGCGATTCAATGGGCCGCTCCCGCGCTCATGCGCAAGTTGTGCATTATTCAGGTGTAATTGAGTGGGGCATCTCCGACGTAGGCGTATTCATTGCTTCCGGCTGCGAGACCGATGGGATCTTCAGAGATGAATCTGTCGATCGCGGGGTTGTAGTATCTGGCCCGGTAATAATCGATGCCGAGCCCATCGAATTCTCGGCCCGTATACGCATAGCTGTTGGTGCTGGTGCCACTGATACTCATGCTGCCGTATGGGTCGTAGGAATACTGCACCTGAGTATTGCCAGAGGTATCCGTCAGAGCAATGCTGCTGCCGAGGGCATCCGTCAGGTAGTTCGACGTACCATTGGCATCCGTGCGCTGAAACCGCTCGTCGATGGCGCCCGTCAGCAGATTCGCAGTCGGGGTTGTTCCATTCAGTTCCTGGACAGGGTTGAGGCCGTCGTAGAGGAAATTCGTGTTGGCGCCCAGCATCGTCTTGCCGAAGCGCCGGCCCAAACCGTCATAGACGAATGTCGCGCCGTTGTTGTCAGCCGAGACGAGGTGGTTCCGAGCGTCCCATGTGTAGGTGTTGGTGCCATCGTTCAGCGTGTTCCCGTTGGCGTCGTAGGTCATCGTGGTGGGGCCCCACTGGGTGAGCTGATTGTCGGCATTCTATACCGCGCTGGAGACAGCTGCAGGCAACTGGCTGGTCGCGAGGCTGCCGCTGACCCCCGTCCGGCGGCCGTCGAGGTCGTAGCTGTAGGCGAGATTGGACGGCGCCAGATTCGCACCTTCATAGAGGATCCCGGTCAGTTCCGAGGCGGCGTCGTAGCTGTACGTCGCGACCACGCCGTTCGGAAGCGTCAACGCGGTTCGCCTGGAATCAGTGTCGTAGGTGAATGTGACGCCTGCCGATCCCTGCGTAATCGCTGTCAACCGGCTGTCGTTGTCGAAGGTGTAGCTCACGGGCGACTGCCCCGAAACGGTCATGGTCTGGCGCCGCTCATCCGAGTCGTAGCAGCTCCCGCACCTGTTCGACCGACAGACTGGGAGCGGGATCGGGGATGCGCGTTCCGTTATAGAAAAATTCGCGCTCGAGGATTTCAACTTTGGCCCATTCATCGATAGTTTCTCCCTGATTGTCGAAATGGGTAGAATATGGGCCTTGCACATGAAATCTGATCCAATAGACTGGAACCACTGAAGTCGAAAGGAGCGTAATGGAACTGAAACAGATAGTCGCGGCACTCGACGACGAGATCAGCCGCCTCAAACAGGTGCGCAGTCTGCTGGCTGGAACAAGAGGCAATGTGACTCAGGCTGCAACTTCATTAGCCTTCGGCGCAAATCAGGGCAAGACGCGCAAACGTCGCAAACTTAGTGCCGCGGCCAGAGCGCGTATCTCGGCCGCGCAGAAAAAGCGCTGGGCCGCCCAAAAGAAGGCGGCGAAGTAGGCCCCTTTGCATTGCTGAAGGCCGCTAAAGCGGCCTTCAATGTGCCTTTCTGTCTGTTTCTCAACGCTGGTGACCGATCCGGCAACCCAGCTTCTTTCCGACCTCAATCAGCAGGAATTTCGGCCAAAGCCGATTCTCGCCCGTAAACCACTCTTGACATGGTGATGGTCGAGTGTCTACTATCGCTCGTAATTCGAGGGTCGAATGACTTCTACCAAAGAGCAGGTGAAGCAGCGCATGGCAGTTCTACAGGGCACCCTGGATATGCTCATCCTCCGGACACTTCTCTACGGCCCTGCCCACGGACACCAGATTGGCAAACACATTCAGCGAACGACCAACGATTTCCTGCAGATGCAGCACGGCTCGCTTTATCCCGCTCTGCACCGTCTGGAGCGGCAGGGCTGGGTTACCTCCAAATGGGAGACAGCCCCGGACCGCAATCGGGAATTCAAATACTACCGACTGACAGAGAAGGGCAAAAAGCAGCTTGTAGTCGAAGAGTCGCAGTGGAGGCAGATGATGGAAGCGGTCGCCCGAGTCATGTGGCCCGCTGCCGAGGAGCACTGAGATGCGATGGTGGCAGATCAGGAAGCGTGACGAGGATTTGGAGCGCGAGCTTCGCTCTGACCTGGAATTGGAAGAGGAGGAGCAGCGCGAACGCGGCGTGGCACCGGAGGAAGTGCGTTACGCAGCGCGGCGAGCTTTTGGGAATGAAACTCTGATCAGAGAGAAGACGCGCGAAGCCTGGGGCTGGACGCCTGTCGAGAGGTTCCTGCGGGACCTGCGTTTTGCATGGCGGCTTCTGCTAAAGAGTCCGATCTTTGCAATGACCGCAATTGTTACTCTTGCACTCGGCATCGGAGCAACCACAGCCATCTTCAGCGCCATGGATGCCGTCCTGCTCCGCCGTCTGCCTGTTCCAAACCCGCAACAGATCGTCTACCTGAAGGTCCCCGACGGACAGCCCTATGGTGCGTCCAATACCGGCGACTCCGACAGCTCGTTTTCTCTCCCTGTCTTCGAAGCGCTCCGCCGTGACCATCACGCCTTCTCCGATCTCATGGCCTTTGCCCCGCTCAGCACCGACAACATCGACGTCCGCTTCGGCAACGATGAGCCTGAGCAGGCCTTCGGCGAAATGGTCAGCGGCAATTTCTTCTCTGGTCTGGGCATCTCCGTTGTTCGTGGCCGCCCGCTTACCCTGGATGATGAGAATCAACATACCGCCGTTGCGGTTCTGAGCTACGCCTTCTGGACCCGCCGCTTCTCCCATGATCCCGCAGTCCTTGGCCAGTCGCTTTACGTCAAAGGCATTCCCTTTACGATCATCGGTATCACCGCCAAAGGTTTCCCCGGTGTTGAACCTGGAGACGTCACCGATTTCTGGATTCCCCTCCAGCGCCGAACTGACCTCAGCCCCTGGGGGGACTCCGACGACTCACTTTATGGCTCGCCCAACTGGTGGTGTCTGCGTCTCATCGCACGTCTGGTCCCAGGAATGACCCCGCAACGGGCCGTTGCCGAACTTACGCCGATTTTCCGCGCCGCGGCCTTCGCCGACCTCCGAGCACCCGCCACCGAGCGACAGCAGTTGAACCTTGTACTGGCTCCCGCAAAGGGCTTTGAAGGGGTCGGCGACTACGACCCTGAACCCATCCGCATACTCATGGTTTTGGTGGCGCTGGTTCTCGTGATTGCCTGCAGCAACGTGGCCATGCTGATCGTCGCGCGGAACGCGTCGCGCCAGCATGACTTCAGTCTTCGTATGGCGATGGGTGCGTCGCGGCGCACTTTGCTGCGGCAACTGTTCAGCGAAAGCGCGCTCCTGGTGGCCGCCGGTGCGGGGTTGGGCTGGATCTTCGCCCTGTTCGCCACGCGCGCTCTGGCCACCTGGGCACGCATTGAAACCGGTCTGGCGCCGGACCGCACGGTCCTGCTTTTCACCACCGCCATTTCCATTTTTACCGCGCTTATGTTCAGCCTTGCTCCTCTGCGTATCGTGGTCCGCACACCGGTCACCGGCAACCTCCGCACCGCCTCGGGCAGTTCATCGCAGGGTGGCCGCGCGGGGTCAGCCGTTCTCATCGCGCAGTTGGCGCTCTGCTTCACGCTGCTCACGGCCGCAGGCCTGCTGGTCCGCACCCTCCTCAACTACGAGAGCACCAGTCTGGGAATGCGAATGAAAGGTTTGCTGGTGTTCGGCATTACACCCCAGCAACCCACGACCACCGCCGAACGCCTCGCCTTTTACCGTAACCTCCTCGATCGCATGCGCATTCTTCCCGGCGTGGAATCGGCCACGATGATGCAGGAACGCCTGGGAAGCGGCTGGAGCGAAAACGATGAGCCGACCGTCGACGGCGTCACGCACTCCTTCGAACAGGTCCCTCTCCGCATCAACAACGTCGGCCCCGACTACCTTCACACCCTCGGCATCCCGCTTCTTGCCGGTCGCGATATCGACGACTCCGACACTTCCAGTTCACCCCGCGTTGTCGTCGTCAACGAAACCTTCGTCAGGATGCTCCTGCCCACCAACCCCCTCGGCCATCGGCTCGGCGCGTTCGATAACAGGAATGAACCCTTTACCATCGTCGGCGTCGCCAAAGACAGCAAATACCGCAGCGTCGACGAAGCTCCGCGCGCCATGGCGTATTTCCCTTACACGCAAACGGGCGATGTACCTTCCTCCATGCAGGTGGAACTCCGTACTCGCGGCGACCCGCTCGCGATGCTTCCCTCCATCGAGCGGGCCGTCCACGCTATGGACGCTAACCTTCCGCTCGAAAGGCCCATGACTCAGGCTGCGGTTTTCGCGGACTCCTATTCAGATCAGCGGTTGTTCGCGCGTCTCTCCCTGTTCTTTGGATTGCTGGCCGCCGTGCTGGTCGCTATCGGTCTGTACGGAGCGCTCTCCTGGCGCATCAGCCGCCGCACCACGGAAATCGGCGTCCGCATGGCGCTTGGCGCCCACCGCCGGCAAATCCTCGGCATGGTTCTGCGTCAGTCTCTCCGCCTCACGGCCTTTGGCATCGCCATTGGGCTCCCGCTCGCCCTCGTCGCCAGCCATTTCATGATGTCGATGCTCTACAGGCTTGCGCCCACGGACACGCTAACCCTCTGCGCCGCGTTCCTCGGAGTGCTCGCCGTCGGCCTCCTTGCAGGCTATATACCTGCCTGGCGGGCGGCCCGCGTCGATCCTATGCAGGCGTTACGAAGCGAATGACAACTTCAACGCGGCATCGCGAATCATGATGCCGCCCGAGGAGAGCACCAATGCGCTGGTGGCAGATCAAGAAACGGGATGCGGACCTCGAGCAGGAACTTCGCTCCGACCTTGAACTGGAAGAAGAGGAGCAGCGAGAGCGCGGCGCCTCACCAGAAGAGGCCCATTACGCCGCCCGGCGCGCGTTTGGTAACCCAACCGTGATCAGAGAACAAACCCACGAAGCGTGGGGATGGGCGCCCTTCGAACGCTTGTGGCAGGACGTTCGCTATGCATTACGGCGCCTGGGGAGGTCGCCGGGATTTGCCATCACCGCCGTCCTGATTCTCGCTCTCGGAATCGGAGCCAACGCTGCGATCTTCCAGTTGCTGGACGCGGTACGACTGCGCACCTCGCCAGTCAGGGACCCACAGTCACTGGCGCTCATCCATATTGCCGGAGGAAATCACGGATTTGGCATATCCACGACTTCCGATTCCCTCAGCTATGCGGTGTGGCGGGAAATCCTGGCGCACCAGCGGGGATTTTCCGGGGTCTTTGCGTGGGCCGATGCCAATATCGAACTCGGCAGGGGCAATGACAGGAAACCCACTCATTCAGTCTGGGTTACGGGCGACACGTTTAACACACTGGGTGTGACGCCGATCCGTGGGCGCCTGTTCGAAGCCTCGGATGACCGTACTGCATGCGGAGTTTCCGGTGCGGTGATCAGCTATGGTTTCTGGCAGGCTCAATTCGGCGGGAGCGAGGCGGCCGTTGGCTCTGTCGTCATGCTCGATGGCCACCCCACGCAAATCATCGGCGTCACTCCTGCCCGGTTTTCAGGCATCGACGTGGGCAGGAGCTTCGATTTTGCTCTGCCCCTCTGTTCGCTGAACAGCTACCACCCCCAAAGCATAGCGCTCACGAGGAGTGATTTCTCATTTCTCACGGTGATGGGACGAGTCAAGCCCGGGTGGACACTGAGTCAGGCATCGGAACAACTATCCGGCATGAGCCCGGGTATTTTCCAGTCCACTCAGCCTTTGGGGTATGCACCGGGCGCACACGCATTTTACAAGAGCTTTCGCCTGGGTGCGTATCCGGCGGCGAACGGCATCAGTGATCTGCGGGGAACCTACGACTCCGCCCTTTGGCTGCTGTTAGGCATTACCGGACTCGTGCTCCTGCTTGCCTGCACGAACCTCGCCGGCCTGATGCTGGTGCGCGCTACGGCTCGGCAGGCGGAAATGGCCGTGAGGCTCGCGATCGGCGCATCGCGATTATCACTGATACGCCAGCTTGTTACCGAGGCCGCGCTCATCGCTTTGGCCGGAACCACAGTCGGAATCGCTGTGGCCAAATTGCTGACCAGCGCCGTCATCGCGTTCCTTGGCAGTGGAAATAGAGACCTCTATCTCGATACGAGCATTGATTGGCGGATGCTGGGATTTCTGGCTCTGGTCACAACTCTGACTTGTTTGATTTTCGGATTGATTCCCGGCTTCCGCGTATCGCAAACTGCTCCGGCAGAAGCGATCAATTCGCGGGGACAGAGCAGTTCCACAGGCCGGCATCGGACCTCCTTCCAGAAGGTGCTGGTCTCGGGACAAATCGCCATCTCCGTGGTCCTGCTCGTGGGCGCTGTTTGCTTCGTGAGAAGCTTCGCCAGTCTGATGGCACTCAATCTGGGCTTCGATACGCACGGCGTGATCATCGCGTCTGTCGATTTCTCGCACATCTCCATGCCTCGGGAACGGGACGAACCCTTTGTTAAGTCGCTGGTCACATCGATTCAGACGCTGCCCCAGGTTCGCGCGGCTGCAGCCACAACCCATGTGCCGCTCGATGGCAGCAGCTGGTCCCTTGGAGTTTACGTGGATGGGACGGACGGCTCATCGAAATATACATGGGTCACGCCGGGTTATTTCCGAACCATGGGTATGCAGATTCTCGCCGGCCGTGATTTTGGTGATCAGGACTCGGCAACATCGCCACCCGCCGTCATCGTCAATCAAACATTCGTTCGGCAGTTCCTGAACGGCCCCGACCCTGTTGGACAGATTGTCGTTAGCCGCGCTGAACCCAACTATCCGGCGACCCATTACCGGATTGTCGGAGTGGTGAACGACGCCAAGTATTCAGAGCTGAAAGAATCGATTCCGCCCCAGGCATTCGTGCCGTTGAGCCAATTCACCGCAGGAGGCCCATGGGGACTGATCTTCATTCGCGGCAAACAATCACCAACTGCTTTGATTCCGACCGTGCGGGACAGGCTGCGGCAGATCGCCCCTCAAATGCACATCCAGTTCAGTCTGCTCCAAGCGCAAGTCAGGGATGGACTTGTTGGCGAAGAGTTAATGGCCGCGCTCTCCGGCTTCTTTGGCGTCCTCTCGGCGCTTCTTGCAGCGATCGGATTGTACGGCTTGATCTCCTATATCGTCGCGCGCCGTACCGGCGAAATCGGCATCCGTATCGCTCTCGGCGCTTCGCGAGCAGTCATTGCACGCCAGATCATCCGGGAAGCGGCCGCGCTGGTTTGCCTCGGTTTGGTTCCCGGCATCGCTGTCGCCCTGTTCGCAGTTCGGAGCGCGCGAACTCAGCTGTTCGGGCTCAGTTCGAGCGGATGGACGAGCTTTCTCGCGGCGGGCGCTCTCCTCCTGACAGTTGCAATCGGGGCAAGCTGGATTCCCGCTCGTTGTGCCGCATCTGTCGATCCGATGCAGACGCTGCGCAGTGAATGACCGTAGTGGGACCCGGGAAATTGAAAACGTCCCTCGGGTCGCGGAGAGCTGACATGAAGTGGTGGCAAATTCGCAAACGAGATTCTGATCTGGAACGGGAGTTGCGCTCGGATCTCGAACTGGAAGAAGAAGAACAGCGGGACCGCGGTGTGCCACCCGAAGAAGCCCGTTACGCAGCGCGGCGCGCCTTCGGCAACCCGACACTGCTGCGGGAGCAGACCCGAGCCGTCTGGTCCTGGAACCGGCTGGAATCCTTCACGCGCGATCTGCGCTATAGTTTGCGCACCCTCCGCCGCACCCCCGGATTCACGATCATCGCCATCGCCGTCATGGCGCTCGGCATTGGCGCCAACGTTGCGCTGTTCACCGTGGTGCGCGGCGTTCTGCTCAAGCCGCTGCCCTATCGCGATCCTGCGCGGCTCGTATCCATCTACGAAGGCGACCTCCGCCCCGGCCACCCTGAGTGGAGCCCGTACCTCCCCGTCGACGCCGGCAGTGTGAAGGAGTGGCGGCAGGCGGCGCAGGGCATGGCGGAGATGGCCTTCCTCTCGCCCTGGCAGCAGTACAACGTCTCAGCCGAAGGCGGAAAGCTTCCGGAAAAGATCGACGCCGCCTGGTGCTCGCGGAAATTCTTTCCGCTGCTGGGAGTGAAGCCGGCTCTGGGACGCCTCTTTTCCGCCGAAGATGATCGCCCCGGTGCGCCCGCGACCGTTGTGCTGAGTTATCCCTTCTGGAAGCAGCGCTACGGCGGAGATCCTGAGATTGTGGGCAGAAGTGTATGGTTCGACTCGAGGCCGTATACGGTGATCGGCGTTCTGCCACGTGAGTTTGTTTACTCGACCAAGATGTGGGATACGCCGATTCAGGTCTGGACGCCGGTGATGCGCGAAGCGCCGCCGTCTTTGCTGACCAGCTATGAGGATCATGAGTTCCTGGTGAGCGCCAGGCTCCTCAACGGCACCACGCTTCCTGCTCTCATCGACCGCCTGCGCGCCGTGCAGAAGCAGATCGTTGCTGCTCATCCGCAACCCGCGGTTCACAATTCCGTCGACGGGATGGCGATGCTCGACGATGCTGTATGGGGGTATAAAACTCCTTTGTATGCGCTGCTGGCAGCTACCGGGTGCGTCCTGATGATCGCCTGCATGAATATCGCGAGTTTGCTCATTGCCCGTACGGCAGCCCGCGCACGCGAGCAGGCCATTCGCGCCGCTCTGGGCGGCGGCCGACTGCGCCTGATCCGGGAACGACTGATCGAAAGCACCATCCTCTCCGTTTCCGCCGGCGCCCTGGGCGTGGTGCTCGCGTGGGCGGCGCTCCGCTGGCTGGTGCACGCCCGCCCGGACCTGCCCCGTGTCGAATCCATTCACATCGACGGCCTCGTGCTGGCCGTCGCAGCGGGCGCAATTGCCCTCTGCACGCTCCTCGCGGGTCTCATCGCGGCCGCCAGTTCCGGCGGCACACGGGTCCTCGCCGTTCTCCACGATTCGTCGCGCACTCTAACCGGCAGCCGTTCGAAAGCTGCCCTCCGCCGCACGCTGCTCGTTGTGCAGGTAGGTCTTACGGTTGTGCTGCTGGTGGGGGCGGGCCTGCTGCTGAGGAGCTATGAGCAACTGCGCGGCGTCGATCTCGGCGTTCCCATCGACAATGTGCTCACCATGCGCATCAGCCTCCCTGTAGCTGAGTACAACAAGCCTGAGCAGTGGGCCGAATTCTTTGAGAATCTCATCACTCGCGTCCGCGCCCTGCCCGGCGTCACCGCCGCCGGCCTCGTCAGCGCGGCTCCCGGCGAAGGCTGGGGCGGCGACGACCTCATGAGCGTCGTGGAACACCCCGCCAGCCAGCAGCCCACGGACATGATGGTGCGCGGCGCCGACCCCGGCTACTTCAGCGCCATCGGCATTCCCCTTCTCAGCGGCCGTATCTTTCGGACCGATGAGCGCCTCCAGCGCGCCAACGTTGCCGACATCAGCCAGGCCGCAGCCAAAGCATTCTTCCCTCATGAAGACCCCGTCGGCAAACATCTGCGGGATAACTTCAGCGGACAGGTGGTCGAAGTGGTGGGCGTGGTCGGCGATACGCGCTGGTATCCTTCGGTGCCCCCGCAGCCGACCCTGTACTGGCCCATTTGTGGCAACGACTACAGCGGTGCCACCATCGTGCTCCGCTCCACGCGCGATGTAACCTCCTTCGCGCTGCCCGTCCAGAAGATCGTCGCGGGTCTTGACCCCAACCTGCCGGTGAGCGATGTGATGACTCTGCATGAGGCCCTGCACAGAACCACCGTCGGCTCCGAGTTCGACGCGGTGCTCGTCCTTGGCTTTGCGTCCATTGCGCTTGTGCTCGCGGCCGCCGGTCTCTATGGAGTGCTGGCGTATCTTGTCACCCAGCGCACCACCGAGATTGGCATTCGCATCGCGCTCGGTGCGCCGAGACAGCGCCTGCTCGGCCGCATTCTCGTCGATGGTCTTTGGCCTGCCCTGATCGGCCTGGCCGCGGGTGCAGTGGCGAGCAGCGCAGTCGTCCGCCTCATCGGCTCCATGCTCTACGACACGCAGCCTCTCGATCCTGCCGTCTTTGCCTCTGCCGCCGGACTGCTGCTGCTGGTCGCCGCCGCAGCGTGCCTTGCTCCTGCGTGGCGCGCTTCGCGCATCGACCCGATCCAGGCATTGCGAATTGAATGAAACCAGCGCGCTGAGTCGCTGCCAATGCACGCCGGAGCCCGATCCGGCGAAAAATGCCGTCGCCGAGAGCTCTAAGACGACCTCTTAGCACAAGCCTCATGAGCACCCACTGGTGCTGCCGCAATTGACACATTTGAAGCAACCGCCATTGGGAACCATCAGAGCACCACAGGTAACACACGGCGGCGCGTCTCCGGGCATATAGGTGTATTCAAAGCGCGTTGAAGACAGACCAACCACAGCCCCCGAGCCTTCCAGGGAAAGGCGCGGACCTTCAGGTGCGGCGAAAAGTGGAAGTTGATGCCCCGAAAGAAATCGCAGTTCGATCCACCGAAACAGATAATCCATGAGGGACTTCGCGTATCCAAGCTCCGCGTTCCCCGTCCATCCTGACGGCTCAAACCGGGTATGCGACAGTTTGTCGCAAAGCACCCGCAACGGGACCCCGTGCTGCAGGCTAACCGACACGACCGCGCTGAAGCATTCCATCAGGCCGGCAATCGTTGAGCCCTCCTTGGCCATCCGGATGAAGATCTCACCGGGCTGACCGTTGGGGTAAAAGCCGAGCGTCAGATTGCCTTCATGTCCCCCGACCGCGAAATGATGCGTGATCGCGGGACGCTCGTCGGGGAGGCGGTGGCGGTTGGCGGCCGGCGGCCCGAGGTGGGCGGTTGGCGACGGATCAACGCCGTTGCACCGAACGATTCTGATCGTTTCCGCTCATCGTTCCGCTGTGCAGGCTGTTATCGCCAGGCGGCTCAACATTCGTAACCTGATCAGACATTCCCGACCACCGGTCCGGTCCAATCACGCTGTCTCACGAATCAAGGCGCCTGCGCGCTATTGCACAGGGTTGTATCCTCGATCCGAAGTTCAGTCAAACGGGCCATAACGGCAGCAGATTTCCGCATCATTTCGGCGGGAAGGAAGAACAGACACACCAGGAAAATCGACAGAAGGTCGCGCTGCGACAGCGATCAGTGCGACTCTGCGCGCCGGGTGAGGTTAAGCAGTTGCTTCCGCTCCATGATGAAATGGGCAGGTTTTCCCATTAATAATGCCGCCCATTGCGGCAAACCGTAGGGGCGATAACCGTCCGAGACTCTCCCACGCACGATTAAACGTGTTTCTCCTGACACCGGTTGCGTGAGCGCAAACGCCCATGTGGTTTGATACCGACCATCGGGCAGCCTCCAGGCAAGCACGAGCGAGCGTCCCCGATCGCAGCGGGCAACTACAAAGACGTCTTTCGCGCCGGGCAGTGCAGGCATGACGCTCCCGACGCCGATCTCCTGATATTCAGGCATGATCCGACCAGCACTGCGATGGCCACCGTTATCGATAAAGTCGTAAGCGTACCAGCCGGCTCGTCCCGCTCCCATCTGCGCCAGCCAGGGCCAGACTTCGGGCGGAGGGCGATGGATGGTGATGGCGTGATTGACCACCGCAATGGGATGAGGAATCAGATCGTCGCCGTCCAGCACAAGATTCTTCTCCGCCTGAGTGGCACCGACCTGGAAGCTGCCGTAACTGTTTGCGGCTGTAGCCACTCCCGGCAAGCCGGCGAGTATAAGCAGCCCCTTCTTTCTCATTGCAGCTCCCAATGAGGCGAATTGACGTCAACACTCACGTTCTGGCAGCAGGGCGCCGGCCACCCCAACAGCTTCTGATTCGACCGAACTCGTTGCCCCGGGCCAAGTGTATTGAGAAACAAGTGCGGCAGCGGTGATGAGGGTCACGAGAACTGAGGCGGACTTCTGGCAGCGGTGCGGCGGCTGTCAGGCCGCTGGCTGGCTCATTTCCTTCAACCTGCGATAGAAGGTCGTTTTACCAATGCCGCAGGCGAGCTGCTTCAACCGGCTTCTGATTGGTCTTCCTGCACGCGGCCATAATCATCGCTCGCTCCATCTCATCGAGCATTGGAAACGTCTCGACAGCCGGAAGCGCATCGATGCGCGCCACGGTGCGCGCCCTGCATTCATTCCCCGGAGTCCGCGTGGCGACGCTCCGCCTGGATGGGCGGGGCTGCGTCGTCCTTCGAACGGATCCGGCATCGCGCGACGCTCCCGCACCGAAAACGTAATGGGTTGGCAGACCGTCTACCTTCATGATAATTGGCGGGGATTCCGAGGTAGGCTCGTGCTTTTCTTGAGCGACCAGCGCACCCGTTCTGCAATGAAAACTTCAGACGGGTTCGCGCTGACGTCGATGCTGGCGCGGTCGAGAGCGTTCAGATAATCGGGGCGGTCTTCAACGCGAATCACTGTCCACGGATACCCGCCTGATGCCAACAGCACGTTCATCAGGAAGCGTGCCATGCGGCCATTGCCATCGGGGTAAGGATGAATGTAGCCGAGGAGCCAGTGGCCGAGAAGGGCTCGAACCGAGGGCTCAGGTTCTGCCTCGATCAAATCGAACAGGGCCGGCATGGCGTCGCGGACCGTTTCCCAGCGCGGGGGCACATAACGGGAATTCTTTAGATAGACGGCATCATTGCGGCAGCCGGCAAGAGCCGACGCCGGAATCAAGCCTGCAGCAACGCATGGCTCGAACAGTTCTCTGGACCATTCCGGTGATCTGCTCTCACAATCGTGCCGACGTTTTCACCTGCGAGCGCCTTCGACTCGCTTACCGTGACTCGTTGGAATGCCTGCCAATAGCCGCGGGCGTCGATGCCACCGCGTATGCTGCCAGGATGCTGGGCGGCGAGTTGCGGGTGGCGATCCTCGACAAGGATGCGGATCGGGACCTGACCGTGGACCTGGACTGCGAATCGCACCGGAGCGGCACTGTCGAGACTGCAACCCTGCACGCTCCGGCCCTCGACAGCCGTAAGACAGCGATGACCCCTGCGACACCCTCTGGTCGCCTGAGCCACGGCCGCTGCACGGTTACGCTGCCGCGCGCCAGGGGAATGTGCCTTATCTTCCACGCATAGCCGGAGTGGCAGGAGACTATGCGACACGGGCGGGCCTGCCGTGACGCTGTCTGCGGTATTGTTGTTGAGTTTGACTCTGATAGCCGCTGAGCGAGGTGTGTCTCACAAGTTGCCGTGGACAACGAGTTGGACTGCTTCGCCGCAGAAGCGGAATCCCGGTGCTTGCCGTTGATCCCGGTAGCTCGATCAGATTTCGGTGATGGAGCTGCTGTGCCCTGCCATGCAGCGCTGTGCGACAGCGAGCGGTGTCTGCTCCGCGCCGGAGACATGCCGCGCGAGCGGCAACCGTGCCCAACAGCGACCCCAGGGTTCCGGGGTCATTCTGACCAGCGCAGGCTAATAATGCTCTGCATCACTTTCGTATCACAGCAGCGTTTTCCGAGCTGGTTCCGGTAACCTTCCTGTTTTGCGTGGTGAGCCCGCTGGGATTCGAACCCAGGACCCACGCCTTAAAAGGGCGTTGCTCTACCAACTGAGCTACGAGCTCACATCTGTTCCAACTCATTTAGAGTCAATAAGTTGAATGCTATACAGTTTTTCAGTCCTGCGCGACTTTTTGGCGTTGGTAGCCGATTTGTAACCACTTTGTACCGAAACCGATCCCCGACGAACCAAGGTCTCCAGCGCCTGCAACTTGTGCGTCGGGGCGAGGTGGGCATATCGGGCGGTCATCGCGATCGTCTTGTGTCCCATCAGTTCCTGCACTGTTTTTAAGTCTACCCCAGCTGTCACCAACCGGCCTAGCGAAGGTATACCGGAAGGTGTGTGTCAGGCAACGCCCTCAATCTTCGCCTGTTCGAGAGCGGTGGCGAACTACTTTCGCGGGTTCTTCATCAGCCCGTTACTCCTGGTGGAATGGAACAAGGTGGACTCTGGAGGTAACCCGAGTCGCTTGTGAAGTTCCCGGAGGCGTCCGAGGACCGCGACGGCGCCACCGTTGAGCGTGACGAAGCGATCAGTGCCATTTTTGGTCATCGAAAGGTAGATGTATCCTTTATCGAGATCCATCTGATCCCATGTCGCCGTAAACTGCTGCGATTTGCGCATCCCGGTGTGCGGGGCAACATCGGGCTGGGCGAAGGCACTCTCGCCCTCGTCCTTGAAGCGGCCGGGCAACGTGGCGGCGATGGCTTTCCGGAGTTTGGCCTCTTCCTGGGACAGAAACCGGACCCGGCCCAGAGACTCCTTTGAGCGCCGGATCAGCCGGGCAGGATTTACGGTGATCTTGCCGGCCCTCATGCCCTCTCGGAATACCGTGCTCAGAGAAGACCTGAACCGATTCCGTATGCCGCCTGTCCACTCGCGTTCCTCGGACATCTCTTCGACCCAGTCCTGCAGCTCACGCGTGATGATGGATTCAGCGACGCGGTCGCCGAACTCGTCAAGAGTGAGCAAGGTTCACCCGCTGCTTGAAGTCTTTCGCCGCGCAGTGACGCTTTTCGGAGAACTTGATCGCATTCGCCACCAGTTCGGAAAATCTGACGCCCCGCCGCGTCGAGTTGGGAAGGAGCACGCCCGGGCGAATCGCCGCCGCGCGCTGCCCGCAAACATGAACAGCTGCCCCAGGAGTTCCAACTTTGGACGTGACCCGCTAGCCGTGCTCGTTCGTGAAACAGAATGCAGTTGACGCTGGACACGCGAAGGCGTGAGAAAAGGAGAAGCAAATTATGAGCAAGACGATGAACAAGGTCCTGTTGCTGGGCAATGTCGGCAAGGATCCGGAGATCGCGTCAACGAACGGTGGAACGCTGGTCGCCAGGCTCTCGCTGGCGACCTCCGAGCGATTCAGGGACAAACAAGGCGAATGGCAGGAGCGCACCGAGTGGCACAACCTGGTCGCCTACGCGCGGCGCCGAGATCCTGCGCGATTACGTGAAGAAGCGCTCGAAGCTGTTCGTCGAAGGACGGCTGACCACGCGATCCTGGGACGATAAGGAAAGCGGCAAGAAGGTCTGCCGCACCGAGATCGTGGTTGGGGACATCAGTCTGCTTTCGAAAGATGGGCGCTCCGGGAAGACCGCTTCCGATCAGCGCAGACAGAGTGATGGCCAGTCTGATGAAGAAACAGGCGGCTTCGACGGTCTTGGTATCAAGGACCGGGATATTCCAGAAAGTGGTTGCGAGCTTCGTGATTCGGGAGGCTGAACATTACTGGCAAGCAGCCGCGGGTGCGTCGATGCGTGGCTCGCCCCTGAAGGCGACAGTCGACAGTTCAGACTATGGCAGGGTGCTGCTGCTGCGTCATCAGACACAGCCAGGGAGTCAGAGTTCGGCGGTGGTCGGATCGATGACTAATGTCACTTCCGCGATACGGTTGGCCGGGAAACCTCCCTGCTTCGCATGCTCGCGAATCGTCCTGTTCGTCTGGAGCGATTTAGACGCAGTAAATCTTGTCGGCTGTCACACAGCTGTGCAGCCACTGGATCTTCGGTCTCAGTTGATGGAGGATGGCGCACGATTTCTGTAAGATGGCGAAGAACTGATGGGGCGTGGAATCGCCGATTCCTGGAATATCGCGTTCGATGACGTATTCGGGCACGATCTTCGCTCTTCTTTTCCCCTGGCGCCTGCCAGGATGGCGCGATCGCCGCAGAGCCCTTCAGAGCACCGTGGCGATCCCGCGCGCCTTCCCAGGCTCGGAAACGTACCTGCAGGCCTCTCCGCCACCTACTGCAGTGCACAACTCACATGGTTGTTCCAGTCCACAAAAGGCCCCTGAGGATTGTCCTTCCACGCCCAGACGTGCAATTCGTAAAACGCCTGAAGGCCGTAACGGTTCGGGGAGTCGACGTACAACATGAGGTGGCCATCCACCTCCGGAGGAGCAGCGCCTGCAGGAAGGGCGCTCGCGTAGATGATGAACTCGACGGCAACCAGCTTCATTGCACCATTGGCCTGCGGCTCATAGATCAGGGCTTGCGGTCTGGTGGGGTCGAGTTGCCCATCACTCAGCAGTGTTTCTCCATTAAAGGCGCCGTTGACGTAATGGACGCCCATAGCACCATGGTCTGAGCCGCTTACGCAGCCGAGGACAGCACCGTATCCGGCGCGCATGGCCGCCTTGACGTCGTCCACATATTGCGCGGTGGCATTGCGTACGGTCTGGACAAGCTGGTCCTGGTCGCCTTGCCCCTCTGGCTGCTGTGGTTGCTGCCCGAGGGCGTAAGAGGTGAGTGCGAGAAAGGCAGCCAACAGCGTCGGCAGATGCGATAGCTTCTTCATGTTCGGATTCTCCTTATTGATGGATCTCGATAGATGGATCTCGCAGGATTCAGCTTTGCGTCCATCCGGGTTGAGCAGGGTCAGTCGGTTCGATGGGGAGGATTATCGTTCCCTGCAGTACCGCCGCCGCCGGGAGCCGAACCTGACCCGCGGGCTGGAGCGGGCGTCTGCGTCGAGATTTGCCAGGTGACGTAATACTCTGAAGTCGGGCCGCAGAGATCGGCAGAATTGGTGCCCTTGTGGTACTCAGTCACCGAAATGGCGTTGCCGTTTGCGGTTTGCTGAGCTAGTTGCGCGCCGGTATAGGCGTGATCGGCTCCCGCCACGGTTCCGTCGCAGTTCGGGAACAGGAATCCCAGGGCTTCGCTGGTCAGCCACCCAATCGCCGCTGGTCCAACCACGCTGAGGATCGAACTCAAGCCTCCGGTCTCGCCGGCGAGCAAGTCCTGGAGCGCTAATTGACCAACCTTCGAAACGGCGGCGGCGATGGCTTTCTCGGCTGCCTGCTCGACAATGTCTGAGCTGTAGCCGCTATTCAAGACAGAATAGGTGAAGGACACTGCGTCATCGGAGCCCACCGGGACGTTGGGGACGGTCAGGTAAACCTGATAGATCCCTTTTCCAAGGTTTCCCATGGATTTGACCGGCGCCGTAGTGGGCGGGTTGGAGCCTACGACGACCGAGAGGGAAACGTAGTCCGTGTCCTCAAAAGTCGACCGAGGTTCAACAATTTGGATGGAGTTGATGGTGAAGGAATAGACCGCGACGGGAGGCGGCCCCGCCAGGATCGGTTCCCGGAACACGCCGATTGCTTCGCTATCCGAGGCCAGGCCCTCGGGAAGAGTGACCGCGCTTTTTGTACTCATGTCGATCTCCCTGTCTGTCCGCAACTACCATCCGCAGTTTCTTCAGCTCCTCCCCGGGATGCAATCCTCGCGCCCTCCATTCCCCCCCAAAGTTTTCTCCCGCGCTAAGTGATTGAATCGAGTTGTGTTTTCACTGGGGCCGGTGAATCCATGGAGATCTATGGTACGCTGGCCTATCCCTGAGGCCGCCTATGGCCAGCCAGCCGGTCACTTCCGGAAGACTGCGGTTCGATGATTTCGAGCTGGATGTCCGCGCCGGAGAGCTGCGAAGACGAGGTGTACGGTTGCGCCTGCGCGGCCAACCCCTGCAAGTGCTGGAGATTCTGCTGGAACGCGCCGGCGACGTGGTGACGCGTGAGGAACTGCAGAGCCGAATCTGGGCCGCCGACACCTTCGTCGATTTTGACCACAGCCTGCACAATGCCATTGCGCGGATTCGCGAAGTGCTGGGCGACTCGCCGGAGAATCCCCGGTACATCGAGACGTTGCCTCGCCGAGGCTACCGGTACATCGGTCCGCTTGAAGATACGCAGGCGCCGCCGATGTCCGCCGGAAATCCTGACAATGCCGGCAAGGCGGTTAATGTCGTCGCGCAGGGACAGCGGAAGAGCCGCTTTGCAGTGGTTGTTCGCGCCGTCATTCTTTGTGCTGTCCTTGTGCTGGGATTCCTTGCGGGGAAGGTCTGGCGACGGGTTCGCGCTAAACCGGCGCTCGCGTCTATCCATTCACTTGCGGTCCTGCCCCTCAGTAACCTCTCCGGCGATCCGTCAGAGGAGTTCTTTTCCGATGGCATGACGGACCAGTTAATTACGGACCTGGCCAAAGTGGGCTCGCTGCGCGTCATCTCGCATACTTCGGTGATGCAATACAAGGGGACCAGGAAGAGCCTGCCGGAAATTGCACGCGAACTGAATGTGGACGCCATCGTCGAGGGGTCGGTGATTCGTTCGGGCCAGCGGGTGCGCGTCACGGCGCAGCTGCTGGAGGCGCACACCGACCGGCACATCTGGGCCGAGACCTACAATCGCGATAGTAGCGATGTTCTGAAACTGCAGGAAGAAGTGGCAGGGGCGATCGCGCGACAGGTTCGTGCGCAAATCACTCCCGCACAGCAGGAACAGATGAGCAGGGCGGGTGCCGTCAACCCAGCCGCGTACGACGCTTATATCCAGGGACGCCTTTACTTCACCACCGAATTCACAAAACCCGCATCGCTCAGGAGGGCGCAGCATCTTTTCCAGGATGCGATCCGGGAGGACCCAAAGTTTGCGCTCGCCTATGCTGGCTTGGCAGATACCTACGTGTTTCTCGCGTATGACGGAGCCATGCCGAAGCAGCAGGCGTACGAGGCCGCGAAGAAGCTCGTCGCCAAAGCAATGGAGTTGGACGACAGCATCGGCGAAGCCTGGGACACCCTGGGCGCGCTGAAGTGGAATTTCGAATGGGATTGGGATGGCGCCGACCGCGCGTTCAGCCGGGCGATCGCGTTATCCCCGAGCTATAGCTGTGCCCATGAAGATCGCGCCATATTTCTTGCTGTTCTTGGCCGGCGCAGCGAGGCGCTCGCCGAAATCGCAAAGATCGACCAGCTGGACACCGGTTTCAGTTCGGCGCAGTCCGAGTCGGATGCGTATTTTCAACTGCGCGATTACGCCGACCTGATTGAGGCTGCAAAGAGGGGTCTGATCCTGGATCCAAAGGATTCGTCTCAACACTACTATCTCGGCGCGGGTTACGAAGGCACAGGCAGGCTGCCGGAAGCGATTGCGGAATATCAAAAGGCCATGCAGACCTCGGACGATCCGCGGCCGGCCGTGGCGCTGGCGCATGCCTGGGCAGCAGCGGGCCAGAAGAACAAAGCGAAGAAAATGCTTCGTGCCTTGGAGCACAACCCGAAGGCGCTCGCTTCTCCGTACACGATGGGTACGATTTACGCGGGGCTCGGCGAAAACGACCGAGCGCTGGATTCTCTCAGGAGGGCCTGCCTGGAGAAGTCGCTTGACGCCGGCTGGATCCGGTCTGACATGCTGCTGGATAGCCTGCGCTCCGATCCCCGCTTTCAGGAACTTCTTCACCAGGCAGGTTTGGCCTAGACCCGGCGCGAGATGAACGGCAGTCGGCTTCGGTTCAGAAATCGATCCTGAATTCGCGGTGGTTCTCCGCGATGGCATGAGTTTTCCGCGCAAAGCCTCCGTCACCAGCAGTGCGAAAAGTTCGATCTCATCTGACGACTTCAGGCCAACTCTTCGAGGCCAGCGTCCCGACTAGGGTCTGGATTGTCAGCCATACTGAAAGAACGACTATGACAACAGTTTGGCTCGGTGTTTACTGATGCGTCATTTCTGCAACGCCGGTCACTCGCTCAAATGCAGTCGTTCACCGCCGAGAAGCGCGTTTTGTGAGGACTCAGCTAGTCTCATTTCATGCGTATGGCTGACATAATCGGCGAGCTAAAGACGTTCTACAAGGACGGCGTTCATTACCGCGCTTTGGATCGCCATCTTACGGAGGCAGACGTTGAGCGTTGGACAGCCGCTTCCAGCTGGTCTCGATCTCAGCTCTTTGATGAGATCGCTACGTACCTGGCACTCGGCTTCAACGGTTCAGAACTGTCTTTCGAGTTTTGCGACGCTGTACTGAATGACCTCTTTGGTCCAGTTACCAACACAAGCGGACCCAGACCTAAGGTCTTTTGGGAGATCTATTCAGCCTTCGATGAAGGCGAGTACTACCACGACAACAACCGAGAGGAGGACCCCGTGGATGTCTACACCCGGCCGATGATAGCTCGGATAGTGGAGGTCATAGGTATTCCTGAACATTACCGGTCGGAACAACAATGAAGCTATGTGCCTTGTCGAGGGCGGACCGCTTCAAGGGGACATGATCGTTGACTACCCCACTGAGCACGCGCCCTACACGTACTGGGTTGAGGTTTACCGAGCGGGGAAATCTGGCCGCCATTTCCGCGTTCTCCGCTATCGCGGTCGTACTGGCTACAGCGACGGTAATCCGCTTGCCGTAGCAGACTCCGAGATGCCCGAGATTTTGCGGCACTTGGGATTGTGGCAGCCCGGCGATACGCTGGCGGTTTCTGCGCACCTGCCCTAAGGATGCAAGCATCTGTTCATGCGACACGGCGAGGAGTGGTGTAAGTGATAACCGGGTCCGTCCGCAGGTCCAGCCATGCCTACTGACCGATCTGGACGAACGGTCGGTGATACGTCCGCAATCGGCCATTCAACCGAGCCAGCCAGGGGATATGATTACCTTGACTCACCCGTCACCATGCCCCAGACTCACATGAAAACCGAAGCGCAAGCTCTGTCAAAGCTCTTGCTCCTGATCGGCGGGGTCATCTTTTTCTTCGGCGATAGGGCGCTGGAAGAGTTCTGGAAGCTCAGCTTCGTTCCCGGCCTGCTAGTAGCAATCGGCGGCGGAATTGCGTTCATCTCTGCTGGTGGCGTAATCCAGTCGGCGCTCACGAAGGCCGGACGCAAGGACAGGGATACGCAACAGCCGTGATCGCCGCATCTTTGCCGGGTGGTCGGCCGTCCGTCAATTTGGCCGCTCCGGCCTGTGCCGTCAGCGCCCCGCCACCAAAACTTCAGGCTGACGACAAATCGTCCGAATCGCGCCGCACAAATTTCAGCAGCACTGGCACGTCTGCCCCTTCCAGGCCAATCGGCTCTCCTGAAGCAGGATGGGAGCTGCGGCGAGGGCCGCTGCCGTATCGAACCACGCGATATGGAACCATGCGTTGACAGCAAGCCCGATCAGGGCGATCAGTGCGAGGCAGGCACAGGCTGCCGACTGGGTCGCGTCGGCGGCCAGTGCGGCGTTCCCGAACTGGCGGGCCTCGCTGCGCTTCAGCCACGCCAGAACCGGCATCGCGAACAATGCGGCGATGGTGATGACGATGCCTGCGCGGCTCGGCTGAGGACGCAGCCCGAGGGTCCAGCCTGCAAGGGCTGCTCCGACGACGGCCACAGCCAGAACGAACAGAAGAACCGAAGCTGTGCGGGCAGCTTTGCGCTCCGAAATGGAAACGTTCGGAATCCACTGCAAGAGCACCACCGTCGCGGACATCAACTCCACCAGGCTGTCCGAAGCAAAAGCCAGCATCGCCGGGCTGCGCGCCGCTGCCGCCGCATACGCGGCCACGCCGAACTCGACGAACATCCAGGCCAATGTGACACCCTGAAGCCAGAAAACCCGTGTTCGTGGCGGCTTCGGAGCGCACGCGACGGCGGATTCCGTCGGCTGAACACCGACCTGCACGACCCGTGTCATACTGCCATCGTTTCAGGCCGTCGGAACAGACGCAAGACCGGTACCGACTGAGACGTTTCGGACCGAATTGTCGCTACACGGAGATTTGGCCACCTCGCCGGTCAGGGGGCCGGGCCTCGAATGTTCCGAGGTGCCGGTCAAGGCTCACCCACACCTTTCCCGCCGAGGCGTTTCCGATCTTGGCTAACGGTGTTACGTCAATGACGCGACTGCCCTCATTCAGCGGCGCTTCTCAGCACGCTTTGCTTTGCGCTGTTTCCATGCTTCATATTTCGTGAGGAGCCTTGCAAGGCGTTCGGCTTGTTCGCCCGACATCGGTGCGCGTTTGCATTTCTGAAGTATGGACTTCCAGTGGTATCCAGATCGGAAAAAGTAAGGACGGACCTCAAGGAAGCACAACGCAACCTCTATTGCCATCGAATCTCCCGTCAATATCCGGTCGTAGAATCCCGAATCCCATCCACCAGGAAGGCATAGTTGACTGTAGCGGGCACAGAACTCCTGACATGCTCGTGACCACTCCCGGTGCAACTCCTCACTCTGACCCCGCAGTTTGAACGTAAGCGTCTGAGCAACGCACCTGTTGTGGCAGGCAGAGGTGTGATGGACTGCAGTCATGGTGGAAGAGACAGGAGTGGTGGTAAGGCGTCGCAGCCGTGCGGAGACAGCGCGGATAGCGGGGTTG
>Ga0335075_10004352_pt1 | contig 22182 bp, 23 predicted proteins | sample Lox_Sample_24_FD_206723 | JGI IMG/M metagenome (GOLD analysis project Ga0335075, IMG submission 206723) | Soil microbial communities from Loxahatchee National Wildlife Refuge, Florida, United States - Lox_Sample_2.4 | ecosystem: Environmental > Terrestrial > Soil > Wetlands | place: USA...
CACTACGTGCCGGCTAACCGCGTCACGTGGAGCTATTTCTGGCATCGATGCTTCTACGTGAATCGGGAGAAGGTGAAGGCCCACCGCGACATGGGGGCGGCCTCGTCGTTTGGCCCGGACGTCGCCTTCGTCCTTCAGACCCTGACCGGTGGCATGCTCCGTGAACTGCGACGGGCGTTTCGCGGTGACCGCTACGCCACCAAGCGGATGGGAGCGATCCTGGTCGGAGTCGGCAGCGCCGGGTTCGGCAACGTTGTCGGACGCGTGAACGCGGCCCGGGAGAAATGAACGGTACCAACGGCTGCAAACGGCATGAAAATAGGACGTTACCGTCTGGTCAAGGTGCCGTGCCGGGCGGCGCCGACTCAGTAACGTTGTCCCAAACCCCACCCGACTTTTGCTGATAAGGAGATCGATTCCCCCATGGCTGTCACGCTGCAGGAGATGCTGCTCACCCCCGCTGTCAAGCCGAACGTAGTCGCCGACTGCCAGGCGCTTGTCGAGCAAGAGCTTTCGAGCAAGTCCGGGATTTCCGCGACGGCGATCAAGGTCGCGTACAAGGCGGTGACCGCGTTTGCGCCCGGCTACTACCAGGAGACGGTCGCGAACATGCTCCCGGAGATGACCGACCAGCTTCAGCCGTTCTGGGCGGACTTCGTCGCCTCCGGCGGCTCGGAGTTCGGCGACTACCTGGCCAAGCGGTCCGACGAGGTCTCCGAGGCCCTGCTCTCGGTCACGGACAACATGGCGGGCGCTTCCGAGCGTCCGGCGATCGTCAAGGCGTACAAGGCGGTGCGCGGCGGCGCCAGCAAGAACATCGCCGCCGCCCTGCCGAACCTCGGCGCCATGGTGCAGAAGTACGGCTGATCGGGCGACAAGCACCGTGCGTTAGCACCGCCCGCGGACGCCGCAGCAGGAAGCTGCGGCGTCTGCGGGCGCCTTGCTTTTCTGGGGCGTACTGCCGTGGGTAGGCCGAGGCGTTACTGAGTCTCGAGGACCGTCATCGACTCGGCCGGCAGCGTGATGCCGTGCTCGATGGCGGCAGCGGAAGTCGTCCCGGTGACGATGGACGAGTTGGTCGAGTTCTGCCCGTGGGCGCTGTAGCTCCACGTGTCCAGGGTCCCGGTGAGGGCGGGCGAGGGATGGAAAGTCACCTTCCGGGCCGAGCTGGTGTTGGTGTTGATAAACGCCAGCGCGAGCTTGCCGCCGGGAAGCGCCGACTCGTAGGCGACGATGTCGGACGAGTCCGTGCCCAGCAGGCTGAGCTGCGCATTCGGCTTGGCTAGCTTCGAGGCGAGCAGGTAGCCGTAATAGGGCGTCTCGGTTGCGGTCGGCAAGGATGAGGTGAAGAACCCGTAGTCAGCCTTACCGCAGGTGGAACCGGCGTTGGCGGAGCTGTTGAGCTCAAACCAGTCCACGCTCTTGGCGCCCGCGGCCAGCCAGGACAGCGCGTCGCCGGCCGCGAACAGCGCCCCCACCGGGGTGCAGGTGCTGGTGGTGGGGTTGTTGGACAGGGCGGTCTCGCCAACGACGACCGACGCATTCGGGGCGTAAGTCTTCAGTTGGGCCCGGACGTAGGCGTTCACCGTCGGGATCTGTCGCAGCGCCTGGAGGATCTGCTGGTCGGTCGGGTAGCTGCTGGTGCCGCCGATCCAGAACGGGTAGTAGTGCACGTCGACGAAGCTGATGTCCTTGGCGACCGCCGGGAGTACCGTGGAGTTCCACTCGGAGTTGTACGGCACGTTCGAGCCCGGCACGCTCTGGCCGAGCGCAAACGGCACCCCGATCTCGGCCGACGGGTCCGCCGCCTTCATGGCCTGCAGGAACAGCTTCGCGTTGGCCGCGTACGAGGTCGCCAGCGTCTGGGTGCCGGCCGCCTCGCCCTCGGTCCGCTGCGGGCAGTTCGGCTCCGACGGGGTGCCGTCGGAGCTGGTCCCGGCCAGCCGGTAGCCCTGGTAGTCGGTCGGCGCCGCCGCGAGCTCGTCGTTGATTTCCCAGCAGCCGTAGTTCTCGTTGCCGATCTCCCAGAGCGCGACGCCCTCGCCGGGGGTGTCCTTCGCCTGGGTGACCCAGGCGGCGGCTTCGGCGGGCGTGCCCGAGCCGTAGTTCACCGTCACGAAGCTGTCCGCGCCGATCGCCCTCGCCTGCTGCGAGAACTGGCTGAAGCCGAGCGGGTCGGTCGACGCGCAGTTGGACGTGAAGGAAGCGGGGGTCACTACCGGCAGGCACTTGGCGGCGTCCGTGTTCGTCTGCCAGTCGTAGTAGTCGGCGAAGGAGCCGCCGCCGTAGCGAAACTGCCCGACGCCGGCGTCCTTGAGCATCGATTGCATGCCACTCGAGGTCGACGTGTTCGCCGCGTAGACGCCGTCCCATGGGCCGACGTTGAGCCCGAGCGGTGTGGCCGAGAGCGTGACTGGCGGGAGCGTGACTGGCAGGAGCGTGACTGGCCGGAGCTTCGTCGGGGCGGGGTTCGGAGCGGCATCCGGAGCGCCGAGGGCCGTCGTCGCGACCGCGACCGCGACGATGATCGCGAGCCCCGCCCCGGCTGCCAGGTACAGCGCGCGTCGGTGACTCGAGTCGGCTGCCCCGCGCCCATGTCGGCGTCGTTGCCGAGACGTCACTGATTGCTCCTTATTGGTTACTTCGCCGCCGACAATTGTTTAAGAAAGAACGTACTCCAGTAGGAAGCGTTCATCCTGATCTTGGCCGGTTTGCCACGGTTTGGAGATCAGTGAGGTGCGCGGGCCCTACGCGGCGACGTCGGCCTTTTCGTCGGCACCCTCGGGGACCGTTGCCGCCGGGCCGGGGCGGCTCGCGCTGGCCCGCAGGTAGCGGCGGGTGGCGACGCTGGCCAGGCAGATGCCGAGCGCGATCACCCGGACCGTGCCCTCGCTCGGCCCGGCCGGCCACAGATGCGTCAGCTCCATCCGCAGGGTGATGGGATGGGTGACGGCGTTCAGGGACAGGTAGATGACCAGGCCGGTGGCGAGTACCGCGGCGGTCTCGGCCACCGCCTGCACCAGCGCGACGCCCGGGGGCCGCGCGGTCGTTGCCGCGGGCGCGTCGCCGCGGCGCCTGAGCTGCAGGTACTTGCTGACCAGGAGGCTGACGATGGCGACCGCGAACGCGATGACCCCGGTCGTGTCGGTGCGCAGGTCCGGGATGGCCGGCCAGTAGGGTCCGGCCTCGCCGTCGGTGAAGCTGGCGACGAGGGCCGACCCGCCCCAGATCAGCACGGCAGTGTAGCCGAGACCGAAGGCCACCGATTCGATCACCAGGTTGCGGTTGTTCCGGCTGCTTTTGCGCACGGTCTTAACTATAGGCAACCGGGACCTGCGCTTCCGGCCATGCGGCAGGTCAGCCGCCCAGCCGCCTGGTGAAGCCCGGCGGTATGACCAGATCCTCAGGCGACAGCTCGGAGATCGAGGAGTGCCCCAATCCGAGCAGGCACGCGTCGATGCCCGAGCGCATCAGGTCGAGCACGTTTTCCACCCCGGCCTGCCCGTTCGCGCCGAGCCCCCACAGGTAGGCCCGGCCGATCATCACCGCCCGCGCGCCCAGGGCGAGCGCCTTGACGACGTCGCTGCCGCGCCGCACCCCGCCGTCGAGCAGCACCTCGACCTGGTCGCCGACGGTCCTGGCGATGTCCGGCAGCAGCCGGATGGTGGCCGGCGTGCCGTCCAGGTTGTTCCCGCCGTGGTTGGACACGGAGATGGCGGTCACGCCGGCGTCGACCGCCCGCTTGGCGTCATCGATACGGGTGACGCCCTTGAGCATGAACGGCCCGTCCCACTGCGAGCGCAGCCAGGCGACGTCCTCCCAGGAGGGCGGCGCGCTGCCCATCCACTGCCCGTAGGCGCCGAAGAACGTCGGGGCAGGCGCCCCGTTCACCGGCAGGTTCGGGACGGTCAGATCCGGGACCACGCCGTTGCGCAGCCACTGGTAGAGGTACGACGGCCGGGTCACGACCGAGGGCGCCTGCCGCATCATCTCCCGCGGCGTCATCTTCTCCGGGATCCTGGGCGATCCCCAGTCCCGGCCGAAGGAGAACGACCAGTCGAGCGTGACGATGATCCCGACCGCCCCGGCCGCGCGCGCCCGCTCCATCCGGGCGGCCATCTCGTCCCGGTCCCCCACCCAGTACATCTGGAAGAACAACCGCGGGTTGGCCGCGATGACCTCCTCGATCGGCTTGGAGGCGAACGAGGAGAGCCCCATCGCGGTGCCGCGGGCGGCGGCGGCCCGGGCGACCGCGACCTCGCCGTCGGGGTGCACCGCCTGGACGCCGGTCGGCGAGATCACCACCGGCAGCGAGATCGGCTGGCCCATCACCGTGGTCGCCATCTCGCGGACGGCGGGCAGCCCGGCGACGCGCGGGGCGAGCCCGATCTCGGCGAACGCGTCCACGTTGTCGCGGATGGTGACGCCCGCCTCGGCGCCGGCTATCAGCGCGCCGTAGACCGACTTGGGCAGCCGCCTCTTGGCTCGCCGCTGCGCGACCGCCACCGTCTCGAACCACTTGTTAGCCATAGCCTCTTCACTGACCTTTAACTCGGCGAAAAATGAACTGAGGGCGGGGGCGACGTCCCGGTAGCTGGCGGCAATGCGGAACTTCCCCCGGCCGAGCCGCGCGAGCTCACCGCCAAGCCAGCGGTCCTGCTCGCCTGTCGCGTCGAGCAGCACGTCGAGCCTGGGCAGGCGGGCCGCGAGCGGCCGGGGATCGGGACCGGCGTTGTGCACGCAGTCTGACAGCAGCAGTACCCGGGCGTCGCGGGCCGGAATCCGGGCGAGTTCGCGGGCGGCGACTTGTAGCGGGAACGCAACGTTGGTGAGACCGCGCGCGGGGATCGCGACCATCGACTCCACCAGCGTCTGGGGCGCGATCCGCTGCCCGAGGTGGCAGAGCACCGCCGCGTCCGACCCGAACGCGATCACCGCCAGGTTGTCCCGCGGCAGCTCGGCCGCCAGCGCGCCGACCGTCGCGGCGGCGGTCCGCACCCGCTCGCCGCGCATCGAGCCGGACACGTCGACCAGCAGCGCCACCGAGCGCACGGACGAGATCCGCTCCCGCACGACGATGTCGTCCTCCTCGGCCACGGCCCGGCCCGCGATTCTGGCCACGGTCGCGTCGAGGTCGATGTCGTCCGCGCCGCCCCGGTAGGGAACGCTGGCGAGCACGCCGCCGGCCCCCGGCCGGGCGGCGGTGTCCCGTCGCGGCCGCCGCAGCGCCAGCCGCGCCGCGATCTCGCGGGCCCGGCGCAGCGCCTCCGGGTCGGCGACGGTGGCCGCGTCGTTCAAAACCGGGGCCAGCTCGGCCTGCTCGTCCGTCGTCGCCGGGCCGCCGCTGCCGGTTGCCGTTCTGGGTTTTCCCGAACGGCCGCGGGTTCCACGCTCGCCGCCGACCGCCCCTCCGGGGCCCGCGGCGGTGGACAGGTCAAGCAGCACCGGCTCCTCCGTCAGCGTCTTGGGCTTGCGCGGCAGCGGCCTGAGCCCGCGCGCGGGATCGCGCCTCGAGTTCTGCGGGTCCGGGCGGGTGATCGGCGAGTCGGCCTCGATCGCTCTTCAACCGGGGGCCGCCGCGGCCGGGTCGAGGATGAAGTGGTCCTCCCAGATCTGCCTCAGCACCTGCTCGGGGGTGAGGTCGACGGTCTCGTCGAGGAAGATCCGGCCCGACAGCGCGACGACCATCGCGTCGTAGACCGTCTCCCGGTACTGCTTCTCGTTGTCGCCCCGGTGACCGTCGCGCTCGGCGTCGCTGTCATCGGCCGGGTCGGCGGAGTCCAGGGTCCGTTCGAGATCAAGTTTTAGAAGTTCCCCGGCGATCAGGGTCAGATCGATGGCCCCCCGCACCGACGACCCCTGCCGGATGTCCTCGTGCGCGCGGGTGGCGCGGGTGAGCGCGACCGCGTCGGCGGTGAGCCGCTGGTACACGGCCGGCGCGCAGTCGGGAAGCGGGGCGCGGAGGGCGACGATGTCGCGCTCGGCGCGTTCGTCCTGGTAGCCGATAGAGAGCCGGCAGAACCGGTCGTGGACCGAGGTGGACAGCCTGGTGGTGCCGATGTTGTCGTACGGGTTCATGGACGCCACCACTCTGAACGTGGGCAGCGCCTGGACCTGGCCCACCCTCGGCACCGCGATCCGGCGGTCGGCCATGGCGGTGAGCAGGGTGTTGAGGGTGTCCTCAGGCGCGCGGTTGAACTCCTCGATGTAGAGGAAGCCGCCGGCCCGCATCGCCTCAAGGAGCGGGCCGTCGGTGAAGTTGTCGGCGGTGTAGCCCTCCTGCAGCACGCGGGCCGGGTTGTGGTATCCGACCAGCTTGGCCGGGGTGAGGTCGGCGTTCCCCTCGACGAAGACGAGCGGGATGTCCCACTCGGCCGTGATCGCCTTGAGCAGCGTGGTCTTGCTGGTGCCGGGCGGCCCCTCGAGGAGAATGTCGCGCCCGGCCGCGACGGCCGCGAGCACCAGGGTCAGCTCTCGCTGCCTGCCGACGACGCGGTCGCTGACGCGGTCCCTGGTGTCATTGAGTTGCCCGCGGCCGTCGCTGCTGTCGCTCATGCGCTTCACGGTTCTTTCTGTCGTGCTTACTTGATCATCGCGCCTTGCCCGCTACTCGTCCTGCCGTGCCTACCTGATCGTGTTGCCGGCGTCAACGGTGAACTCGAGACCGGTCACGTACCTGGCCTCGTCGGATGCGAGGAAGAGCACCGCGTTGCTGATGTCGACCGGCTCGACGATGTCGACCGGCAGCGTGTTCATGAAGATCGGGCCGAGCAGCTGGTCGCGGCCGAGCAGCGTCTCGAGGCCGCCGAGACCCGTCCCCATCGGGGTGTCCACGCCGGTCGGGTGCACGGTGTTGACCCGGATCTTGTGCTTGGCGAGCTCGTTGGCCAGCGACCGGGCGATGCCGACGACGCCGTGCTTGGCCGCGACGTAGGGCGACAGGAACGGCAGGCCCTTGATGCCCGCGGTCGAGCTCGTGGAGATGATCGAGCCGCCGCCGTTGGCGATCAGGTGCGGGGTCGCGGCCACCATCGTGTTCCAGACGCCGGTCAGGTTGGTGTCCAGGGTGTCCTGCCAGATCGCCGGGGTCACCTCATCCCAGGCTTGCACGGTGCAGATGCCGGCGTTGGCGGAGACGATGTCGAGCTTGCCGAGCTCGGCGACGCCGGCGTCAAGGGTCGCCTTGAGCGCGGCCGCGTCGCGCACGTCGGCCTTCCTGGCGAAGATCCGCCGGTCGAGCGCCTCGACCGCCTTGACCGTCTCGGCCAGGTCGGCCTCGGTGGCCATGCCGTAGCCAACGCTCGCGTAGTCCTCGCAGATGTCGACGGCGATGATGTCGGCGCCCTCCTCGGCCAGCCGGATCGCGTGACTGCGGCCCTGACCCCGTCCGGCCCCGGTGATGAACGCGACCTTGCCTGCTACCCGTCCTGGCATGTGACAGCTCCCTTGCTGCTATGGCTTTGCCCTGTTCACGGCACCGCTCGCCGCTGTTTACGGCACTGGGTGACGTAATACCATCGATATTAATGTCAGGGGGTGACAGAAGCAACTGGAGTGGCACACGTCACAAGCGTTAGTCTGCCCGTCTCCGGTGTAAGTTCTCGTAGGTGGTCGGGGCGCCTCGGGCCAGGTAGATGTTATTGTCACTAGGTGACATAAGTGCTGCGCGGCCGGGCGGGGCACCGCGGGAATAGGCATGGAGGCGGAGCAGGTGATTCAGCAGGCCACGGCCGGCGCCGATGGCGGGCGGCGGGGGCGGCCTCGCGCCACCAGTCGCCATGAGCTGCAGGAGATCGCGCTCAGGCTCTTCGCCGATCACGGGTTCGAGAACACCACCATCGAGCAGATCGCGGCCGAGGCCGGCGTCAGCGAGCGCACCTTCTTCCGGTACTTCACCACGAAGGCGAGCGTGCTCTGGGCGGACTTCGATACCGAGGTGGCCACCATCAGGGACGCGCTCGCCGTCGTGCCCGACGACGTGCCGATGATGGACGCCATCCGCGGCGCGGTCGTCGCCGCCAATCACTACCACGCCGAGGACGTTCCCGAGATGCGGCGGCGGATGAGCCTCATCGCCACCGAGCCCGGTCTGTCATTCGGCGCCGCCGAGCACTACGCAGCCTGGGAGCGCGCGGTCAGCGAGTTCGCCGCCCGCCGCCTCGGCCAGCCCGCAGAATCGCTCTACCCGCTGGCCATCGGCCGGACCGTGCTTGCCGCCTGCCGCGCCGCCTACGACCGCTGGTCGGACCGGGCCGACAACGACCTGCCCGCGTACCTCGACGCCGCGCTGACCGCGTTGACCTCCGGATTCGATCCGGCTGCGGTCCGCGTGGCCCCGGTGCCGCGCCCGGACCCCGCACCGTAGGCAGGCGAGGCCCAGCGGAGCCCCGGCTGGGTCAAGACCGGCTGGCGGCGTGCTGCGCCGACGGTGACGGCAGCACGAGCGGGTGGCCGGTGTCGTGCCAGACCGCGAGGCCGAGCCCGACCACCAGCAGCGGGAAGACGATCCAGGTCTCGCACAGCTTGGCCGTGGTGAACTGCAGCGGTCTCGGCAGCAGGTGGAACTCGTGCATGCTGGCCGGCCAGAAGATCGGGCAGCCGCCGTGCGTCAGCTCGTCGCCGGCTATGTGCGCCGCGCAGCCGAGCGCGACCGCGATCGCCAGCATCGGGACGTGCCACGACCCCACCGGCAACCTGGTCAGGTCCGCGCCGGTGTAGCAGGTGAGCACCGCCCCTCCGATGCCGAGCAGGTCGCCGTGGTGCCCGCCGACGTGCAGCGCGCGCAGCGCCGCCGAGTAGAGCAGCGACATCAGCAGCACGGCGGGGACCAGATGCCAGGAGAACGCGGGGTGCCCGATCCCGGTCACCTTCGGCCCCGACAGCTGATAGGCCCCGGCGAAGTACGAGCCGATGGTGAACACCGTGATGCCGAAGATGCTGTGCGTGCCGTGCCGGTGCCCGCCCGACAGCAGCGCCACCAGCCGGGAGAACCCCTCGGTGAGGAACCCGAACGAGCTCGAGACCGAGGTGTCCTGATGGTCGATGTCGGGCAGCACGCCCGCCCCGGCGCAGAGCGCCACCCCGGCCGCCAGGTGCGCGTCGTTCACGTGCAGTGTCGTCGCCAGCGCGGCGAAGACGAACGCGCCGCTGAGCGCGTGATCCCTGCCCATCATGGTGCGGCCCAGCCCCCGGGAAGTCGGATGAAGTAGAAGATTGAGGAGCTAAGCGTGCCATACGTCCGCGCCGCCACGGCGGAGGCGCGCGGAAGGGACGGGCGAAGCAACGGTCCGTTCGATATGAAAGGCTTTTGATTTTTTTTGTATGAATCAGTGAATGGTTACCGTCTGGTGAAATGGCGCTAACCGGAAAGTTCCGCCTAGCCGGGTCTCAGTAGACCACCCAGCCCACGTCGGCGACGCCCGCGTCGGCGCGGTTGATCGAGATGGCACCGGTCTTGGACGGGTCGGGGAAGGCCAGGTGGGTCAGGCCCTTGTTGCCGTCCACGACCAGGTCCTTGGTGACGCTCCAACCCGGCCCGGGGCCGTAGATCGCGACCCGGAGCCTGACCGGCGGCTGGCCCTGGACGCCGTTGTCGCAGCCGAACGCGATCTGGTGCGCCGTCCCTGGCGCCACCGCGATCGCGGTGTGCGCGTTCTTGCCGTTGTTCAGCGTTCCTGACTGCAATTCCGCCTCCGTGCTGACGGTGGGATCGGTGGTGAAGAAGTTCTCGAGCAGGAGCGACTGGTCGAGCACCAGCGTCGCCCCGTTGACCACGGCGTTCGGCGTCCACTGGGTGCCGTCGGCGTTCACGCTGAGCGCGCCGCAGCTGTCGGGACCGCAGATGTGCTGGCCGACGTCGTAGTGCGCGGTCCACAGCCGGACCGACGACCGGGCGACGCCCGCCTGGCTGAGCGTCGGCAGGATCTCGCCGTTCATCGTCGACGCGCTGGCGTACACGCACGGCCGCTGGACGCCCCGCTTGCGCTGCGCGGTGCACCAGTCCGGGACCTGGGACGGGGTGGCAGCGCCGGCCTCGACGTCGATCGCGTCGGCGCTGTTGCCGAACAGCGAGACCGACAGGTGCTGCGCCTTGGGGAACTTGGCGACGATGTAGGCGTAGTTGGGCTGGTCGCCGATGCCTCCGTCGACGTAGGCCGCGTACGCGGCCGCACCAGGTGGGAACTGGTCGTTGTAGATGGTGTCGTACATCGTTATCCCGGCCACCCCCAAAAGGTAGTGCCTTCGGGGGTAACCGGGATAAAAAACCTCTGACTACGGAGGCCCGGTCAGCCGGCCGGGGTGCCGCAGTTGGCGCAGAACTTGGCCGCGCCCGGTAGCTCGGTGCCGCACTCGGTGCAGTGCTTCACGGCCGGCGCCATCGGCTGGCCGCAGCCCATGCAGAACTTCGCGCCGGCCGGGTTCGACGTCGAGCAGTTGGCGCAGGCCACACCGGTCGGGGCCGGCGCGGGGGCCGCGGCCGCGGCCGGGGCGGGAGCCGGAGCGGGCGGGGGTGCCTGCTGCTGCTGGAGCCCGGCGCCGAGTCCGCCGCCGAGCCCGAGGCCCGCGGCGAGGAACGCGCCCTGGGTGGCGCCGCCGCCCTGGGCCATGCCCTGCCCGGCGCCGAGCGCCATCTCGCCCGCCGCGTACTGCCCGAACCCGCCCGCCAGCTGGGAGTAGGAGCTGTCCTTGGCAAGCTGCTTGAGCTGGGCCGCGTCCTCGGGGGCGAGGTTGATGTCGAAGTTGCCCATCCGGGTGATCGCGATCCCGTAGGCCTCGAGCTGCCCGTTGCCGGCCGTGATGGCGGCCTGCTCGATCTCCGGCGAGTGCACGGACAGGCCCAGGATCGGCCACCCGTTGGCGACCACCTGGGTGGTGATGTTGGTCCGCATCACCTTGAGCAGCTGGTCGCTCACCCAGCCGGCGATCCGCTCGTTGTCGGTCACGTCAACGGTGGAGGTCAGGTTGGTGATCAGCCGGGCCGGGTCGATCACGCGCAGCGCGTAGTCGCCGAACACGCGCAGCGTCACGACCAGCCCGGTCCTCGGGTCCTGGACGTCGTCCACGCGGCCGCCGAACCTGAAGCCGGTGTACTCGCGGGTGCCGACGAAATAGAGCTCCGCCCGGTAGGCGTTGCCGCCGGTGGCGAAGTCGATGATCGCGCCAAGCCCGGGGATCTCGTCGGCGTCGATCGAGTGCCGGCCGGGGCCCATGGTCGCCGCGATCTGGCCCGTGTTGACGAACATCGCAACTTCGTCGGCGTTGACGATCGCGTGCGTGAAACGCCGGATCGTCACATCGGGCCACTTGAAAACGATCTGACCCTTACGGTCATCAGGTACCGCGATAAATTCCCGCGAAAACAGTGCCATGGCAGAAACGATACCGTTCAAGACCGCGGAAAGGCTCCCTAGCAGCGAAGCTACGCGTAGAACTGCTATGTTTTCGAGCCGTGGAAGCAATCTTGTGTGGGTGGTGCCGCGCGCAGAACCAGCCGGGGACCACTAGCTGCATGACATGCGGTGCGCCGCTCGATGTTCGGGACAAGGTCAGCGACTCCGGGTGGCGCGAATCCCCGCGGCTGCGCGACATGACCGAGTTCAAGTTCTCGGCGAGCACCTGCCAGGTCGAAGGCGAGCTGGTCCCCGTGGCCGAGATCGCCCTCGCCCCCCAGGACGGCGTCTACTTCGAGCACCACGTGCTGCTCTGGAAAGACGAGTCGGTCCCGCTCTCCTCCCTCAAGACGTCCGGCGGCAAGCGCACCGTCGGCGGCATGCCGCACATCGTGACGGTCGCCAACGGCCCCGGCCGGATCGCGTTCTCCCGCGACGCGCCCGGCGAGCTGGTGGTGCTGCCGCTGCACCCGGGCATGGAGCTCGACGTGCGCGAGCACGCCTTCCTGCTCGCGTCGCACTCCATTAGCTACTCGTTCGTCCGGATCAAGGGCCTGGCCAACATGCTGCACGGCGGCAACGGCATGTTCATGGACCGGTTCGTCACCTCCAACCAGCCCGGGCTGCTGATGCTGCACGGCAACGGCAACGTGATGGAGCGGACGCTCAAGCCGGGCGAGAAGATCCTGGTCGAGCCGGGCGGCTTCCTGTACAAGGACTCCTCGGTCACCATGCAGACCCAGCAGATCCAGCTCAAGACGGGGATGCTCGGCCACCACAACATGTACCTGGCCGAGATGACCGGCCCCGGCCGGGTCGGCATCCAGTCCATGTACGTCCATCACGGCAGCGGGGAATAGCGGGGGCGCGCGGATGAATACCTACGTGTGCCGTTTCTGCAGGCAGCCAAGCGACCCGAGCCAGCCGACCTGCCCGCTGTGCGGCGCGCCGGTCGACATCAGGGACTCGGTCACCGATTCAGGCTGGGTCAAGCAGCCGCCGGTCAGGGACATGGCGAAGCTGCAGTTCGGCCAGTCGCACGCCCAGATCGCGGGGACCACGGTCCCGATCGCCGAGTTCAACCTGGCCCAGCAGGAGATGGTGTACTTCTCGCACCACGTGCTGCTCTGGGCTGACCCGGCGACGAAGATGCAGAACATGTCCATGCGCGGCGGCTGGCGGCGGATGATGGCGGGGATGCCGCTGATCATGATGGAGGCGCACGGCCCGGGGCACATCGCGCTCTCCGACAACCACGCGGGCGAGCTCATCGCGCTCCCGCTCCAGCACGGCCAGTCCATCTGGGTCAAGGAGCACCGGTTCCTGACCGCCACCGGGAACGTCCGCTACGACTGGACAAGCAACGACGTCTGGTACGTGACCGGCGACGACAACGAGCAGGAGACGCACTACCCGATGGGGCAGTTCGGCGACGTGTTCACCGCGACCGACCGCCCCGGGCTGCTGCTGCTGCACGCGCCGGGCAACGTGTTCATCCGGGACCTCAAGCAGGGTCAGTCGCTGCTGATCCAGCCGAGCTCGCTGGTGTACCGGGACGCGACCGTCCGGGTCCACCTGCACCTGGAGTACCCGCGGAACCAGGGCTTCGCGTTCTGGCGCTCGAACTTCGACTACCGCAACATCTTCGTCAGGATCACCGGCCCCGGCCGGGTCGCGGTCCAGTCGATCTTCGAGCGGCCGGAGGAGATGGAAATGATCAGGAACCACTCCTACGCGACGCGCCATCGCTGGTAGGTCTCGTTTTACCTGATCGACCGAGGTACGACGCGGGCAGATGTGGGTACCCGAGCGGTGGATGAGCCACCCCGGATGGTCCCCGCTGCCCGCGTCGATCGCGCCCATGCTCGCCCTGCCGGGCGCGCCGCCGCCCGGACGGCTGGCCGACTGGGCGGTGGAGATGAAGTGGGACGGCGTCCGCGCGCTGGCGTTCGTCGAGAACGGCCGGCTCCGGCTGGTCTCCAGGACCGGCAAGGACATCAGCGCCACCTATCCGGACCTGGCCGCGCTCGGCGGCGCCGTGACCGGCGCGCAGGCGCTGCTCGACGGCGAGATCGTCGCCTTCACCGACGGGCGCCCCGACTTCGAGGCGCTGCAGCCTCGCATGCACGTGTCGTCGGCCGACGCCGCGTTCCGCCTCTCGTCCACGATCCCCGTCAGCTACCTGGCGTTCGACGCGCTGCAGGCGGACGGGGTCCGGCTGACTCCGCTTTCGTACCTGGAGCGCAGGGAAATTCTCAACACCCTGATCTCGAACGGACCGCGGTGGCTCGCCCCGCCCAATTTCCCCGGACCCGACCTGGACGCGGTCCGGGCCGCGTCGGTCGCCAACGGGCTCGAGGGGGTGGTGGTCAAGCGGCTCGACTCGGTCTACGAGCCCGGCGCCCGGCCGGGGAGCTGGCTGAAGGTCAAGAACCAGCTCGCGCAGGAGGTCGTGGTGGCCGGCTGGAAGCCCGGCCAGGGCAACCGGGCCGGGCTGGTCGGTTCGCTGCTGGTCGGCGTGCACTCCGATACCGGGGCGCTGGTCTACGCGGGGCACGTGGGGACCGGGTTCTCCGATCCGGTGCTGCGGATGCTCACCAGGCGGCTGGACGCGCTGCGCCGGCCGGACTCGCCGTTCGACGGCCCGGTGCCGGCCGAGTATGCGAGGCCCGCGGTGTGGGTAGAGCCCCGGCTAGTGATCGACGTGGAGTTCCAGCGGTGGACGAGGGCGGGTCGCATGCGGGCCCCCGCCTACCGGGGACTGCGTGATGACAAGGACCCGGCCGACGTGGTCAGGGAGACGTAGGGGCGGTCTTCGTGGAGGCGTGATGCCGGAAGCTGACAAGGCTCACCAGGCCGACAAGATCGCGGTGCAGGTGGACGGCCGTCCGCTCGCGCTTACCAACCTGGCCAAGGTGCTCTACCCGGCCGACGGGTTCACCAAGGCCGAGGTGCTCGACTACTACCAGCGGATCTCGCCCGTGCTGCTGCCGCACATCGCCGGCCGCCCGATGACGCTCCGCCGCTTCCCGCACGGCGTCGGTGACCTGTCGTTCTTCGAGAAGCACGCGCCCGCGCACCGCCCGGACTGGATCCGGGCGGAGGAGGTCGTCTCGCGCAGTTCCCGCTCGCGCTCGCCCGGCGAGACGATCAGCTACCTCGTGATCGACGACCTGCCCTCGCTGATCTGGGTGATCAACCTGGCCGCGCTCGAGCTGCACGTCCCGATGTGGCGCTTCGCCGATTCCGGTGACGGTGCCTCGGCTGAGCCGCACGGCGCGGCCGAGCCCGATCTGCTGGTGTTCGACCTCGATCCCGGTGCGCCGGCCACGATCGTCGAGTGCTGCCGGGTGGCGGAGGCGCTCCGCCCGGCGCTTGAGGCGGACGGGCTGCGGCCGCTGCCCAAGACCTCCGGCGGCAAGGGCCTGCAGCTCTACGCGCCGCTGTGGGGCCGGACGGCCGAGCAGGCGAGTGAGCTGGCCCTCGGGTACGCGCAGCGGTTCGAGCGCGAGCTACCGCGGCTGGTCGTGTCGCGGATGACGAAGTCGGCCCGGCCGGGCAAGGTCCTCATCGACTGGTCGCAGAACAACGGGGCCAAGACCACGATCGCCCCCTACTCGCTGCGGGCCCGCGACCTGCCGACGGTCTCCACCCCGGTCACCTGGGACGAGGTCGCCGCCTGCGGTGCGGTTGCGGACCTGACGTTCACCGCCCCGGACGTCCTCGCCCGGGTCGAGACCCACGGCGACCTGTTCGCCGCCCTCGGCTAGCGATGTCGACGTTCGCTAGCTGATGTCGACGTCGCCGCGGCGCTCGGCCAGCAGCAGCAGCGCGTAGGCGGCGAGGGTCGAGTCGTCGACGATCCGGCGGTCGGAGACCATCTCCTCGAACTCGTCCCTCGGCACCCAGGCGGATCTGAGGTCGAGTTCCTCCGGCTCGAGGTCAGACGGCCCCGGCGTCAGGTCGGTGGCCAGGAAGTACTCGGCGTACTGGTTGGTCATCCCGTGGCCGGAGGCGATCGTGCCCAGGTGGGTCAGCCGGGCCGCCCGCAGGCCGGTCTCCTGGGCGAGCTCCAGCCGGGCTAGTTCCTCGGCCGTTCCCGACTCGTCGTGCGGGAAGCCGCCCTGGGGGAACGACCAGGCCCGCCGCCCGAGCGGGTAGCGGTACTCCTCGACCAGGTGGAAGCCGCCGTTCTCGGCCGGGATGATGAGCGCGAAGTTCCGCTTCTCCACGAACGCGTAGGTGCCGCGCGAGCCGTCGCGGCGCTCGATCTCGTCCCGGCGGAACGTGAGCCACTGGTCGGCGTAGACGACGCTGGTGGTCAGCATCCGGACTTCGGCGTCGGGGGCCGCGTCATTTCGCGTCTGGTCGGTGTGCACCTGATCATTCTGCCCCGACGACCCGACCAACGGGTTACGACCAGCTGAAACTCGCCGGAGCAGGTAGTTCGCTGATCGTGGACCGTTGTGTACAGCCGGCTGTACAGAACGGTCCATCGTCTTGGATGTGCGGCTGGCGTTGCCGGTTTTGTCGGTGCCGGTTCCTAGCATCAGAGGCGTGACCTGCCGGACCTGCCGGGGGCCGACGCCGGTCGGGCTCGCCCGGTGCTATCAGTGCGACCTGGCCAGGCGCCAGGCCGGGGAGCTGCTCGCGGACGCGGTGGCGCCGATCGGGTACGCCGTCCGCGGCGGTCCGCTGGCCGAGGACCTGTGGCGGTACAAGGCGGATCACGCGGGCGCGGCCGAATCGGCGGCCCGGCTGCGGGGGATGCTGGCCGCCTACCTCCGGGACCACGGGCAGTCGCTGTGGACCGCGGCCGGCATGGCGGCGCCCCCGGGGATCGCGGCCGTCGTCCCTGGCGGTCGGGGGCGCCCGGGCGGCCATCCGCTGAGCGGCCTCGTGCGCTCCTGCGTTGACGTTCCGCTCGTGGGCCTGTCGGTCGCGCCCGAGGGGGCGGCTCACCGGCGCGGCGTCGACCCGGGCTGGCTCCGCGTCGACGGCATCGTGGCCGGGGCCGACGTGTTCGTCGTCGATGACACCTGGGTATCGGGGGGCAGCGCGCAGTCGGCCGCGGTCGCGCTCAAGCTGGCCGGCGCCCGGCGCGTCGCGGTCGTGGTCATCGGCCGGCACGTCAACCCCGATGACCCCCGGTCAGCCCGGTTTCTGGCTGATCTGCCCGCTACCGGGCGTGCGTGATGACGCCGCGGATGATCTGGATCTGCTTCTCGGCGCCAGCGCACTCTCGCGCTTGAACGCCACCGGGTCGATCACGACGACGTTCGCGGCCCCGGCGTTCTCCGTGGCCGGTCACTAGACGCCGAGGCCGGGCAGAATCTCCGCGGCGGGAAGCTCGGCCAGCAGGTGACCGGGCAGCCACAGCTTGGACCCGCGGATGCCGGAGCCGACGACTACGGTCGGCGACTTCGCCACCAGGTCGTCCACCAGGACGGGCCACGATTCCGGCAGCCCGATCGGGGTGATGCCGCCGTACTGCATGCCGGACAGCGAGGTGACCGTGTCCATCGGGCCGAACGACGCCTTCTTGGCTCCCAGGTGCCGCCGCACCAGCCCGTTGACGTCGGCCCGGGTGGTGGCGGTGACCATGCACGCCGCGTAGGTCACGTCCGAGCCGCGCTTGGCCGCGATGATCACGCAGTTCGCGCTCTCCTCGAGCGTTACCCCGTAGGTCTCGCAGAACTGGGCGGTGTCCGCCAGCGCCGGGTCGATCGCGGCCACCCGGACCCGGTCCGCCCACGGCAGCGAGCGCAGCGCGGCGGCGACGGGCGGGGCGAGCAGATCGGGCTGCTCGAGCGCGGGGTGATAGGTCAACTGCAGGCTCATGGTTTCCATCCAACCAGGAAAACGGCGGTGGCCTGGCTCAGGCGGCCGGGCTGTACGGATAGCCATCGCGGAAAATTCTGCCCGATTGTCGCACGCGCGGATAGCAGCCCGGGCGGCCATCCGGCGGCCATAGTCTAGGGATATGGCGGTCAAGACCCCCGAGACGCACACGGCGCTGGTGCGGCGGGCACGGAAGATTAACCGGGTGCTGGCGGAGACGTACCCGGAGGCGCACTGCGAGCTCGACTTCCAGAATGCGTTCCAGCTGCTGGTGTCCACCGTGCTGTCGGCCCAGACGACGGACAAGCGGGTGAACATGACCACGCCCACGCTGTTCGCCAAGTACCCGACCCCCGAGGACCTGGCGGCGGCGAACCCGGAGGACGTGGCCGAGATCCTGAAGCCCACCGGCTTCTTCAACGCCAAGACGAAGGCGGTGATGGGGCTGTCGGCCGCGCTGACCGAGCGTTTCGGCGGCAAGGTCCCGAGCACGCTCGAGGAGCTGGTCACGCTGCCAGGCGTGGGGCGCAAGACCGCCAACGTGGTGCTCGGCAACGCGTTCGGCGTCCCCGGCATCACCGTGGATACGCACTTCGGCCGGCTGTCGCGCCGCTTCGGCTGGACGACGAGCGATGATCCGGTCAAGGTCGAGGCGGAGGTCGGCGAGCTCATCCCCAAGTCCGACTGGGTGCTGCTCTCGCACCGGCTGATCTGGCACGGGCGCCGGATCTGCCACGCGCGCAAGCCCGCCTGCGGCGCGTGCCCGGTGGCGGACTGGTGCCCGTCCTTCGGCCTCGGCCCGACCGACGCGGCCACCGCTGCCAAGCTGGTCAAGGTCGGCCCGTTCTCGTGACGGAAGGCGACCGGGAGCCGCCGGAGTGGCTCCGCGACCTCGCCGCGACCGCGGCGGTGATGGAGGTGCCGGAGGTCGCCCGCCCGCCGGCGGCGGGTGGACGCAGCTCGGCCGTCCTGGTGCTCTTCGGCGACGGGGTTCGCGGGCCCGACCTGCTGTACATCCAGCGGAGCGAGCGGCTGCGGCGGCATCCGGGTCAGCCCGCCTTCCCCGGCGGCCGGATCGAGGAGACCGACGGCGGCCCGGTCGCGGCGGCGCTGCGCGAGGCAGTGGAGGAGACCGGCCTCGATCCGGACGGCGTGGACGTGCTGGCGACGCTGCCCGAGATGTTCATCGCCCGCAGCGAGTTCCGCGTCGTCCCGGTGCTGGGCTGGTGGCGGGCGCCGAGCGCGGTCCGGCCGACCGACATCGGCGAGGTCGCCGCGGTCGAGCGGATCGGCGTGGCCGACCTGGCCGATCCGGCCAACCGGCTGATGATGCGGTTTCCCGGCGGGCGCAGCGGCCCCGCGTTCCGCATCGGCGCCATGCTGATCTGGGGGTTCACCGCGCTGCTGACCGACCGACTGCTGGCACTGGGCGGCTTCGAGCGCCCCTGGGATGCCACCACCATCCGCGCGCTGCCCGATGGAGCGCCCTGACCGGATACGGTGGACTCCGTGCGCGGTGATCTGCTTGATCTCGCCCTGGTCGTACTTGCCGCCGCGTTCGCGGTTTCCGGCTACCGACAGGGCTTTATCGTCGGCTCGCTGAGCTTCATCGGCTTCGTTGGCGGTGCGGTGCTCGGCGCCGAGTTTGGCCCGTCTATTTCGCGTGCCATCGTGGGCGGTCAGACTCAGCAGGATGTGGTCGCGGTCGTGCTGCTCGTCTGCGCGGCCATCATCGGGCAGTTCGTCGCGTCCTCTATCGGCGCCGCGGTACGGCAGACGGTCACCAGCCCATCATCGACGATCCTCGACTCCATCGGCGGGGCCGCCGTCAGCGTCCTGTCCATGCTGCTGATCGCCTGGGCGATCGGCTCGGTCCTCACCGCGTCGTCCTTCCCGGTCGTCGTGGGGCAGGTCGACAACTCGGTCGTGCTCGGCACGATGGACCGGATCATGCCGTCGCAGGCCAAGACCATGTTCGGTGACTTCCGACGACTGCTTTCCAGCGGCCCGTTCCCGCAGGTGTTCAGCGGCATCGGGGCGGCCCACCTGTTCGCCGTCGCCGCGCCCGACCCGGCGGTGCTCAACAGCCCCGGGTACCTCGCCGCCACCAGCCGGGTCGTCAAGGTGCAGGGCACCGCGACGACCTGCCAGCGGAGCATCGAGGGGTCCGGGTTTGTCTACGCGCCGCACCACGTGATGACCAACGCGCACGTGGTCGCGGGCGTCGACGAAGGGCTGACTGTGACCACGAGTAACGGGACGCCGTACCACGCCAAGGTCGTCCTCTACGATCCGCAGGTCGACATCGCCGTGCTCTACGTGCCGGGGCTGAACCTGACCCCCCTTAGGTTCGACGACCAGGGCCAGGCGGGAGCGGAGGCGGTCGTGGCCGGATACCCGCTTGACCAGCCGTTCAACCAGCAGCCGGCGAGGATCGGCGGCACCCAGGACGCGGTCGGCCCGGACATCTACCAGACCGGGACGGTGGACAGGCAGATCTTCGAGATCCGGGCCCTGGTGCGTCCCGGCAACTCGGGCGGCCCGCTGCTGAGCCCGTCGGGGACGGTCTACGGGGTCGTGTTCGCGGCCGCGGTCAACGCGTCCGACACCGGGTTCGCGCTGACGGCCTCCGAGGTCGCGGACGACGCTGCCACCGGCGCCGACCAGACCAGTCAGACCTCCACCGTGGGCTGCGACTAGGCCCCGCGCAGGGCGAGCCTGAGGTCGGACTCGGGCACGGCGGCGAGGCCGCGGGAGTCGATTCGCGCGGCGATGTCCTCGGCCCGCGCGGCCACGTAGCCGGCGTCGACGCCGACCTCGTCCGGGCCGGACTCGCCCGGCGCGTACTCGCGCACGTGCCCGGCGCCCCGGCGGAGCAGGGCGGCGGCGCCGGGGGCGTTGCCCCGGCGGGCGTGGGTGAGGCCGACGGCGATCTGCGCGAGACCCCGCCACAGCTCGCGCTCGGGCCCGGGGGTCGACTTCCAGGCGGCCTCGAAGACCTCGTGGGCGTGGAACGGGCGGCCCTCGGCCAGCAGCCGACCGCCAAGCTCGGCCGCCTCGGCCGGGGTGATCGCCAGGTCATCGGGGATGCGCGGCACGTCCTGCGGGCCGGGCGCGGACCGGGGAAGCGGCCGGCCGAGCTCGTCGCGCGGCCGCGCGTTGCGGGCCCGGCCGCTGGGATCCCGGTCCCGGCCGCTGGGATCCCGGCCCCGCATGGGCTCGCCGGACTGGCCGGGGTGCGTCAACGGTCTGGTTCGGGGTCGGCCAGCCATCCCAGGAGCTCGGAGTCGAAGAGCTCGGGCCGTTCCTCGTGCGGGTAGTGGCCGGCCCCCTCGATGACCTTCCACCGGTACGGTCCCTCGACGTAGCGGCCGGCCCCGCGCGCGGTCTGCGGCAGGATGCACGGGTCCATCGCGCCGTGCAGGTGGAGCACCGGAGCGGCGACGGGGGACCGCATCTGCCGGGCATAGCGCAGCCCGTCGGGCCGGAAGGTGGAGCGGACGAACCACCGCTGGTACTCAAGCGAGGTGTGCGCCACCGGCGGGATGCGCATGGCCGTCTGGTAGATCTGGGCGGTCTCCTGGTCGGGCCAGCCGGGGGCGGACCACGACGACAGGATGGTTCCCACCAGGGCCCCGCCGTCGCGGACAAGCCGCCGCTCGGGCAGCATCGGGACCTGGAACACAAGCGGGTAGCCGCCCCGGCCGTTCTTGGCCGCCGGCCAGCCGATCGAGCGGTGGACCGACAGCGGGCTGGACAGCACCGCGGCGCGCATCCGCAGCGGGTGCGCCATCGAGACGATGGCAAGCCGCCGCACCGCCTTGGGGAAGTAGGCGGCCAGCGTCCACGCGGTCAGACCGCCCCAATCGTGGCCAACGACGACGGCATTGGCCTCGCCGAGCGCGCTGATCAGCCCGGCCGCGTCGGCGGCGGCGGTGATGAGGTCATAGCCGCGCGGCGGCTTGTCGCTGCCGCCGTAGCCGCGCAGGTCGACCGCGACCGCCCGGTACCCGGACTCCGCCAGCGCGACGAGCTGGTGCCGCCAGGTCCACCAGAACTCGGGGAAGCCGTGCAGCAACAGCACCAGCGGCCCCTCGCCGATGCTGGCCAGGTGGAAGCGGGTCCCGTTGGCGGTGACGTCGCGATGCGTCCACGGGCCGTTGATCTCGATGTCGGGCTCTGCTGGCATGCGCCTGCGCTTTTCGGTTACGGACGAGAGGGGATCTCGGCCTTGGCGGTGCCAAGGCTGACCTCCGGGTTGGCGATGGCCGGGCCGGAGCCGTTCGGGCCCGACTCGCCCCGGCGGAGCATACCCAGGTCGTCGATCACGGTCTTCCTGGTCATCTTCATGCCGGTCACCTTGCGGATGCGCCCGTAGGCGATCAGGCCGGCCAGCGCGATCAGCAGCAGGCAGGTGCCAGCCACGATCAGGAACGCGGCCCAGAGCCAGATCCCGGCCGCGTTGAGGCCGTACGCGAACGCGAAGCAGAGCAGCACGACGAGCAGGCAGCCCACGAAAAGACCGACGACGGCGAGTGCGGCCGCTATCCCGATCCGCCGCGCGTCCATCTTCAGCTCGCTCTTGGCCAGGCTGATCTCGTACCTGACGAGCTGCGACACGTCCTTGGCCGCGCCCGAGACGAGATCCCCCAGTGACTGCTGCCCGGCCGCGCTGTCCGGTCTTCCGCTGCGGACCATGGCGTCCCTCCCCGACTCATCGCTGCGGCAGCGCACGCTACCCCAGGTTGTCCAAGGCTATCGTCCGTGATCTCGGAGGGCGCGGACATCCCACCCGTGCCGTGGCACAGGATGTCTCCTGGGGCGGGGGAGCGCAGTGGAGACACGCGAACGGCGCCCCGACTCGGGGCGCCGCCGCCAGTAAGTACGTCAGTCTGGCTACCATGCGTGCAACTATCAATTGTCGGCCGGACCGTTCTGGCCTGGCCTGACA
>Ga0335075_10004353_pt1 | contig 22181 bp, 17 predicted proteins | sample Lox_Sample_24_FD_206723 | JGI IMG/M metagenome (GOLD analysis project Ga0335075, IMG submission 206723) | Soil microbial communities from Loxahatchee National Wildlife Refuge, Florida, United States - Lox_Sample_2.4 | ecosystem: Environmental > Terrestrial > Soil > Wetlands | place: USA...
CGTCAGCGTGCTCGACGAGTGAGCTAGTTCGAGTTCGGATCGGTGCCCGCGCCCGCGGCAGACGTCGCACCGGCCGCGCCGGTCGTGCCGGCGGTGCCCGCGGTGCCGTTGCCCGAGGACTGACCCTCGCCCTGGGAGCCGCCGGGACCACCCGCCAGACCGCTCCCGCCGGAGCTGCCCGGGCTCACACCCGCGCCGCCGGTCGAGCTGTTGCCCGAGCCGAACGTGTTGCCGGAACCGGTGAATGGCGGAGACGCTGTCCACACGCCACCGCCGACCGCGGCCGCGCCCGGTCCGGCCGCTCCGCCGGCGCCGCCGTTGCCGCCGTTGCCGCCGTTGCCGCCATTGCCACCGAGCGGGCCGGTGGCTCCCTCGCCACCGTTGCCACCGCCGCCACCCTCGCCGCCGGATCCGCCCGGTCCGCCGATGGCGCCCGCGCCCGCGTAGGTGCCGTCACTGGAGAACGAGCATCCGCTCACCGACACGGTCCCGCTCAGGTCGGCGAACGCGCCTCCATGCGCGACTCCGCCCGTGGCGCCCACGCCGCCCCTGGCGCCGGTGTCGCCCGAGGTGCCGTTCCCGCCCGCCTGGCCCGCGCTCGTCTGCTGACCGTCGCCGCCGATCCCACCGTGCCCGCCGGCTCCGCCGCTCCCGCCCGCACCGCCGTGGCCGCCGGCACCGGCGTGCGCGGAGTCACTGGTGAAGGTGTCGTCGCTCAAGGTGAGGCTGCCGTCGGAGGCGATCGCGCCACCGATCGCGGCACCGCCGACGCCACCCTTGGCCCCGACCTGTCCCGCGCTCGGCGCCGTCCCACCGAGGCCGGGCTGGGCGCTCCCGGGCCCGCCCTGGGCGCCGCAGGAGTCCGTGCCGCAGGAGCCCGAGCCACCGTACGCGGCGCTGCCGCCGTCGCCCCCGTTGCCGCCGGTCGACCCGGCGCCGCCGGCGCCGCCGAAACCGCCCGCGCCCGCGCTCAGGTAGTCACTGGTGAACGAGGCTCCCGAGACCGACCCGTGGGACACCGAGTAGATCGCGCCGCCCTCCGCGGCACCGCCCACCGCACCCGCGGCAGCGGTGCCGGCCGCTCCCGGAGCACCTGCCGCGCCCGCGGCGCCACCGTTGCCACCGTTACCACCCGGATTACCGGTCGGCCCGTCGCCCGGCGAGACGCCCGAGGCACCTGGGCTCCCGCCACCGCCGTTGCCGCCGGCGTCGCCGACCCCGCCCGGGCCGCCCTGTTGTGCCCCGCCACCGGTTCCGCCGTTGGCGTTGTTGGAGTTGTAGGCACCACCGGTGACACTCAGCGTCCCGGCGTTGTAGATCGCGCCGCCGAACGCCTTACCCCCGGCGCCGGGCTTGCCGGCAGCACCGCCGCTGCCACCCCGTCCGGCCGCGCCTCCGGAGCCGCCGTTGCCGCCGGCCGCACCTGAGGACGGCGCCGGCTGCGCGCCCTCTCCGCCCTGGCCACCGAGTCCTCCGGCTCCTCCGCCGAGTCCGGCGCCGCCGTACCCGCCCGAGCCGCCGCGGACCGTGTCGCCGCTGAACGTGGTGTCGTCGACGTTGAGCGTGCCGGTGTTGTAGACGGCGCCGCCGTAGGCCGCGCCACCGGCGCCTCCGCCGGCACCCGCGCCGCCGGCACCTCCGGCGCCTCCGCTCCCACCGACGCCACCGTTCTCGCCGGCGCCGCCTTCGCCGCCCGCTCCCCCGGTCCCGCCGTTGCCGCCGGTGCCGCCCGATCCGCCAGTGGCACTGTCCGAGATGAACTGATCGTCGTTGAGGTTGACGGTGCCGGTGACCACGTCGATCGCGCCGCCCTCGGCACTCTTGCCCGCGGTCCCCGCGGTGCCCGCCTTCGCCTTGCCGCCCGCGCCGCCCGGCCCTCCGCTCGCCCCGGTCGTGCCGGTCGCGCCCGTGCCGCCGCTGGCCCCGGTCTTGCCGGCCTTCCCGGAGGCCCCGACCACCGCGCCGCCCTCCAGCGCAAGCCCACTCAGGGTGAGCGTGCCGCCGCTGTCGGTGAAGAAACGGGTCTCGGCGTTCCCGTTGAAGGTGACGTTGAAGCCGTTGCCCTCGATGTCGACCGTGTGCCCGCTTGGGATCGAGATCACCGAGGTGAAGCTGACAGTGCAGTTGACGTCGAACGTGATCGTGCCCTGTGCGGCCACCGCGGAGGAGAGCTGGGCCTCGGTCGGGCAGCTGGTGAAGGTCTGCGTCTCCGGAGTCGCCGCCGCCGCGGGACCGGCGGCCGTCAGCCAGGCGGCTGTCAACGCCAGCATGAACGCCAGACCGGCACCGACCTCCCGACGCTGCCGGCGCTGCCGGCGGGCGGATACGGCAACACTGGTCCCGCGATCCATGACCGTCCCCTTGTCCCCGAGTTGCGTGGCGGGCGGCATCATAGGTCTCACCACATCTCGACAATGTGTTTTTTCGATGTGCGAGGTCCCGGCGGTACGGTGTGCCGATGCCGACCAGAACCCACGTCTCCGCTCCCGCCACCCCCGTCGACCGCGGTGAGGAGTTCGGTGCGGTCCATTCGGCCGCGATCGGATCGACGCTCGAGCGCTACCGCGAACTGTTCGCGCACCAGAACGGCGGGCCGCTGGATCTGCGCGCCGCCGGGACGGAGGCGCTGGAGGCGATCGCCGGGTTCGCTCCCGCCGCCGAGGCGGAGATCCGCGGCATCGCGGGCGGGGCCGGTCTCGAGGTCACCGAGATCGCAGCGCTCAACGCCCGCACCGAGATCCTCGCCCGCCTGGGCGGGACGCCGCCCGCCGAGTGCACGACGGTGGTCGCGTTCAACCCGGAGACCGGGACGCCGCTCACCATGCAGACCTGGGACTGGCACGACCTGTTCTCCGACTCATGGCTCGTCTGGACGATCGAGCACCCGGACGGCCATGTCGTCCACACGCTCACCGAGTACGGGATCCTCGGCAAGATCGGCGTCAGCTCACGCGGGATCGGCACGCACCTGAACATCCTGCGCCATCTCGGCGACGGCGGGCCCATCGGGGCGCCCGTCCACATCATCGCTCGCACGATGCTCGACCGGGCACGGAACCCGGCTGACGCGGTGGCGATCATCGGCGGTGCGCGGGCGTCCGCCTCCTCGGTGTTCACGATCGTCGGCGACTCGCGGCAGGGAGCGACGGCGATCTGCGCCGAGGTCGCGACCGAAGGGCCCAGGTTCGTCGCGCCGTCCGAGAGCGGCCTGCTGCTGCACACCAACCACTTCCTCGACCCCCACCTCGCCGAGCGCGACGACGCGCCCCGCTGGGGACCGGACAGCTATCTGCGGCTCGAGGTGCTGCGCCGGCGCATGCACCAGGCGGTCCCGCGCGATCGGGAGACGCTGCGCGAGACGTTCTGCGACCACTCGGGCGGCCCGTCGTCGATCTGCGCCCACGCCGATCCGGAGGGAGCGTTCGACGGTCGCTGGACGACGCTGGCGACCATCTCACTCGACGTCGTGAACGCGGAGCTCTGGGTGTGGCCCGGGCGGCCGTGCGACGAGAGCCTCGGCGGCTGGCACGTCGCCGGCTCGCCCGCGAGCGACGCGCTCACCGCGGCGGGCTGAGGCGGCGCCGCCGCTCCGTCGGGGCGAGGTGAGCGATCGGCGGCGCGACGGTGTGGTCGGTTCTATTGAACCCGGCAATGGAACTGACCACATGGGCCGTGCCGGGCTTGAGACCGTGCGCGGCGACGACGTGTTGCCTGCCTGCTGAATTCATCGTTTTCGTTCCAACGGAGGATGTGAGACCGACGATTTCCTTCGTATGCGAGGAGTTCGTCGGGGTCGCCCTCACCGCGGAGACCGAACCGACGAATTCAGCGCAGGCCGCGCAGGTTCAGCGCGGGCCGGAGAGCTTCAGTGCCAGGGGCGCCGCGGCCACCCGCCCGGGGAGCAGCGGCAACGCGTTGAACTCGGCCGACAGCGCGTGGGAGACCGCTCCCGCGATCGCGCCGCCGGGCGCGAGCGTCCCGCCCTCGCCGACGCCCTTGGCACCGGTCGGGTTGCCCGGCGCGGGCGTCTGCAGGTGATGGATCTCGAAGGCGGGGAGCTCGGCGGCCGTGGGCAGCAGGTAGTCCATGAACGACCCCGTGATCAGCTGGCCGTCCTCGGAGTAGATCAGCGACTCCAGCAGCGCGCCGCCGATCCCCTGCGCGGTGGCGCCGGCGACCTGGCCCTCGACGATCTGCGGGTTGATCACCCGCCCGCAGTCCTCGGCGATCACGTAGCGGGTGATCGCCACCCCGCCGGTCTCAGGGTCGACCTCGACCTCGCACACATGAGTCGCATACGGATAGGCGACGCCCTCGGAGTCGAACCCGGCCGAGATCCGGTACCGGTCCTCGTCCGCGGCGGCGCGGAGCAGTTCGGCCGCGGCGATCGCAGACTGCGGCGCGCCGACCACGTGGACCGCGCCATCGCGCAGGCGCAGGTCGGCGATGTCGGCCTCGAGCAGCGCGGCGGCGTCCTCCAGCATCCGCTCACGCAACACGCGCGTGGACTCGAGCAGCGCTCCGCCGCCCAGGATCGCGCTGCGACTGGCGAACGTCCCGCTGCCGGTGAGCGGCCCGACCGTGGTGTCCGGTCGCTCGACCCGCACCCGCTCGAGCTCCAGGCCGAGCTCGTCGGCGACGAGCTGGGCGAAAGTCGTCTCGGTGCCCTGGCCGATCGCCGGCAGCGTCGTCCACACCGACACGCCGCCGTCGTCTGAGAGCGACAGGTGGGCGCTCTCGGTGCCGGGGATGGCGACCATTCCGCGGCCCTGGTAGACGTTGCGGTTGACGCCGGTGTACTCGACGTAACAGCTGATCCCGATGCCGATCAGCCGCCCTGCGGCGCGGGCGCGCTCGCGGCGCTCGGCGAACGACGGATAGTCGATCTGCGCCAGCGCGAGCTCGAGTGCGGCGACGTAGTCGCCGGAGTCATAGCGCTGCCCGGTATGGGTGGTGAGCGGCAGCTCGTCGGCCGCGATCAGGTTGCGACGGCGGATCTCGGCACGGTCGAGGTCGAGCTCGGAGGCGAGGATGTCCATCAACCGCTCATGCACGAATGCCGCGACCGGGAGTCCGACGCCCCGATAGGCGCCCTCCGGCGCCTTGTGCGTCGCCACCGCACGGGAGCGGTAGCGGTAGTGCGGCAGGCGATACGGGCCCTGGAGCATGCCCGGCGTGCCGAGCGCCTCGAGGATGTGCCCGTGAGGGTGGACGCCGTACGCGCCGGTGTCGCACATCACGTCGGCGTCGAACGCCAGCAGGCGACCGTCCGCATCGGCGGCGGCCCGGACGGTGACGATCTGGTCACGCGCATGCGAGGCGGCGAGCAGGTTCTCCGCGCGGTCCTCTATCCATTTCACCGGTCGCCCGAGCCGGAGAGCGAGCGCCGCCACCACGATCTCCTCGGGGTAGACGTGCGCCTTGACCCCGAACCCTCCGCCGATGTCCGGGCTCGTCACCCGAACCGTGCTCTCAGGCAGCTGGAGCAGCGATGCGACGACTCGCGCCAGCGCGTGCGGAACCTGGGAGGAGGACCAGATCTGCAACCCGTCGCCCGCGGGCTGTGCGAGCACACCGCGCGTCTCGATCGGAGACGCGGCCAGCCTCGGATGGCGGAACTCACGCTCAACGACGACGGCCGCGTTGGCCAGCGCTGCGTCGACTCCGCCCGAGTCGTAGGTCACGTCGTAGAGCGCGTTTGCGTGCCCGTCATGGACCTGCGGCGCCGAGAGGTCCGCCGCGGCGCGGCAATCGGAGAGCGCGGCCGTCGGCTCGTACTCGATCTCCACCAGCTCGGTCGCGTCCTCGGCGAGGTAGGGGCTCTCCGCCACCACGGCGACGACGGGCTCGCCGGCAAAGCGCACGACCCCGTCCGCGAGCAGCGGCCGCGGCGGCGAGAAGCTGCTGGGCGCCGTGACCGGCGTGCACAGCGGGCCCAGCCCGAGACCGGCCGCGTCGACCACGCAGACGACGCCGGTCAGCGCCCGCGCCGCTTCCAGATCCACCGCCTCGATGTGAGCCGATGCGTGCGGGCTGCGCACGAACGCCACGTGCAGCGCGCCGTCGGCCGGGAGGTCGTCGACGAACTCGCCGGCGCCGGTGAGCAGACGGGCATCCTCGCGACGGGCGATCGACCTGCCGACGAACGGCTCGCGAGCGCCCGACTCGGTCACGCTCGCTCCCAGGCCTGCAGCACGGCGCGACGGGTGAGTGCCACGGCGAGACGGCGGCGGTGGCCGGCGTCGGCGTGCGGATCCGACGGAGGCTCGGCGGCACGGCCCGCTGCCTCCCCGGCGGCGCGCGCCGATTCCTCGTCGACCGGCCCCGCCGCCAACAGCGCCTCGGCCTCAGGGACGCGCCGCGGACCGGGGCCGGCACCGAGCAGCACGATGCGAGCGCCACCCTCGCGGCAGCGATCGCCGTCCCGGACGAGCACGACGGCGACACCGCCCAGCGCGAAGTCGCCATGGCGGCGGGCGTGCTCCACGAAGGCGCAGCCACTCGGTGATGGGACCGCGGGGACGCGGATCTCGACGAGCAGCTCGTCGGGCTCGAGGCCCGACTGCAGCGGACCCGCGAACATCTCCCCGGGGTCGAGCACGCGACCTCCCCTGTGCGATTCGGCGATGAAGCGGGCGTCGAGCGCGGTGAGCGCAACCGGCAGCTCGGCGGCTGGGTCGGCGTGGGCCACCGAACCGCCGACCGTTCCCCGGTTGCGGATCGGCGGATGCGCCAGCCAGCGCAGCGCCTCGGTGAGCAGCGGCCAGTGGGCGGCGACGATGGGGGAGCGCTCGAGCTCCGCATGGCGCGTGAGCGCGCCGATCCGGAGCTCCCCCTGCTCACGGGTGATGTAGGAGAGCTCGGCGACGTTGTTGATGTCGATCACGGCCTCGGGCTGCGCCAGGCGGAAGTTGAGCATCGGCATCAGGCTCTGCCCACCGGCGAGCACCTTGCCCTCGGCGCCGTGGCGGGCGAGCAGCTGGAGCGTCTCGGCGACGCTCTGCGGCGCGAGATAGTCAAACGGCGCCGGCTTCATCGGCGTCGCAGTCCGGCGGCCGCCCCGGCGACGAGCGCGATCAGCCCGACCGCGGCGGGGACGGGGCGACGCCACCTCGGCCTGGTCGCGACGGGCGTGGGGGTCTCGTCCGGTTCGGCCGCGGGCGGCGTGGGAGGGCCCATCTCGCCGGCCTGCGGCAGACGCGCGTGGGCGAGTCGCACCGCGCTGACGATGGAGTCGTAGCCGGTGCAGCGGCACAGGTTGCCCCCGATCAGCTCGCGCAGGCGCGCGTCGTCGAGCTCCCCGACACGATCGAGCATCGGCTCGATCGCCATCAGGAAGCCCGGCGTGCAGAAACCGCATTGGAGGGCATGCGTCTCGTGGAAAGCCCGCTGCAACGGATGCAACGTGCCGTCCTCGCCGGCCAGCCCCTCGACCGTCCGCAGCGCTCGCCCGTGGGCCTGGACGGCGAGCAGCAGGCAGGCCCGCACGGGCGCGCCCTCCAGCTGCACGGTGCAGGCGCCGCAGACGCCGTGCTCACAACCGACGTGCGTACCGGTCAGGCGCGCCTCGTGGCGGATGAAATCCGAGAGCAGCATGCGGGGCTCGATCTCGCGCTCGAACACCGCGCCATTGATCTCGATGCTGACGGAGACCGGGTCCACGAGTGCTCGACGGTAACCGTGGCGTGAAACGAGCGCCAACACCGCCTCGCTATCGGCTCATAGCTGCAGCCTATGCCGCGACAGGTAGGCTGCCGCGGCGATGAGCGCATCGCTCGCCGACCTCTCGCTGCGCGAGTCCGTCGCGCGACTTCGGTTGGGCGAGATCACACCCGCCGAGCTGCTGGAGGCGTGCCTGGAGCGGATCGACGCCACCCAGGAGTCGTGCGCGTTCGTCGCCGTCGACGCCGACGGCGCGCGACGGCAGGCACGCGAGCCCCAGCCGGCTCCGTTGCATGGGGTGCCGGTCGCGATCAAGGACCTCGTCGACGTCGCCGGACTGCCGACCCGCGGCGGCACGCGCGCGCTCGACGACGCCGGGGCGGCCCGCGTCGACGCGACGGTGGTCGCCGATCTCCGAGCGCGGGGCGCGATCCCGGTCGGCAAGACGGCGACGCACGAGCTCGGGTCGGGCGTGACGACACCGGCGGTCCGCAACCCCCGGTTCCCGGGCAGGACCGCCGGAGGGTCGAGCGGCGGCTCGGCGGCGGCGGTTGCCGCCGGAGCGGTGCCGGTCGCGCTCGGCACCGACACCGCCGGCAGTGTGCGCATCCCCGCCGCCTGTTGCGGGATCTGTGGACTGATCGGGCGGCGCGGCCGCCTACCGATGGACGGCGTGATGGCGAACAGCCACAGCCTCGACACGCTCGGGATGCTCGTCCGGGAGCCCGGCGACCTGCCGCTCGCCTGGCATGCCCTGTCCGGGGCCCCACCTGGCGACCGCACGCTCTCGACGGTGCTGGTCTGCAGCCCCCACATGCTCGGCCGGGTCGACGATTCGCAGCTCGCCGCCGCCGCGGCGGCCGTGGAGGGCCTCGATCTGCCGGTCCGCGAGCTGTTGCTCGAGCCACTGCGCGACTGGGCGCCGCTGCGCGCGATCGTCATCGACGACGAGTCGCTGCACGCCCACCGGCAGGTCGGTCTGTATCCGGCCGATGGGCTCGGCGAGGCGATCGCCGAGGCCCACGCGCACGCCGAGCGCCGGCCCTCGGACGAGGTCGACGCCGCACGGGCCCGGCTCGCGGGGCTCGGCGGTGAGCTCTACGAGGCGGTCGGCGAGGGCTGCGTGCTCGTGCTGCCCGCGCTGGCGATGGCACCGCCCCCGCGCGAGCTGCCCGACGGCCAGGTCATCGGCCGGCTCAGCCGGCTCGTCGCTCCGATGAACATCGCGCGGCTCGCCTCGGCGGTGGTCCCGATCGGAGGGACCGGCGTCCAGTTCGCCGGACGCGACGAGGACACCGTGCTCGCCGCGGTGGCGCGGCTGACCGCCTGAATCATGGGAACCTCGGAGCGGCGCGCCGTCGTCAGGGGGCGGCGTCCGAGCGCCGCTGCCACGGACCCTCGACCAGGATCCGGGTGAACGCCGCGGCGGGCCGGCTGAACGTGTCCGCGACGGTGTAGGCCCACACCCGCCACGTCACCGGCGGGTCGATCCAGCGCACGTTCTGGAGCAGGTCGCCCGGCACGTTCTTGATCGGCACGAGCGCCGGGCCGATCCCGGCGGCGGCGAGCCTCGCCGCGACCTCGACGGAGGCGGTCTGGACCGCAGGCTGGGGCTCGAAGCCGGCCGCCTGGCAGGCGGCGAGCGCCTGGTCGCCGAGCCCGTGCCCGGCTTCGTAGAGCACCCAATCGCGGCTGGCCAGCTCCTGGAGCCGAACGTCGCCGGTGGTTCGTGCGACCGGATCGCTCTGCGGCAGGACGAGCACGAGCTGCTCCCACCCGAGCTCCACCCGCGCTCCGGCCCATTCGTCGGGGAGCGGTCCGATCCCGAGGTCCGCGCGACCCTCGCGCACGGCGGCGGCGACATGGATGCGACTGGCGAACTCGAGCATCCGCACCGACATCTCGGGATGGCGCTCGCGCCAGCGCTTCACCGTCACCGGCAGCACCGCCGCAGCGAGCGACCGCACCGTTGCCAGCGTGAGCAGCTGCGGCTCCTGCGCGGCGGCGCGCCGGCTGCTGTCCAGGGCCCGGCGTGCCGAGGCGAGCGTCGCCTGCGCCTCGGCATACATCGCCTTGCCGGCGGGCGTCAGCCGCACCCCGCGGGAGAGCCGCTCGATCAGCTGCACCCCGGTCTCCAGCTCGAGCGTGCGGATCTGCTGCGAGAGCGTCGGCTGCGAGACGTGCAGGCGGGTGGCCGCGAGCGTGAACGAGCCGGTCTCGGCGATCGCCACCAGGTACTCGAGCTGGCGGAGCGTCATTGGCCCGGGACGGACCCGCCGTCGTGAGCGCCCGGCTCGCCGGACCGCGGACGGCGTAGCCCAGGCGTTCCGCCGCGCCAGCGCGCGTTGCCCTCCGCCTCCAGCTCGAGCGCCGCGGCCGCGCCGCCGGCGAGCGCACGGGCGGCGACCGCCTTCACGCGGGCGACCGCGTCCGGCTCGAGCGTCGCGAGCCCGGCGGCGAGCTCGGCGGCGCCGGCGCTCGCGTCGTCGGCGAGCCGGTCGACGAGCCCGATCTGCAGCGCCTCGTCTCCGCCGACGGTGCGGCCGGTGAGGCAGAGATCGAGCGCCCGGCCGCGGCCGACCAGCGAGGGCAGCGCCCACGCGCCGACGGCAAGCCCGTGCCCCGGACCGAGGAAGCGGATCGACGCGGCGGGCCCCGCCACCCGCAGGTCGCAGGCGACGGCGAGCTGGGCGCCTCCGCCGACCGCGGGGCCGTCGAGCGCGGCGACGATCGGCGCGGACGCGTTGATCATCTGCGCGTAGAGCGCGTAGAGCTCGCGGCTGACCTCGGCGCGCTCCTCGTCGGGCACGCCCAGATCGGCGCCGGCGCAGAACATCCCCGCCTCGGCCGAGCGCAGGACGATCGCCCGGGCCGCTCCGTGTTTCGCAACCGCCGCGCACAACGCGCCGGCGAGCTCTCTGTCGATCGCGTTGCGTCGCTCGGGGCGGCTCAGCGACAGGGTGATGATCCCGTCATCCTGGTCGATCAGCAGGGACTCGTGAGGTCTCATCGCGTCCCGGCACCGTACGGCATCTCCGCGGTCAGAGGGGGCCTGACATAGAGAGCACCTATGGCCGGATGGAGATTTCGTCTTGCCCTCGGTGGTCGGCCCCGTAGGGTCGGAGGGGAGCCGGATCACGCTCAACCAGCGAGGTCATGGGAACGGAGAGAACACACGAGGGACCCGTCGCGGTCCTCACGATCGACCGGCCCGACAAGGCCAACTCGATCGACCTGGCGACGGCGGCCTCCGCAGCCTCAGCGCCCTCCGCGGCCTCCACTCCGTCCGCGGCGGCAGGCCGGCGATGAGCGGGACGGTCGACATCGTGGCTCCCTCCGGACACATTTCTCGCGGACGGGGCGTCCCCAGCGCCGTGGAGCGGTCATGAGCGACGCGCCGGTCGATCAAACGGCCCCGTCAGGACACTTTTCTCGCGAGGCCGCGCCGCAGTCGCCGCCGAGCGAGCCGCGCCCGTTCGACGCGCTCAGCTACCTCGAGTTCAACGCGCACCGCACTCCCGACGCACCCGCGGTCTGGGACGACGGCGAGGAGCTCTCGTTCCGGGCTCTGCGGGACCACGTCGATGCAGTGATCGCGCGTCTGCGCCGCGAGGGAATCACTGCCGGTGACGTGGTCGCGGTCGCGCTGCCCAACGTCGCGCTCTATGTCGCACTGGAGATCGCCGTGCCCGCAAGCAGCGCCGTGCTGTTCCCGTTGCCGCTCGGAATCGGCCACCGCGAGCTCGCGTCGGTGCTGCAACGCTCAGGCGCGAAGCTGCTCGTCACCGACGAGTCCGGCGCGGGGCAGGGGATCGCCGAGGTCGCGGCCGGCCTCTCCCCCGCCCCGGCGCAACTGTCCGCCTCCACCCTGTCCGCCTCCGCCCTGTCCGCCTCCGCCCTGGACCCCTCCGCCCTCGACGCCCACGATCTCGACACCTCCGACCCGAGGGCTCCGCTCCCGCCGCAGACCGAGACACCCCCCGACCCCGACCGCATCGTCCAGATCGCACTCACGTCCGGCACGACCGGCCTGCCCAAGCTCGCCTCGCTGAGCGCGCGCCTGAAGCAGCTCACCTTCGAGGGGTTCACCACCCGCCTGCGCGTGGAGCCGGGCGATCGGATGTTCCCGATGTCGCCGATCACCCAGGGCGTCGGCGAGATGTGCCTGTATGCGCTGCGTCGCGGGGCGACGCTGGTCATGCTCGGTCCCCGGCGGTTCGACGCCGACGCCGCGCTCCAGGTCGCGACCAGGAGCCACGCAACGATCATCGGCGGCGTGCCGACAATGATCGGCCGGCTGCTGCACAGCCCGGCGTTCGACCCGAGCGCCCTCTCCCGGCTGCGGCTCACCATCTCGGCCGGAGCGCTGCTTCCGCCCGCCGTCGCCCGTGAATGGGAGTCGCGCACGAGCAGCCCGATCGGGAGCTTCTACGGCGCCATGGACATCGGGCAGCTTGCCGTGCCCGACCCCCAGGATCCGGCCGAGAAGCGGTGGACGACCGTCGGGCGCCCCCACGACACCGCCGAGCTGCGGATCGCCGACCCGCAGGGCAACGCCCTTCCCCCCGGCAACACCGGGGAGATCTGCATGCGCGGCCCGCTCGTCCAGGACCGCTACTGGGGCGAGGAGACGGGACCCTACGGGACCGACGGCTGGGCGCACTTCGGCGACCTCGGCTTCCTGGACGAGGACGGCTACGTGCACATCACCGGCCGGATCAAGGACACGATCATCCGCGGCGGCAACAACATCAATCCGCTCGAGGTGGAGGCGCTGCTGCGTGAGCATCCGGCGATCAGCGAGGCCTGCGTCGTCGGCCGGCCCGACCCCGACCTCGGCGAGCGCGCCATCGCGTTCATCGTGCCGGCCGCCGGGGCACCCGCCCCGCTCGGCCTGGAGCAGCTCACCACCTTCCTGGGCGAGCGCGAACTGACCCGCTACAAGTGGCCCGAACAGGTCGAGCTGATCGACGCCCTGCCACTCGGCGCGACCGGCAAGGTCGACCGCCAGTCGCTGCGCCGCTCGCTCGACCCGACCAACCCGGAGGACCCGCGATGAGAGCGCACACCCGCGACTTCGAGACCGCCTGGCACGACGTCGGCATCGGCCCGCCGGTCGTGCTCATCCACGGCCTGGCTGACGACCACCGCGCCTGGCGCCGCGTCGCCGGGCGGCTGATGCTGGACCACCGCGTGATCCTGTACGACCTGCGCGGGCACGGCGAGAGCTCGCTCGGAACCCCCGAGGGCAGGCTCGCCCAGCTCGGCGCTGACCTGCTCGCACTCTGTGACGCGCTGGAGCTCGAGCGCTGTGCGCTCGCCGGGTTCTCGCTCGGAGGGACGGTCGCGATGCGTGCGGCGATCGATGCCCCGGACCGCGTCGCGGCGCTCGCGCTCGTCGCCACCTCGAGCCGCGTCGGAGGCGCCGCCCAGAGCTGGTACCTGGAGCGCGCCACGATGGTCGACGACGGCGATGAGCGACTGCGCGAGACGCTCGACCGTGACACGGCCGACGTCTACCGGGCGCGGCCGGAGGAGACCGACGCAGGGCTGCACATCCGGCGCGCCTCCACGCACGACCCGCGCGGCTACGCCAACGCCTGCCGGGCGATGGCCGGCCTGCGCGAGCACCCACTGGACGACGAGCTGCACCGGATCACTGCACCGACGACGATCCTCGCGGGCGACCAGGACCAGCACTGCCCGCCGCGGGCGGCGGAGATCATCGCCGAGCGGATCCCCGGCAGCGGGCTGGAGGTCCTGCCCGGTGCCGGTCACCCGCTGCCGATCGAGCGTCCCGACGAGACGGCCGAGGCCATCCGCCGGATCACCGCGGCCGCAGCCGCAGCCACCACCACAACCACAACCACAACCGCCGCAGGAGGCTGAGCGACATGTCGATCTCGATCAGCATCGGCATCAGCCCTCGCGAGTCGCTGCGCGACTGGATGCGCTTCTGTGGCGAGGCCGAGCAGGGTGGCGTCTCGGAGATGTGGCTGATCGACTCCCAGCTGGCGATGAAGGACGTCTACGCCGGCCTGTCGCTGGCCGCACTCGGCACCGAGCGGATGACGCTCGGGACCGGCGTCACCAATCTGCACACCCGCCATCCGACGGTCACCGCCAACGCGATTGCCGCCATCGCGGAGCTGTCCAAAGGACGCGCGGCGCTCGGCCTGGGCGCAGGGGACTCCGCGGTCTACGGGCTCGGCCGCCAGCCGTCGAAGGTCGCCGAGGTACGCGAGGCGCTCGGCTTCTTCGGCGACGTGCTCAACCAGCGGACCGGGACGTGGGAGGGCCGGGAGTATGAGCTCGCCCAGTCGGCCCCCGCCACCCCCGTGCACCTGGCGGTGAGCCAGCCGCGGATGTGCCGCCTCGCCGGCGAGCTCGCCGACGGGGCGATCGTGATGGGCCCGGCACAGCCCGACCTGCTCGCTCGCCAGCTCGGCTGGATCGAGGAAGGGCTTCAGCGCGGCGGCCGCGATCGCTCGCAGATCACGATCGGCTTCATCACCACCCTGTCGATGAGCGACGACCCCGAGCGCGCGCTGCGCGACGTCCGTTCGTGGGCGAGCGCGCAGGCGCGGCTGCAGGCCGACGCGGTCGATCTGCCGGCCAGCCTGGAGCCGTTCGCCGAAGAGCTCGCCCGCGCCAAGGCCGACTATGACTACGGCGAGCATCTTTCGACGCGTGCGGGGCATCAGGGAACTGTGAGTGATGAGCTCGTCCGCACCCTCGCCGTCGCCGGTTCGCCAGATGAGTGCCAGGCGCGCGTGCGCGGGCTGCTCGACACCGGCGTCGACACGCTCATCTTCCCGCTGATGGGGACCGGCCGCCTCGAGCGGCTGGCGTCGATCCGGGAGCACATCCTGCCCGCCATCGAGAAGGGAGCGCAGCATGGATCTGGGACTCGCTGACCGCAACGTCATCATCTCCGGCGGCGCCTCCAACATCGGCCGCACCCTGTCGCTGGCGTTCGCGCAGGAGGGTGCGCACGTGACCATCGCCGACATCGACCAGGCGCAGGCCGAGCGCGTCCGTGACGAGGCGCCCGCCGGCAGCATCTCGATACGACGCACTGACGTCACCGACGAGGACAACGTCCAGGCGACCGTCGCGGACACGTTGCAGGAACGCGGCTCGATCGACGTGCTCGTCAACTGCGCGGGCTGGACGGTCGATCGACTGTTCCGCGACAAGCCCCGTGAGGAGTGGGAGCGAGAGATCGCGGTCGACTTCTGGGGCTTCATCAACTTCACCCGGGCCGTGCTCGATCACATGGTCGAGCGCGGCCACGGCCGGATCGTCTCGATCGGATCCGATGCAGGGCGGATCGGCGAGTGGCGAGAGGCCGTGTACTCCGGTACGAAGGCCGGCGTGATCGCAATGTCAAAGGCGATCGCGCGGGAGGTGGGCCGTCACAACATCACGCTCAACGTGGTGTGCCCGGGGTTCACCCCCGGAAAGCCTGAGACCTCCGGAGAGGGGTCGGTGTGGGCAGGCGATCAGGGACAGCAGTTCACTCAGGAGACACTCGACAAGATCGCGCGGGGCTATCCCCTGCGGCGACTGGGCACGCCCGAGGACCTCGTCGGTCCCGTGCTCCTGCTCGCCTCCGACCGCGCGTCCTATGTCACCGGCCAGACGCTCTCGGTGAGCGGTGGCTACACGATGATCTAGTCAGACGGGAGAAGGCGATGTCGACGCAGGTCCGTACGACCGTGGCCCACGGAACGACGGCGACGCCCGAGGAGCGGGCGCGGCTGCGCGAGGACTACGTCCGAGAGAGACTTCCCGCCGCCCGCCGGCGTAGCGGCGGGGCGGTGATGATGGTCCTGGTCGGGATCATCACCGCCTTCTTCTTCCCGACGACCGGCGGGGACTACCTGCTCTCCTACGGCGCGGCGGCCACCTGGATCGGCCTGGGGATCGGCTTCGTGCTGATCACCGCGCTCACCCTTGTCACCACGTCGGCCGCCGCCCGGGAGGGCCTGAACTCCGACCTGCTCACGCGCGGCTGCGGCTACGGGTATGCGGGCTCGGCGGTGACCGCGTTGCTCTACGGCGCGACGTTCGTCATCTATGCCGCACTCGAGGGGCAGATCCTCGCCACCTCGATCGAGCAGGTGTGGGGACTGCCGATCGGCGTCTGGTACGTCGTGGTCGGGCTCGTGTTCATCCCCCTCACCTGGTACGGGATGACCCAGCTGTCACTCACCATGTGGATCTCCTTCCCGATCTATCTCGTGCTGATCGTGGTGGCGATCGTCACCGCGTTGAACCGTCACGGCGGCTTCCCGGCACACCTGTTCAACGCGGTGCCGCCACACGCGATCACGGGCGCCGCCGGTGTCGCCGGGGTGCTCGGTGGAGTGGCGGGCACGATCGGCCTCAACCCGCTCGAGTTCTCGGACTACGCACGGTTTGCCGGACCGCAGGCGCCGAGGCGCCGCGCATTGCTCACCGTCGTGCTGCCCTACGCGCTCATGTTCTTCGTCGCGTTCCCGCTCGGTATCTTCTTCACGCTGATCACCGGGCAGACGAACCCGGGTATCTACTTCGTCGGCCTGCTCGGCCTCGGGTTCGGTGTCGTGTTCGCGTGGGTGACCCAGGTGCGGATCAACCTCACCAACGTCTACTCGGGATCGGTCGCGCTCTCCAACGTGTTCACCCGGGCCCTGAACTGGTCACCGAGCCGGATCGTGTCGGTCGCGGTGATCGCCGCCGGTTCGGTCGGCCTGATGTTCGCCAACATCCTCACCCACCTGCTCTCGTTCCTGGAGTGGGACGGGATCTTCCTGCTGAGCTGGGTGGGAACGGTGGTCTGCGACCTGCTCGTCGTCCGGCGGCTGATGGGCCTGGTCCGGGGGCGGATCGAGTGCGACCGCGAGCGGCTGTGGCTGATCAACCCGGTCGGCCCGGTCGCGCTGGCGCTCGCCGTCGGGACGGGTTCGGCGTTGCATTACGCGGTTTCGAACGTCTACATCAAGGACCTCGCGGGCTTCATCGCGTTCGGGGTCGCGGTGGTCGTCCACGCGCTCCTGGCGCGCGCGACGCGCGGGCGCTACTACGTCCGAAACTGAGGCACGGGGACTCAAGGGTCTCGACCACTCAGCCGATACCAACCGTCGACGCCGAGTGACCGCTCTGGTGTCCCCCGCACTCATGTCGACGCCCGCGCCCACCTCCCTCGCCGAGCTCCACCACCTCACTCCAGAGAACCTGGCCCTGAGGCGACGGTTCATCGGGCTCGACGATGAGGTCCTCGCGCTGCTCACTCGCCTCCAGCCATGGGCGGATGAGGTCGCCGACACGGTGGCAACGGAATTGACCGAGCACCACTTCTCGTTCCCCGCAACCGCCCACTTCTTCCGTGACTACGCCGCCGGCAAATCGATCGAGCTCTCCGCGCTGAAGGAGGGCTGGAGGGCCGCGCACGTCGGCCACTGGCACGCGATCTTCCGGGAACCGGCCGCTCGTCAGCCCTTCGGAGTCGCCTACTTCGGCGCCCTGCTCGGCGTCGGGGCGCTGCACAGCCGGATCAACCTCCCGCTCAAGTGGTACCTCGGCAGCTACCCCAGCTTCATGGACGCGGTCCGCGGCGCGCTGCGGACGACCCCACCGGACCTCGCCCGAATCCCGGCGGGACGGCTGCGCGGTCGCAACCGTGCCACGGTCGATCTCGACCTGCTCGCCGAGGCCGAGCGAGCGATCTCGATCGTGTTCAACTACGACGTCCAGGCGATCACCGACGCGTTCTACTTCGACCAGTTCGCGTCGCTGGGCGTCGACCTCAGCGGCCGCCAGGATGCCGACCCGACGCACGACCTCTCCGATTGCGGCGAGCGCCTGAGGTCCGCTGTTCACGAGTCGCTGAGCCTGTTCATCGACTCCTCGCAGAGCGTGCACGGGGTGTTCGGCCAGCTGCGCGAGAACGTCACCGAGACGACCGACGCGATGGCCGGGATCGCCGCGGCCAGCGCCCAGGTCGCCCAGGGCGCCGAGCGCCAGGCGGGCATGCTCCAGCACAGCCGCGAGCTCGCGGCCGAGGTCTCCACCGCCACCGCCCGCAGCCAGGAACTCGGCGCGCTCGGCATCGAGGCGGTGAGCACCTCCAACAAGGTGATGCAGAAGGCTCGGGCGTCCGGCCAGGAGGCCCAGGCCAGTATCGAGGATCTCGCGCGTAAGTCGGGCGAGATCGGAGGGATCCTCCAGACGATCACCGGGATCGCCGATCAGACCAACCTGCTCGCGCTCAACGCGGCGATCGAGGCCGCTCGCGCGGGCGATCACGGCCGCGGCTTTGCGGTCGTCGCCGAGGAGGTCCGCAAGCTCGCCGAGGAGTCCGCCGACTCCGCGTCGACGATCGGAGCACTCGTCGAGGAGATCCAGCAGGGGATCCAGCGCGTCGTCGGGCTCGTCCACGAGGCGGCGGAGCTGGCAGACCAGGGCGTCGAGAGCTCACAGAACGCGCGCGAGGCGTTCGTCGAGATCGGCGGCGCGATCGCCGCCATCTCCGAGCGCGTCGACGACATGTCCGGCACCTCAAGCGAGATCGCCACCGTCGCCGAGCAGTCCTCCGCCTCCGCGCAGGAGATGTCGTCCTCGGCTCAGCACTCAAGCGCGCAGTCCCAGGAGCTCACCGCTTCGCTCGAGGATCTCGCGCACACCGCCGCGCAGCTGCTCGACGCCTCCCGTCAGTTCAGCCTGCGCCAGTAGCGCTCGGCGGGCTTGCGGGGAGCTTTTCTGACCCTCACGGTCAGCAACCTTCCCAGCGTCTGCGGTCAGGCTGGTTCCAGGCCCTCGGCCGCGCGCCGGATCTCTTCGATCCCCGGCAGCGCTCCGCGCGCCCCCGGCGCGAGCGTCGCCAGCGCGGCCCCCGCGGTCGCCAGCCGCGCGGCATCCAACAGCTCGTCGCCGGCCGCCAGCCGCGCGGCGAGGATCCCGCAGAAGCAGTCGCCCGCTCCGGTCGTGTCGACCGGCTCCACCGCGAGCGCCGGCAAGCTGTGTACGACATCGCCGTCGTCCACCAACGCGCCCGCCGCTCCCAGGGTGACGAGCGTGGGACCGGCCCGGCCGAGCGCACGCAGCGCCACGGCGGCATCCGCAGAGCCGCGGGGCGTGTCGACTCCGGCCAGCACCCCGAGCTCGGACTGGTTGAGGACGAGCATGTCGACCCGGTCGAGCAGGGCACCCGGAAGCGGCACCGCGGGCGAGGGGTTGAGGATGAATCGGCCGGTGGCGTGCTCGGCTGCGGCCTGCACGGCGGCCACCGGCACCTCGAGCTGGGCGACCACCACGGCCGCGTCGCGGACCGCGTCGACCCGCACGTCGGCGGGCGTCAGCGCGCCGTTGGCCCCCGGGTCGACGATGATCAGGTTCTCCCCGTGGGCCGAGTCGACCGCGATCGTCGCGCTTCCGCTGTACTCGCCCGGGACACGTGCGACCCAGTCGACGTCGATCCCGCGGCCGCCCAGATCCTCCAGCATCAGCCGGCCTGCGTCGTCGTCCCCGACCGCCCCCACCATCGCCACGCTCGCGCCGGCCGCCCGCGCGGCCGCCGCCTGGTTGGCTCCCTTCCCCCCGCCGGCGCGCGACGCGGAGGTCCCGAGCACCGTCTCACCCGGCGCCGGCAGCGTCTCGACGGTGATCGTCACGTCGAGATTGAGGCTGCCCACGCTCGTGACCTCCGGCGTCATACGGCCCCCGCAGCGACGGAGCGATCGCCGCTGGTCGAGCCGCGCACAGCCAGGCGCGGAGCGACGAGGCTGTGACGGGCCGGCCCCTCGTCGCCGCCCAGCCGCAGCTCGAGCAACCGGCACGCCTCGGCCGCGATCGCGTCGCAGGGCTGCACGACGGTGGTGAGCGCCGGCTCGGTCAGCTCGGCCATCATGATCCCGTCGAAGCCGGTGACGAGCACCTCATCCGGGACCGCGACGTGGCGGCGACGCAGCTCGGCCATCACTCCGAGGGCGATGATGTCCGATCCGCAGACGATCGCGTCGGGTGCGGCCCTGGCGAGGATGCGCCGCGCCGCCTCGCGACCGAACGCGGTGGAGAACTCGCCCGACTGCCGTGCCGCAACCGTGAGCGACGGGGAGCCGGCGACCGCGCGCTCGAACGCGAGCGCCCGCTGTCGACCGGTTGAGCTCGACTCCGGCCCGTCGACCACCGCCACCCGCTCGACCCCACGCGCCCTCAGATGGGCGACGATCTCGGCGCAACCGCGATCGTTGTCGACTCCGACGAAGTCCGCCGGCAGCCCGTCGACCTCGCGGTCGAGCTGGACGAGCGGCAACCCGGGGGCGACGCGCTCGAGCGCCGCCCGGCTGCGGTGGTGGTGGACCGGCACGACGAGGAGCCCGTCGACCCGCCGTTCGCTGAGCCCCACCAGCCAGCGCGCCTCGGCCTCGACCGAGCCGTGGGAATCGGCGAGCAACAGATCGATCGCGACGACCTCCAGCTCGCGGGTGACCGACTCGATCAGCTCGGCGAAGAACGGATTGGCGATGTCCGGGACGAGCATCCCGACCGTGCCGGTCCGCCGCGTGCGCAGCGCCCGCGCGATGCGGTCGCCGCGATAGCCGAGCCGGTCAGACGCATCCAGTACGGCGCGCCGGGCCGCCGGGGAGACCCGCGGGCTCCCTGACAGCACGCGCGAGGCGGTCGAGGTCGACACGCCAGCCCGCGCCGCGACATCGCGCAGCCGCACGCGGGCGTGGCCGGTGTCGAGCATCTCGAACGCCTCGCGCGGGACGCGTTGAGTCAGCGACCCCCGGCAGCCGGTGCCGGCGCAGCCGCCCCGCTGGGCAGCGGCAGCGCCTCCTGGCGGCGGACCTCAGAGCGGGTGAGCAGCGTGCCCACGAAGCCGATCGCGATCGCCACCACGACACCGATGCTGGAGTACGCCCAGGCACCGGTCTTGCCGCCGAACCCGAGCGGTCCGAGCAGATAGCCCTGCCAGTTCAGCCAACCGGCCGCGGAGTTGGTCACGAGCCCCCAGCCCACCGCCGTGCCGATCGCGAGGAGAGCGAGCGGCCAGGCGCGGAGGTCGCCGTAGCGTCCGCGCGGGTTGTACAGATCGGTCTCGGCGTAGTCGCGCCGGCGCAGGGCCACGTCGGCCAGGAACACGCCGCACCAGGCGGCGATCGGCACTCCGAGCGTGATCAGGAACCCCTCGAACTCGGCCAGGAAGCTTGCCTTGGCGATGAACACGACGTAGATCGAGCCGAGCGTCATCAGTGTGCCGTCGATCGACGCGGCCAGGTGGCGCGGCAGCCGCAGCCCCGCGCTCTGCAGGTTCAGCCCCGAGGAGTAGACATCCATCACCGTCGCCGCGACCAGGCCGAGGACGGTGAGGACGATGAACGGCACCAGGAACCAGTGCGGGAGCACGTTCGTGAGCGCGCCGACCGGGTCGGCCCCGATCGCCTTCGACAGGGATGCCGAGGAGCCCGCCAGCAGCATCCCGAACGACAGCAGCACGACTGGCCCGAGCGCCCCGCCGATCGTCGTCCACCCGACGATCCCCGAGCGCGACGCGTTGCGCGGCAGGTACCGGGAGTAGTCGGCGCCCGCGTAGACCCAGCCCAGACCGAAGCCGGTGGCGGCGAGCACGATGCCGCCGATGAAGTCGGTCGTCGATCCGGCGTGGATGGCGGTCACCGTCGAGAGGTGGATGTGGGAGGCGGTGAGCGCCATCACGACGACCGTCAGCACCGCGCCGACGACCGTGATCAGACCCTGCATCCGCATGATCAGGTCAAAGCCGGTGATGCCGCCGAGCAGCGTGAGGCCGGTGATGATCGCGATGCCGACCGCCTTCACCCCGTCGCCGTCGCCGAGCCCGAGCTTGTTGCAGGCGGTCGCGAACGCGAGCGTCCCGATCACGACGAGCGCGATCTCCCAACCGACGGTGAGCAACCAGGCGAGAATCGCGGAGATGCGGTTGCCGCGCACCCCGAACGCGGCGCGAGAGACGATCTGGGTCGGCGCGGAACCGCGCGGGCCGGCCAGCGCGACGATCCCGACGAGCAGGAACGAGCCCACGACCCCGATGAATCCCGCGATCAGCGACTGCGCCAGGGACAGGCCGTCTCCCAGGATGTAGGCGCCGTAGCTGATCCCGAAGACGCCGACGTTCGACGCGAACCACGGCAGGAACAGATCGCGTGGGTGTCCCTTGCGCTCCTCCTCGCGGATCGTGTTGATCCCGTTGGCCTCGATGCCGCGAGGCACGTTGGTCGGGACGATCGGTTCCTCGATCGGCGGTTGGCTGATGGTGGACACTGCGTTCCTCCTCGTCAGTTGACTTCCCGGCTGTCGCCGCCCTCGTATTGCACCCGGACCTGGCCGCGAACGGCCGGGACCTGCACACTGCCCTTGCCGGAAGCCTCGACGATCCGAGGCTCGCCGTCGACGGTGATGGACGAGACCTCCTCCACCCACCGCGCCAGCTCGACGGCGACCGGCTCGCCGTCGACGTGAAATTCGGTGCTATCTCCGTTCAGGACGAGTCG
>Ga0335075_10004354_pt1 | contig 22178 bp, 20 predicted proteins | sample Lox_Sample_24_FD_206723 | JGI IMG/M metagenome (GOLD analysis project Ga0335075, IMG submission 206723) | Soil microbial communities from Loxahatchee National Wildlife Refuge, Florida, United States - Lox_Sample_2.4 | ecosystem: Environmental > Terrestrial > Soil > Wetlands | place: USA...
ATCTCCGCCTCGAAGTTCATGCCCACGGCGCGGTAGCCGGGCGTATCGATATTGGCCACGTTGGCCGCCGTGAGCTTGGCCTCGTCGGAGGCCAGATCAATGTAGCGGGCCAACTGGTCGCTCAGCCGGGTTGCGATCTCCATGCCCATCGCGGTCGCCTCCGCATTCAGTTGACAAGCAGCCCGAAGTCGATCTCGCGGGCGGTAATGACGGGCTCGTCGCCGGCCAGGATCGCAGCCCGCTCGAGGACGTGCTCGAGCTCGCGGACGTTGCCGGGCCAGTCATGGGCGCGGAGCTTGGCCAGCGCGGTCGAGTCGACGCGCTTGACGGGGGCCTGCCTGCCCATCAGCTCAAGGAAGTGATTGACCAGCAGGGGCAGGTCCTCGGCATGGCTGTGCAGCGCCGGGGTGCGGATGAGAAAGACCGCGAGCCGGTAATAGAGGTCGGAGCGAAAGCGGCCCTCTTCGGCATGCTTTGCGAGCGGACGATGGGTGGCGGCGATGATGCGCACGTCCACCCTGGCGGTATCGTTGTCACCGACGCGCTGCAGCTCGCCGCACTCGACAAAGCGCAGGAGCTTGGCCTGGAGGGCCAGGGGCATCTCGCCGATCTCGTCGAGGAAGAGGGTGCCGCCGTCGGCGGCCTCGATGCGGCCGGTGCGGCCCTGCACGGCCCCGGTAAAGGCGCCGCGGGTGTGGCCGAAGAGCTCGGCTTCGAGCAGGGCCTCGGGGATGGCGGCGCAGTTGATGGCGACGAAGGGCTTGCGGCTGCGGGTCGAGAGCCGGTGCAACGCCTCGGCGACGATCTCCTTGCCCGACCCGGTGGGTCCTTCGATGAGTACGGGAGTGGTGCGGGGAGCGACGAGACGGACGCGGCGGCTGATCTCGATCATGGAGGGAGCGTTGCCGACCAGCTCGGGAAGGCGCTCGGCCGCGGGGCCCGCAGCGTTCGGAGCCGGCGGGTTGATGCGGATGGGAACGGTCTTCGGCGCCGGGATCACGCTGTCGATTGGCACGGGCAAAGATGCAGAGGCAGCGCTGCCGGAGATGCGCTGCCCGGCCGCTTTCCAGTCGTTGTCCGCACGCTCCGGAGTTTCGATTAAGGACGCTCCATTCCAGGCCGCCGTATCTGCGTCCTGGGTACTTCGCAGCGCGTAGAGGAGCTCCTGGCGGTAGGGGCCACGTGGACCGTCAGAGGGCGCGGCGCCGTCGGCGGTCACCAGGTCAACCTGCGGGAAGCGGGTGCGGAAGTCCCTCAGGAACTCATCGAGTTCGAGGTCGGGGAGCCAGGAGTCAACGATCGCGGCCTCCGGGGCGGCGGATTCGGCTTCGGCCCAGGCCTGCGCGCCGCCCGAGGCTTCGCGGACCTGCCAACGCAGGCCGCCCAGGACATGCGAGAGCCGGTGACGGAAGTGGCTGTCGGCGCTGGCGACCAGAACGGTGCGAGGCCGGATGCGGTTGGACGGAGCGGAAAAGGCAACGGGAACAGGCTGCATGGGCAATCTCCTCAAAAGTGCGGCGCGGGCGAAAAGGTCCGCTCAAAATCAGCTCATGGCAAGGGACTGACCGTCGGCGGCTGCGGCGTCGGGTCTGGGCAACGCCGCGGCGGCAAGCGCCAGCTCGGATTCCGAAGGAATGGTGTAGCCCTGACCGCGGACGGTGCGGATCAGGCGGCCCGGCGCCGGGTCTTTGAGCTTGCGGCGGAGGTAGTTGACGTAGACGTCGACGATGTTGGTGGTCTGGGCAGGCTCCATCTTCCAGACCGAGTCAAGCAACTCGACACGGGAGACGCACTGGCCGCGGTTGAGCATCAGGTGCTCGAGCAGGGAGAACTCCTTGTTGGTGAGGACGACGGGCTCGCCGGCGCGGCGGGCCGAGTGGTCGAGCCGGTTGAGCTCGAGGTCGGCGGCTCTCAGTTCCAGGCGCGCCTCGCGCTTGCGGCGGAGCAGGGCGCGGCAGCGAGCCCGCAGTTCGTGCAGGCTGAAGGGCTTGATCATGAGGTCGTCGGCGCCGCGATCGAGGCAGCGCACGCGGGTTTCGACCTCCTGCCGCCCGGTGAGGACCAGGACGGGAAGTTCGGCGTTGATGGCGCGAACCTCATCGAGGACCTGCTCCCCGTCTTTGACGGGCATGTTCAGGTCGAGGATGGTCAGGTCGGGCAGGTCCTCGCAAAAGGCGGTGACGGCGGCTCCGCCGTCGAAGGCCAGGCGGATGCGGTGTCCGTCAGCCTCCAGCCCGCGGCTCAGAAACAATCCCAGCGCCTTGTCGTCTTCGGCGATCAACAGTCTCATGGCAGCTTTTCTCTCCCGGCAGCGGCTTGGCAGCGGCTGCCTCGTTTAATCTCCGCCGGGCCGATTTAGCGAGTGCTAATCTGCGGCCCACCTCCACGTTCACGCGAGGCGGACTGGAACTCAAGATTGGAGAGAGAAAAGAATCGTGCGGCGGTCCCAGAAGGGGCGGAAGAGAACGCAAGTCCCGAAACGGGCAGGCGCTTTGGGCACCCGGCTCGGCGGGGCTCGATGCCGGCTCACACGTCCGAAGTGTCGGCCGAAGAATCCTACCCGGCTAACGCTGCGCGGCGCTGCGGGAGCCAGCTTTCTGGTGGTACATGGCGGCGTCGGCGCGGGCGAGGAGGTCTTTCATCGTCTCGTTCGGAGCGCGTTCGGCCAGACCGATGGAGGCGTGCAGGTCGAGCTTGGTTGGACCGGAGGCGGACTGGACGGTGTAGCTGCCGCAGACCCACTTCCGGACGCGGTCGGTCTGTGCGGTGGCTTCGTCGAGGCCGCAATCGAGGAGGAGAAGAAACTCGTCGCCGCCCCAGCGGCCGATGGTATCGGTCGAGCGGCAGACGGAGCGGAGTTCGGCGGCGAATTGTTTGAGCAGGTCATCGCCTACGAGATGGCCGAGCTGATCGTTGACCCGCTTGAAGCCGTCGATGTCGACGATGGCGACGCAAAAAGGGCCCGGAGCTTTGACGCGCCGTTCGATCTGACTTTCCACGTAGAGACGGCTGCGCACCCGGGTGAGGGGGTCGCGCGAGGCGAGTTCTTCGGCGGCTTCCAGTTTGGCCTCGTAGGTGGAGACCTGCTTGCGGAGCTGGTCGACGGCGGCCTTGCCTTCTTCGGCCATGCGATCGATGGAGGTTTTCAGCTCGGCTGCGCTCTTGACGATGGAGGCGCGAATCTCGGTAAGGTCTTCGAGGCTGGCGATAGCCTTGAGCCGGTCGGTGACCTCGTTCATGCGGCCCGCGCAGCGCTGGTCGCGGGAGCCCACCGACTGGGCGGTTTGTGCCATGACGAGGAGGAGATCTTTTACCTCGCAGGTCTTTTCCTGGTAGTGCCGGGCGGTGCTTCGCCCCCAGTCCTGGAGCTGCTGCTGAACGTTCTTGTCGATGGTCTCGATGACCTTGCGGGGCACAGCGGCGGAGAGGCTCTCACCCAGTTTGGCGAGACCTTGCTTGAGACCGTCGCCGAGGCCGGGACATGCGTCGATGCTGGCGTTTCCCATTTCGAGGAGGGCTGAGCCATAGGCTGACAGGGCCGCGGGCAGAGTCCCGTTAGCGTCCGGCTCATCGTCGAGGGCGCGGCCGGCAAAATCGGAGTCGAGGTACTTTTTGAGCGAGATCATAGACCCTCGGAGAGCCATGAGGCGCGAACAGGCTCTACCTGCTTATCGGCAGAGAGCCGCATTCTATTTAGGGCCGAAGGCTCCGAGGGCAAAGAAAAACCCGACCCATGGGCCGGGTTTTCCCGCGACGGAATTGGATTATGCTCAGGCGAGGAGGCGCTTGACCTTCTCTTCGATCACATCCTGGGGAACATAGCCGACGATCTGGTCGGCGACTTTGCCGCCCTTGAAGAACAGCAGCGCCGGAATCCCGCGGATTCCGTAGCGCATGGGCGTGGAGCCGTTCATATCCACGTTGACCTTGGCTACCTTCAGCTTGCCGGCATAGCTCTGCGCCACGCCGTCTACGATCGGCCCGATCGCCTTACACGGACCGCACCACGCAGCCCAGAAATCCACCAGAACCGGCTGCTCGCTTTGCAGCACCTCCTGGTCAAAGTTCGCATCGCTTACTTCCATCACACCCAATCCAGCCATGTTTCTCCTTCTACCCCCCAAGCGCCTGTTCGATTGTACGTGAACCGCGCCCTTATGTGATGCGCATCTACACACAAAGTCGCAGGCCGGGGAGAGGCGCGCAGGAGCTGCGGGCGGGGGCGGCCCGAATCTGCATTATTAACCATCTATAAATGAACAGCTTAGGAAGCGCGGCATGGAGGCTGCTGCGAAGAGAAGCGCCCGGATCCTGTAAAGGATCACGGGCGCTAGAGCAGCCCTCCCCCAGAACTGCTCACGGTGCGAATGTAAGTTCTTGAGCGGCGAATAGCAAGCAAACTTAGGTAATAGTGCAAAGTGACACCAATGGGGTGATTATCCGCGAAGCAACGAAGGGTGCACGGGACGTTACGCAGTTGTTAACTCCCGAGGGAGCGGCTGCTCACTTGTAGAACGCCAGGGGCCTGGCGTGCGTTGATGGGCTGGCTCTCGCGGGCGGCAGGGAAACGACTGACAAGCAGCTCGACGTCGTAGTTGTTTTCAGCAATGCGGTGAATGGCGGCTGCCGCGTGGTCGAGGTGGGCCGGGTCTTCAACCACGACCAGCACAGCGGGGCCGGCGCCACTGAGGGCCAGGCCGAGAATTCCTTGCTGGCCGATAAGGGGCGACAGGAGGGGCAGCAGAGGGCAAAAGGGCGCGCGATAAGGCTGATGAATGCGGTCGTTCATGGCGACGCGGAGCAGGTCGCCGCGCGCCTGCGCAAAAGCTAAGCCCAGAAGAGCGGCGGATTGGAGATTGGCGACTACGTCTGCGCGGGGATAGGTGGCTGGGAGGACGGCGCGCGCCTGGGTGGTTGAGAGCGGCTCGGCGGGGAGGACGACGATGGCGCGCCATGAGGCGGGAGGGTCAACCTGGGCTGCGCGTACATGGTCGTCTTCATAGGCCGCCATGACCAGGCCACCGAGCCAGCAGGCGGCGACATTGTCGGGGTGGCCTTCGAGACGGCAGGCCTCGTCGATGATGCGGCCCGATTCCCAGGCAAGGCGGCCGAAGTGGACGGCGAGGGCGACGGCGGCAAGGCGGCCGGCGGCTGAGGAGCCACAGCCCATGCCGAGAGGAATGGCGTTGTTCATGTGAATGGCAAGCGGCACGACGGGCCGGCCATTGGCTTCGAGCAGGGCGCTATAGGCGTCGAGAACGAGGTTGTTTTCGAGGCGGGCGCAGCGTTGCCAGTCGCGGCCGGTTGCCGTGATGGAGAAATCCGCGGCGGGCCCAGCTTCGATCTCGAGGTAGAAATCGAGCGCAATGGCGGCCGCGTCAAAGCCGGCGCCCAGGTTGGCCGAGGTGGCCGGGAGCCGCAGCCGGACCGGGCCTGGATTCGCGGCGGGGGCGTCGTTCATCGCGCAGTTTCCTTCATGGCGGCCAGGACGGCGTCGGCCGTGGCGTCGATGGAGACGGCGTTGCGCCGCAGGGCTTCGATGCGGGGCTCAAGGCCGGCCTTTTCGTCGTCGCTCAGGAGTGTTCCGCGATGGAAGTCGATGGTGTAATCGGCGTCCTTGAGGGTGTGGCCGGTAAGGACCAGGACGACGGTTTCGCCGGAACCGATGTCGCCCCGGGCGCGGAGCTTCTTGAGGCCGGCGAGGGTGACGGCGGAGGCTGGCTCGCAGCCCAGGCCCTCGGCGCCGATCTCGGCCTTGGCGACGGCGATCTCGGCTTCCGTGACGTCGAGGCACCATCCGCCGGTCTCGTGAATGGCGCGAACGGCCTTGCGCCAGGAGGCCGGGTTGCCGATGCGGATGGCCGTGGCGCGGGTGTGGGCTTCGACGGGCTCGAGGGACTCCCCGCCGTTCGAGGTGATGCTGCGGACCAGGGGATTGGCGCCCGCAGCCTGGATGACGCTGATGCGGGGCAGGCGGGCGATCAGGCCCAGTTCGCGCAGCTCGCGGAGGCCTTTGCCGAGGGCGGAGCTGTTGCCCAGGTTGCCGCCTGGCACGATCAGGTGGTCGGGGACGTTCCAGTCAAAGGCCTCGGCGATCTCGAAGGCGGGGGTTTTCTGGCCTTCGAGCCGGTAGGGGTTGACGGAGTTGAGCAGGTAGATCGGGGCCTCCAGCACAATCTGCGTGAGGAGACGGAGGCAGCCGTCGAAGTCGGTTTTGAGCTGGCAGGTGACGGCACCGTAGTCCATGGCCTGGGAGAGCTTGCCCCAGGCGATCTTGCCGTCGGGGATGAGGACGAGGCTGCGCAGGCCGGCGCGGGCGGCGTAGGCGGCCATGGAGGCCGATGTATTGCCCGTGGAGGCGCAGGCTACCCACTCGAAGCCGCGCTCGCGGGCGACGCTGAGGGCGGAGGTCATGCCGGTGTCTTTGAAGGAGCCGCTGGGGTTCATGCCCTGATGTTTGGCGAAGAGCTGGTCGATGCCGAGGGCGCGGGCGGAGCGGGGCAGATGATATAGGGGTGTGTTGCCCTCGCGGAGGGTGACGGCGTTGCCGAAGCTGTCGAGGATGGGCAACAGCTCGCGGAAGCGCCAGACGCCGGACTGGTCAAGGGCCTCGGACGAGCAGCGGCGCTCGCGCCAGAGCCACTTGAGGGCGCCGGGATTAGGGCGGTCGGGGCCTTTGCGCTGGCTCCAGCCGGGGTATTCGACCTCGAAGAGCTCGCCGCAGATGGCGCAACGGAAGTCCGGCCGCGCATCGGCGCCCTGGATCTGCGCGCCGCAGCCGATGCAGCGCAACTGGTGTAAGTTGTCGTTCATCTCTGGTGATAGCCTACCAGTGTGCAGCGGATTTTGCTCCCGCACGGGATGCAACGCGGAGGTGGGCAGAAGTTGCAGCGGCGCTGTTGGCTCTCAGTCTTTCTTGCTCTTGGCTTTTTAGCGCCGCTGCATGCGCAGGCGGTTCTGCATGTGGCGGCGGCAGCGGACCTGGAGCCGGTTCTGCCCGCGATCCTCACACAGTTCGCTGAGAGAACCGGAGTTCGCGCCGAGGCTACTTACAAGGCGTCCGCTGTGCTCACCACGCAGATCCTTAACGGCGCGCCGTTCGATGTGTTTTTGTCGGCTGACACGGGCTATCCGAAGAAGCTCATTGCGGCAGGCGCTGCCGAGCCGGCCAGTCCGATCGTCTACGCAAAAGGCACGCTGGTTCTGTGGGAGCGCAAGGACTCACATCTGCCGCCGCCGTCGATCGCGCTGCTGCGCAGTCCCGCGCTCAAGACGCTGGCCATCGCCAATTCCGAACAGGCGCCCTACGGTCAGGCTGCCGTGGCCGCGCTGAAGAGCCTTCGTCTCTACGATCGGCTCAAGCAGCGTATCGTCGTAGCGCAGAACATCGGCCAGACCGCACAGTTTGTGGAATCCGGCAACGCCGACGCGGGCCTGATCTCGCTGACCTCCGCGCTCACCCACACTCTCTCGTCCATCGGCTCGTACTACGTGATCCCACGCGATCTTTATCCACCCATCGAGCAGGGGATGGTCATCGTGAAGAAGACGGGGAACCGCGCCGCGGCGCAGAGACTGGCCGATTATCTGCTCTCGAAACCGATACAGGGCGAGCTGGCGGCAGGGGGCCTGGCGCCGGCGTACAGTGGTCAGTGACCCGCTGTCAGTTGTCGGCGGTCAACGCGGTTCTCGCCATGGGTCACCCCGCGGCAAGGCGAGAGCAAATTCCGTTGCCGCGCAATGCCATGCGACACTTCAGTGGATTCTCGGACCAGTGACCGGGAATCACTGACAACTGACCACTGATCGCTGACCGCTGTACTCTGTTCACTGAACCCATGGACTGGCAAGCGCTCTGGCTTACACTGCGGCTGGCGACGGCGACGACGGCGATTCTGCTGGCAGTGGCTGTGCCGCTGGCTGCCGTATTGGTGCTGGGGCGGGCGCGCTGGCTGGCGGTGGTTGAGGCTCTGGCTACCCTGCCGCTGGTTCTTCCGCCTACGGTGCTGGGCTTCTTTCTGCTGGTGCTACTGGGACCGCGTACGGCGATCGGCCGCGGCCTGACTTCCCTGCTTGGCCACCCGCTGGCGTTTTCTTTTTCAGGGCTTGTGGTGGGTTCGGCGATCTACAGCCTGCCCTTTGCCGTGCAGCCACTGGTGGCCGGTTTTGCGGCCGTGCCCACGGCGCTGGTGGACGCGGCGCGTCTGCTGGGAGCGGGACCACTGCGGCTGGTCCACACCGTGCTGGTTCCAGTGGCGCGGCGCTCGCTGGTGACGGCTGTGGTGCTCAGCTTTCTGCACACGGTGGGCGAGTTCGGCGTGGTGCTCATGATCGGCGGCGACATACCGGGCTCGACGCGGACGCTCTCGATCGTGCTCTACAACCAGGTGGAGAACTTCGACTACGGGGCGGCGTATCGCACGGCTGCGCTGCTGCTGTCGTTCAGCGTGATTGCGCTGGCCGCGCTCTATGCAACAGGTCAAGCGCGCGGAGGCCGCCGTGCTTGAGGCGACGCTCAACGCCCGGCGGGACAGCTTTCTGCTGGAGGTGGAGTGCAGTTTCGCGTCCGAGTGGACGGTGGTCTTCGGGCCGTCGGGTTCGGGCAAAAGCACACTGCTGCGGCTGCTTGCCGGCCTCGATCGCCGGCGCGGGCCGCTGCGGGCGCGCGTGACGTTCGATGGCCGCATTCTGACCGATACGGCGCAGAATCTGTGGACCGCGCCCGGCCGGCGCGCTACGGCGCTGGTGGCGCAGCAGCCGGCGCTGTTCCCACACCTGAGCGTGCGCGCCAACGTGGCCTTTGGACTGGGCGGGCTCGACCGGGCCGGCCGCACCCGGCGCGTGAACGAGATGCTCGAGTTGGTGGGCGCAACCGAGCTCGCGGAGCGGCGGCCGCAGCATCTCTCCGGCGGGCAGGCGCAGCGCATTGCACTGGCGCGGGCGCTGGCTCCGGGACCGCGGCTGCTGCTTCTGGATGAGCCGTTTTCTGCGCTGGATGGAGCGGCGAGCGACGCGCTGATCGGGCGCTTGCAGGCGTGGCTGCGGGAGCACAAGGTACAAACGGTGCTGGTGACCCACGAGGCCGCCGACGCCTTTGCCCTGGAGGCGGAGGTGGTGCTGATCCGCGAGGGGCGCGTGGCTGCGCAAGGGCCCGTGCGCGAGGTACTGGCACGGGAACAGGCGCGGCTGCTCGGCCGGCTTCGCATTCCCTGATAGCGCGGGCGCGGGCTCCGTCGCGCCTGCAATTCAACAAACGACCTATGGCCGAGACTGCCTACGCACGCGCCCATTCCGCCGAAGTGCGCGGCAATTGCCGGAGCGCGGCCTGAAGCCGCGGGAATCGCTGCCGATAGAACAGAAAGGCCGCTGCGGTCCGGGTTTGCAGGGAGCCGTGCGGCAGCCAGACCAAGGGAGGGATTGGATTGTGAAAGGGACAATCGTCAAGTGCATGGAAGAACTGGTGACAGCCAAATTTGGGGCTGCCCAGTGGAAGGAGACGCTGACAAAGGCAGGCTTTGCAGAGAGCAAGATGTTTTCGGGCCTCGAGGACGTGGCCGACGGTCAGGTGCTCGCGCTCATGAATGCCGCCGCCGAGACCAACTCTCTTTCGATGGCACAGGTGATGAATGCGTTTGGTGAGCATTGGAGCACCGTGTACGCGCCCGCCGTCTACAAGGTCTACTTTACTTCGGCAAAGAGCACCCGCGAGTTCCTGTTGAGGCTCGACGAGATTCACGTGGCGATGACGCGGACGGTTAAAGACGCCAAACCGCCGCGATTCCAGTACGAGTGGCAGGGCGACAAGCACCTGGTGATGACCTATCACTCGAATCGCGGCCTGGTGGCACTGATGCCTGGACTCATCGCCGGCCTGGGCAAATACTACAAGGATCATCCGGTCGCCAAGGTGATCGGCAACAAGGTTCACGTGGAATTCGCCTGAAGAACAGAGCTGCGCAGGGCAACTCGGTATAACAGAAAGCGACGGGGGTGAGGGCGCCGGCCGATGCAGCCGGATTCCGCGTTTAGAGACCTAAGAGCACCGGCTCTCTTTCGAGGCGAATGCCGAAGCGCACCTCGACGGCGGCGGCGATCTCAGCCGCCAAGGCAAGGACCTCGTTAGCAGTCGCGCTCCGGCCCTGCTCGCCACGGTTGACCAAAGCCAGCGTGTGTTTTGAAGAGATGGCCGCGGGGCCGCGGGCGTAGCCTTTCGTGAAACCAGCTTGCTCAATGAGCCAGGCGGCCGGGATCTTCACCAGCTCCGGCCCCGCCGGGTAATGCGGGGCATTTGGCCTTTGCGCCGCAATCTGCCGGAAGACCTTAACCGCGACGACGGGATTCTTGAAGAAGCTCCCGGCGCTGCGGCAGTCGGGATCGCCTTCGACCAGCAGCATACCCTTCGCCCGGCGGACTTGGCGAACCACGTCCGCAACCTCGATGAGCGTGGGGCCGGCGGCGTGCGTCCGGTGCGCTTCGATGGCCTTTCGCAGGTCTGGGTAACTGACGGTGGGTGGACCGCCCGGCATGAGACGGTAATCGACGCGCGTCACGACGAAGCTGCCACGATCCGAGGAGTTGAAGCGGCTGCGGCGGTAGGAGAAATCGCATTCTGCCGCAGTGAACTCGACAAAGGCGCGGCTCTCGAGGTCGAATGCGCGTACACGGTCGATAACGGTCGCGACCTCCTGGCCATAGGCGCCGACGTTCTGCGCAGGCGTCCCGCCCACGGTGCCAGGAATGCCGGCAAGGCACTCGACTCCGGCGCAGTTGTCGGTGACGGTGCGGCTAACGAAGCTGTCCCAGTCCTCGCCGGCGGCCACGCGGTAGACCTGGGAGCCGGGCTGGCCGGAATCTGGCTCGCTGGTTTCGGCCTCGATGCCGCGCAGTGCGATGTGGAGCACAAGGCCGTTGAAGCCTGCATCCGAGACGAGAAGGTTGCTGCCACCGCCGAGCACAAGCAAGGCAATGTTCCGCTGGTGGGCCCAAGCGGCGGCTTCGGAGACGTCCTGCTCCGAAGTGGCGTCGACAAACCAACGTGCCGGGCCGCCGATTCCGAAAGTGGTCAAAGGCGCAAGCGGCTGGTTTTCCTTTGGGAGCATCGGTTCAAGGCTACACCCGCGCTACGCGGAGGTTTGCAGTTACAATGGAGAGAAGGAACTTCCCTGCCCGGAGGCAACGATGTACCCAGAGATTATGGTGATCCCGATGCGCGAGGAGTTGACGCGCGCCGGTATTGAGGAAACGCGCACGGCCGAGGATGTGGACGCGGCGCTGGCCCAACCGGGCACGACGATGGTGGTGGTGAACTCGATCTGCGGCTGCGCGGCGGGCAAGATGCGCCCCGGTGTGCGGCTGGCGCTGGCGAACGCGGCCAATCAGCCCGACCACAAGATCACCGTCTTTGCCGGACAGGACCGCGAGGCTACCGAGCGCGCGCGCAGCTACTTCGAGGGTAATCCGCCGAGTTCCCCGGCGATTGCGATTCTGCGCGACGGCAAGCTGGTCTACCTGATGCAGCGGTACGTAATCGAGCAGGTGACGGCGCAGCAGATTGCCGGCGAGCTGATCCGGGCGTTTGACGAGTTCTGCGCCAAGACAGCGGCGTAAGGGCAGCTTTCAGCACGCTTGATCTCCGGCCGTAGCGTCGGTGGGCTTTTCTCCGGGTGTGAAAACTTCCCCTCCTTTGAGGAGTTCCTCGATCTCTTTGTCCACTTTCCGGGCGATCTGTTCGAGGCAGAGCGCCGCCCTACTTTGCGGCTGCGGCCAGCGCGCGCTGCACCTTGCTGTGTTTGCGGCTGTAGCTGAAGTAGATGATCTGGCCGACGATCAGCCAGCTTCCGAAGCCGATCCAGGCCGGGGCGTCGAGCGAGACCATGAGCGCCACCGAGACGACCATGCCGCAGATGGGCACCAGGGGGACCAGGGGCGTGCGGAAGGGACGTTTCAGCTCAGGCTGCCGGACGCGGATCACCCAGACGCCGAGGCAGACGATGGTGAAGGCAAGCAGGGTGCCGAGGCTGACCAGCTCGCCGAGAAGGGTGATGGGGAAGAAGGCCGCCAGGAAGGCGGCAAAGGCGCCCATCACGATGGTGATCAGCCAGGGCGTGCAGAAGCGGGGATGCAGCTTGCCGACCCAGCTCCAGAGCAGACCGTCCCTGGACATGGTGTAGAGGACGCGGGTCTGGCCGAGGAGCATGACGAGCATGACCGAGGCGAGGCCGGCGATGGCGCCGAGATCGATGAGAAGAACGGCCCATCGGACGCCGATTTCCGCCGCGCCGTCAGCCACCGGGGCGGCGACGTTGAGCGTGGTGTAGGGTTTGACACCGGTGAGCAGGCCGGAGACGAAGATGTAGAGGATGGTGCAGACGACCAAGGAGCCGAGGATGCCGAAGGGCATGTCCTTTTGCGGGTTGCGGGCTTCCTGGGCGGCCGTGGAGACGGCGTCGAAGCCGATATAGGCGAAGAAGACTACGCCCGCTCCTCGCATGATGCCCGACCAGCCATATTGGCCGAAGTGGCCGGTGTTTTTGGGGATGAACGGGCGCCAGTTGGTGAGCATGTGCTGCCAGTGGCCGAAGGCGAAGGTAGCGGCGAGGCCGATGAAGATCAGCACCACGGAAACCTTGATCAAGACCGCGGCAGTGGTGAAGTTGGCCGACTCGCGCACGCCGACAACGAGGATGGCGGTGATGACCACCAAGGCCGACATGGCGAAGATGTCGACCTGGGCGTGGAGGGTATGGCCGAAGAACTGCATGACGAGTGCGGGGGTCGGGTTGAACGGTAGTTTTGTGCCGAAGAAGGCGAGCAGGCTGCTGACGAAGCCGCTCCAGCCGACGGCCACGGTGGCGGCGCCGAAGGCGTATTCGAGAACAAGGGCCCAGCCGATGATCCAGGCGATGAGCTCGCCCATGGTGGCGTAGCCGTAGGTGTAGGCGCTGCCGGCGATGGGGAGCATGGAGGCGAACTCGGCGTAGCAAAGGCCGGCAAAGACGCAGCCCACCCCGGCGATGATGTAGGAGATGACAATGGCGGGGCCGGCGAACTGAGCGGCAGCGGTGCCGGTGAGCACAAAGATGCCGGCGCCGATGATGGCGCCGATGCCGAGCGTGACCAGGTTGATCGGCCCAAGAGCGCGCTTCAGCGTGTGCTCGCCTTCCCCCTCGGCCTCAGCCAGGATCGTCTTGATGGGTTTTGTTGCAAAAAGACCGTTCGCCATCTCGTTCCCCCCTTTGAGTTGCGCCTGCACTTGTTTCCTGCCGCGGCCCTTTGCCGATGGGACGCGCAAAACATCGCCCGCTGGTTACACTTTCGCCTCCGGCTCTGCTGCAAAAGCCTGCACCGGCCGGCGTGACCAGAAGAGATACACCGGAATGCCGAGCAGGACCAGGGCCAGGCCCGGCCATGTGTACTGTGGCTTGTATCGCAATAATACGATACAGATCCAGATCGCCATGCAGATATAGAGTGCGGGCAGGACGGGGTAGCCGAGGGCTTTGTACGGCCGGGGCGCGTCGGGCCGCCGGAAGCGGAGCACGAATAGGCTGCTGATGGTGAGGATGTAAAAGATCAGCTCAGCGAAGATGATGTAGTCGAGCAACTGGCTGTAGGAGCCGGAGACGCAGAGCAGGACGGTCCACACGCACTGGACCATCAGGCCGGCGACGGGCGTTTTGTATTTCGGGTGAAGGGCGCCCACAGATTTGAAGAAGAGACCATCGCGGCTCATGGCGTAGTAAACGCGGGCGCCGGCGAGGGTCAGGCCGTTGGCGCAGCCGAAGGTGGAGATCAATATCGCCCCGGCCATGAGCCATGCGCCAGCCGAGTGGAAGACGGCGGCGAGCGCGGCTGTGGCGACGCGGTCCTCAGCGGCGTACTGGACGCCACGGGCCATTACCGTGGCGCCATGCAGATCGCCGTGCATGGGGAGCACAAGGAGGTAACCGAGCGAGACGAGGAAGTAGACCACCAGCACGAAGCCCGTGCCGAGAATGAGCGAGAGGGGGATGTTGCGGCGTGGGTTGCGGACCTCGCCGGCCGTAAAGGTAATGTTGTTCCAGGCATCGGCGGAGAAGAGCGAGCCGACCTGGACCACAGCGAGGATCACGGCGACGTTGACGAGCGCGATGGGCCCGCCCATGCCGACTTGCACGGGATGCAGGGAGTGCCAGCCGGCGTTACGCCAGAATTCGCTCCAGCCGGGGCCAAAGTTCGCTTGCCAGGCTTCGGCGGTGCGGCCAATGGTGAAGGCAACGAGGATGAGAGCAGCGAGCGACAGCGCCTTGGCGGATGTGAAGACGTTCTGAATGAGCGCGCCGAGGCGGAGGCCGAAGATGTTGGCGACGGCAAGGAAGATGACGACGGCGATCCCGGCCAGATTGGCGGTGTTGAGGCCGATCTCCATATTGCCAAGCTCCATGGGGCCGACGCGCCAGGCGGGCACGTGGGCGATGTGCCAGAGCCAGTGCGTGGTGGAGACCGAGGGGAAGAAGACGCCGAGGAATTTACCGAAGGCGACGCAGACGGCGGCGATGGTGCCGGTCTGGATGACGAGAAAGAGGGTCCAGCCGAAGAGGAAACCCCAGAGCGGCCCGAGCGCCTCGCGGAGGTAGACATACTGGCCGCCGGCTTTCGGCATCATGGCGGCGAGTTCACCGTAGCTGAGCGCGCCGATGGTGGTCATGATGGCGGTGACGATCCACGCGCCAAGATAAAGGGCGGGGGAGTTGGTGCCGCGGGCAATGTCGGCATCGACGATGAAGATACCCGATCCAATCATCGAGCCGATGACAATGGCCGTGGAGCTGAACAGGCCGAGGGTCTGCACCATCCGGGGCGGTTCGGATGAGGGCGTGGATGCCAGATTGAGAGCGCGGTCCGGGGTTTGCACCTGTGAAATTTCTATCTGATTTCGCCGGGATTGTCTTTATCTTTCTGAAACAACCGTGTGGTCACAGGATTTACCGCTTGGCGTGGCTTTTGGAGCGAAACCTGAGTGAGTGTGCCCTGTCCAGCTTCGGCCATGGCCGCCGCTCGCTGAAGGTCGCGTCGACTTGAGTGAAGCGGCTCCGGGGCACAGTCACTCAGGTTTCGCTGCAGGCGATCAACCGAGGGCGGCCTTCCAGCGGCGGAACTCGGCGGCGGGGTCCGGGGTGCGAAAGAGGGCCGCAGAGACTGCAACGGTGGTGGCACCGGCGGCCAGGACAAGTGGAGCGGTTTCAAATGTGATTCCGGCCGCGGCGGTCAAGATGCGGCCAGGGCCGGCCTGCTCGCGGAGTTTGCGCACGCCTTCGGGGCCGATCGGAGGCTTGGCCGTCTGCTTGGTAGTGGTGTGGTAAACGGGTCCAACGGCGAGATAGTCGGCCGGAGCGTCGAGAATGCCTGGAAGGAACGCGTCGCTGCCTCCGAAGGCGCCGACGATGCGGCGGGGGCCGACGATGCGCCGGGCTTCCGCTGGGGAGACGTCACCCGCGTCGACGTGCACCCCGTCAAACTGTGCCTGTTCAACCAGATCTGCTCGATCATCGAGAATCAACTTTATGTTTTGGGCGGGCATTCCGGCGCGCAGTACGGCGGCGTCGGACAGAATCTCAGCATCCGAACCGGTCTTGTTGCGGTATTCGAGGAGAGTGACGCCGGTATCGGCCAATTCGCTTGCCAATCTGTGCAGGAACTCGGCGCGGCCGATCAAGGGAATGATAGACGAGTCCAGAATGGGGTAGATCCGTGGGAAGGCGAAGGACATGGGATCAGAGTAGCGGGACGGGTGACCGCCTGTCTGTGATGCATCCCGGCTGACGGGATAGAAGACCATGGCCGTGTGCCCATCCCTGTGGCGAGTCGCACCACCGGGACGGGCACACGGGCTTGAGGGCGAAGTTCACCGGAGCAAACCGGAGTCAAGGAGAATGCCGGCGGTTCCCTGCGCTCCGCGCTACATCTCGTCGGCCGAGGGGCCATAGCAGCCGGGGACCTTGCCGCCGAGGAGGCGAATATAGACGCCGAGCTGGGCGCGGTGATGGACCAGATGGTTCATTACCATGTCGCGGAAGACCTGGTGGCGGGGTTCGTCGATCCACACATGGCCGCCAAAGATGAACTGCCAGTGCTGGTCCCACTTCTCAGGCGGAACGGAGGCCAGTTCGGCGCGGGCTTTGGCCAGATCGCGGTCGAATTTTTCGAGAAGAGCCTCTTTGTTGGCCGGCACATATTGCTCCCACTTGTGGTCGGCAGGGAAATCGAGTTTGTCCTGGGTGATGGTCATCAGCGCCCAGTCGCCGGTCATGTCGGAGACGTGCCCAACGAGGCGGCCGAGAGGCATGGATTTTTCATGGGGTTTGTAACTGAAGTCCACGCCGTCGGGCAGGGCTTCAAAGACTTTGCGGGTTTTGGCGGCTTCGCGATCGAATTCGGCGAGCAGGTCCGTTTGATAGTCCATCGATGCTACCTCCTTGGGTGCGAAGACAGCATAACCGAAAATCAAGCGAAAAGGCGAAGAAAAAGCGATGAAATTTACAAGACTTGCTGCCGCAAAAGCCGGGCTCAAAGGCTGCGGGGGCCGGCCGGACCGCGCCGTCAGCCCCGGCGTCGTCCTTCATTGTCCAGAGCTGGTTTCCATCTCCCTCAGCAACGCCACGGACTGCTTGGGATCGATGTTGTGACGGCGGCCGTCGGCACTGGTTGTGGCGCCGGCTACGATCAGGTGGATGGTCTGCCCGGGTGTCAGATTTGGGTCGAGGGCGATCAATTTGGCTGCGAGGTTCACCACGTTCGGCGAGGCCATGGATGTGCCGGACATGCGCAGCTTTTCGCCGCCGGGCACTACGGACTGCACCTCGTAGCCGTCGGCATCGACGAGCACGGTGGGGCCGTAGCTGGTAAAGCTGGCTTCATCTCCAGCCTGATCCACTGCCCCGACCGCGAGCAGGTTTGGGAGCTGGAACGAGGAGGGCATGTCCTCGATGAAGCTACTGTCGCTGTTGGAGTTGCCTGCCGCGCAGACGAAGAGAATGCCGGGGGCGCTCTTGATGGCGTCGTACAGACCTTTCCGCTCGATGGCGAAGAGTTTGGCGGCGATGGCCTTGCGGTCGGCGGCGTCTTTGCCAATGCCGTTCTTTTCGAGGGCCACTTCGTCGTCCTGCGGGCTGCCTCCCCAGCTCATGTTGACGACGCGGATGTGGTTAGCGCGGAACCAGTCCACGTAGGCCTGATCGTCCTGGGCGGAGCGCTCGGAGAGCTCTTCGCTGGGCGGCAGGGGGACGTTGCGCCAATCGAAGGTGATGCGGCCGACGGCCAGCCGGATAGCCGGGTTGCCGCGCGCGGCGATACCCGCCACATGGGTTCCATGCGCGTAGATCGCGAAGAACTCAAGATTCTCAAGGAATGCCGGCACCTGGGACACGGGCATGTGGGCGAGCTTCTGACGCAGGGCGCTTGCCTCGGGGCTGTCGATCGCAAGCTGCAGGTCAGAGAATCCCTTCAGCTCCCCGATCATATCGGGAAACTCCTTTTGCTGAGCGGGGGTCAGCGGCAGCAGGTATCCGTGGGTGGGAAAGCCCTTGAGGTCGAAGGCGATGTCGTGGGGATCGTCTCCAGGGCTGGGATCAGGAACGGTGTAAGTGCGGCCGGGGAAGAGCGACAGGTCGGAGCCGGAGTCCCAGATGGCCACGTTGACGGGGGTGAGATCGTCCGCTGGGGTCAGAGTAACGTCGCGGGCAACCCAGATATCGGGCTTTTCAACGTTGTTCGTCGCGACTTCCTGGTTGAGGACGGCGAGCATGGCGGGCATGAGCGGAATCTCGCGTTTGAGGAGGAGCCGGTCACCGATAAGGCCCCAGGCGAGATCGTTGCTCAGCTGGTGAGCCTTGGCGACCGCGGGCTCGACGTCGGCCTTGACGCCGCCCATCACGAGGGCCGGTGTGATGATTTCGAAGCTGCTCTTTTCTTCTTTGATCTGGTTGCCGACAATGGACCAGGGAAGCGGCTTGATTTCGATGGCGTATTCCTTTTGAAAGGCCTCGAGGTATGCCGGTCCAGAGGTTTGGCCGGTGGCTTTTTGCGCATCGACCATGGCGGTAGTCTCAAGGCCGGTCATCAGCTTCGCGTCGGGCTTGTCAGTGACTTCGCGGAGGCGGGCCACGGTCTCCAGCGCCGCCTGATTTTCGCCAGCAAGCAACTCGAGATCGAGGCGGACGCTAAGCAACTCGCGCAGGGCCGAGTGGTCCTGAATGTCATAGCCGCTTAACACCGAATCGACATCGGTTTTCACCTTGGCCGCGAATGCGCCAAAGGTGGAATCGTCGGATTGAAGCAGCCCGGTTGCTGAGCCGGAGAGCTGGTAGTTGAAGCGGGGAAGGTCGGCCTCGGTTTTGACTACCTTCTTCGGCGAAGTCTGAGCGGAGCAATGCGGCCCAAGAACAGGGATGGCGCACGCGAGCAGAAGCGCGGTTGCGGCGAAGCCCGAGGCTCTGCGCAGGTTTTGGTTCGTCATGGTTTTATACCGCCGGGGAACTGAAATAAGCCCAACGCGTTCAGGGCTGCCTCAGTATACTCCGGGCAAAAACGGAGACGGTGCCGGCAATCGCCGCTGCTCTCTGTCAGGATGGTTTTGATCCTGCGATTGCGATCCCAGGTCCCAAAATCGAGGAGCTCGGGCAACTTAAGTCGTACAGGATCAAACGGTCAGTCACCTAGTGGAAGCGTGACGATTCAAAAGCCGCAGTGAAAGTCTCCTGCCAGCCGCTCACGCCGGCAGGCGGTGGCGCACCGGGGGCAGGTACGTCGACGGGAAGCGCCAGCGGCGGCGCCGGAGGGTCGTTGACCTGCAGATAGTCGCCGTGGTTAAAGTCCCAGGCGTCAGGAATCTCGAAGGGCGGAACAAAGCTCGAAGGCCAGGTCTTGACAGGGCCGCGGTGGCCAATGGCCGCGCGCCACCACGGGTGGCCCGCATCGATGATTCCGGCAAAGAAGTTGCCAATGGGAAACAGACGGGAAAGCACGGTGTCTTTCTTCGAAGCCAGTACGGAGATGGCGCCGACCTTTGCGGCGGCAGCCTGAAACTCCTTGTTGAGGCAGTTGTCGTTGATGGCGCCGGCCATGAGCGTGAGCCGGCGGACGGGCAGATTCATGCGGGCAATGGTGGAGAGCACGACACGGGCGCCGAGGCTGTGTGAGGCGAACGAGATGCTGGCCGCGCCTTCGAAGTTGGCGTCGAGGTAGGGAGCAAGCAGCTTGCCGGCGTCGTCGGCTACTTTGGGCTCGTCGGGGTAATCAAGGCCGTGGGCCCAGACGGAGTCACCGGGCCAGAGCAGGCCGACGAAGGCGGAGCCCGGCGGTAGCTGCAGGAGTCTCTCCCAGTTTGACAGGCTGGCGATGCCGTCGGCCCGGTTCACGTTGAAACCGTGCGTGGCGATGAGCACCTGGCGATCCCGAACGGCGGCAAGCAAATCGGCGGTGAGCAAGCCGGTGTAATCGGACAGTGTGGTTCCCTGGCCGAGCGCGACCGTCTTGACAAGCTCGCCACCCACGGGCTGGTGGCGCAGGTCGATAAACTGGGTCATGGCGGCCTACTTTTTCACGATTTGAAGGGTGTTGACGGCAGTGGATAAGGCGCTAGAGAGGTCCTTGGCGATGGGCGCCAGGGGTGTGGCCACAATGCCGACGATGAGAGCTTCCCACATGTCCCGGGTCCACCAGTACTGGCCGAGCGGGCCTGCGTTGATGACCCAGCCGCCCGCAAAGGCGAGCGCAACCGCAAAGAAGGAGGCAAGGAACCGGGTGCCGTTGGTGTAGATCTGATCGGAGTTCTGGTAGGTCTCGTCGAGCAGGGCCGTGAGGATCATATCGAAGCGCGAGAAGACGTCGGTCTCGATGGAGCTGAGCGCGGTGCCGGAGACAATCTTGCTGGCGATGGACTGAAGCGCGGCCCCGTCGACGCCTGTGGCTTTGGCGACATCCGTTGCGTTGCCCGTGTTGAGACCGAGTTTGATGAGAGTCTTGGCGACGGACTTCTGGCTGGCGAGATCCTGGCCGTTGTACCAGTTGGCCCTGAGCGTGTCGAGGATCCTGTCCTGGTTGAGACCATTGACGAGGGCACCGGGCGTAAGCCCGCTGACGGTTTTTTTGATTTTTCCAAATCCGATGCGGTTGACTCCTCCCCAGAAGACTTTCGTGGAGTCGACCAGACCGAAAGCAGCGGTCCCCAGTCCGCCGATCGCCATGACGATCGGCGGAAGGTTCTGAACAATGCTCATACGCTTCCCTCCATTGTTGGGCGTGCCCTTCAATGTAATAGGCGGAAAACTCCGAGTAAAGGGGAAAGTACGAGGAGGGCGGCGGCCCGCCTATTGGGGGACCTGCTGGGAGCGGTGCAATTCATTCGGCGAAGATGCTCCCGGAACGAGTACCCCGGGTGGAGTTCAAGCCGGCTGCTTCTCGGCCTCGGCGCGGGCGGCCAGGAAGCGCTCCATGAAGGCGGTGTCGAAGTTGCCTTCGCGGAAGTCGGGGTCCTGGAAGATGGCCTGGTGTAGGGAGACCGAGGTTTCGATGCCGCGCACGATGAACTGACTGAGGGCGCGCTCCATGCGAGCGATGGCCTCGGCGCGGTCGACGCCGTGGACGATAAGCTTGGCGATGAGCGAGTCGTAGTAAGGCGGGACCACCCCCTCGGCATATTGGGCGGTGTCCACGCGGACGCCGTTGCCGCCGGGCACGTTGAAGACGCTGATCTGGCCGGCCGATGGGGTGAACTTCTGGGGGTGCTCGGCGTTGATGCGGCACTCGATGGCGTGGCCGCGGATCTCGACCCTGGGCGGCAGGATCTGCTCGAGCCGTTCGCCCGAAGCGATGCGAAGCTGGGCTTTGACTATGTCGATGCCGGTGATGGCCTCGGTGACCGGGTGCTCGACCTGGATGCGGGTGTTCATCTCGATGAAGTAGAGCTGCCGGTCTTCGTCCATGAGGAACTCGACGGTGCCGGCGTTCTGGTAGCCGATCTCGGTGAGACAACGGCAGAGGGTGCGGCCGATCTCCTCGCGCATTTTGGGCGTGACCTGGAGGGATGGCGCCTCTTCGATGAGTTTCTGATGGCGGCGCTGGATGGAGCACTCGCGCTCGAAGAGGGTGACGACTTTGCCGTGCTCGTCGGCCAGAACCTGGAACTCGATGTGCCGCGGCCGCTCGATGAACTTCTCCATGTAGAGTTCGCCGTTGCCGAAGGCGTTGGCAGCCTCGGCGTGAGCCTGATGGAAGAGATTGGGCAGGTCTGAGGCGCCGCGCACAATTCTCATGCCGCGGCCGCCGCCGCCGGCCTTCGCCTTGAGGATGACGGGATAACCGACGTTCGCAGCAGCTTCCTCTGCCTCGTCGGCTGTGGCCAGGACGCCATCGGAGCCCGGGAGGATGGGCACTTTGGCCTTCTTCATGGCCTGGCGGGCTTTTTCTTTCTCGCCCATCAGGCGGGTGACCTCGGGCGGTGGACCGATGAACTTGATGTTAGAGGCGCGGCAGACCTCGGCGAAGTTGGCGTTTTCGCTGAGCAGGCCGTAGCCGGGGTGGATGGCGTCCACGTCGGCAATCTCGGCGGCGGAGATGACCGCGGGGACGTTGAGATAGCTGTCAGCGGGCCGGGGCGGGCCGATACAGATAGCCTCATCGGCGAAGCGGACGTGGAGCGAGTTGCGGTCAGCCTCGCTGTAGACGGCGACGGTGCGGATGCCGAGTTCGCGGCAGGCGTTGATGACTCGCAGCGCGATTTCACCACGGTTGGCGATAAGAACTTTACGAAACATAGTCAGCAAGTTAGCGAGTTAGCGGGTTAGCGGGCTAGCAAAAGATCGGCGAATGGAAGCGACTGGGGCGCAACTGCTTGAAATCGTGTTGTGGCACGTGCAATGCAGTGAATTGGCCATAGCGCGGGCACGCAGGCTCCCTGACTTGCTCGTTTGCTGACTTGCCCGCCGGTTCGCACCTTTATGCCGGGCGAACCGAAAACAGGGGCTGCCCGAACTCGATGGGCTGGCCGTTGGAGACGAGGCATTTGACGACTTCGCCCGAGACGTCGGACTCGATCTCGTTCATGAGCTTCATGGCCTCGACGATGCAGATGACCTGGCCCTTATCGACATGGTCGCCGGGAGTGACAAAGGGAGACGCGCCCGGCGACGGTGACCCGTAGA
>Ga0335075_10004355_pt1 | contig 22173 bp, 23 predicted proteins | sample Lox_Sample_24_FD_206723 | JGI IMG/M metagenome (GOLD analysis project Ga0335075, IMG submission 206723) | Soil microbial communities from Loxahatchee National Wildlife Refuge, Florida, United States - Lox_Sample_2.4 | ecosystem: Environmental > Terrestrial > Soil > Wetlands | place: USA...
TGCCTTCGGCATGGGGAGTGGGTAGGACGCGTCATGTATGAAAGCGCTGCGTTGTGTCAAGAGCTCGGTTGATTTTCCTTTCAGTTTGTCGGCCTAGTTCAAGCCTTGCGGACACACCCACAGAGGGGCGCGGCCGATGAGGTGGCCGAGAGTCAGGCGCGAAATCGAACGTGGGATGTTTTCACTTAGGAGGAGTCTTTGAGACTGGCAGCTGCCTGTGAACCTCTAAGAAAGATTTCGCCTCCATCGTCCATTTGCTCGTGCTTGCGGTTTCGTCGTGAGCCATGTATTCGCCCTGCTTCGGGCATGAGCATATCGGTTTAGGGTTTCGCATTCACCCCGAGACCTCGTTCCCCTGTGGTTCGCTGGAAAAGGGCCAGACGTGTCTCGCGCTTACCCGTTCCTGGACGAAGTCAACGTGCTGTGTGGTGCCCGGTACGGCTCGTGCTTGTGGAGAATCCAGTAGCTAGCTTCGGCCAGATGCCGAGCGACGGCCACGACAGCGCGGCCATGCCCCCGTCTGGCCAGGAGTCTCTGGTAGAGAGAGCCCACGTGGGAATGCCGATGAGTTTTGAGCCGGACGGCGCAATTTGCCGCCTCTACGAAAGCCCATTTCAAATATTGGTTGACGAAACGCGAGATGCCGCCCAGCCGTGTGTGACCGCCGCTGGCAAACACGCGCGGTACAAGCCCTGCGTAACTCGCCAGATTTTCGGCGCGCGGGAAACGCAGCACGTCGCCAATCTCCAGCCAAATGACCGGAGCGAGAATCTCGCCTACGCCGGGAACGCTGCGCAACAGCTGGACCTCCGGGCTGGGGGCGATTTGCACTCAGATACGCTGCTCGATGACGTCGATGTGCGCGACGAGTTCATCCAGAGCATTGAGTTGAATTTGGACCGTGTGGGCCGTCTCGGCCGGAAGCTCGGCCAAACGAGACGCCAGATAGTCGCGTCCCTTGATTCCGAACAGATCGGAGATGGAATCCGTGTGCAGGCCGTATCGATCCACGGCCGCGTGAATGCGGTGCTTGAGACTAGAGCGAAGATCGCGCAATGCCATCCGTGTGCGCAAAAGTTCCCGCTGGTCTCGCAAAGGACCCGGCGGGGTCCAAGACTCCGGCAGAGTTCCGTTGCGCAGGAGAATCGCGAGTCCCTTGGCGTCGAGTGCATCCGTCTTGTTCGTTTTGCCCATGCGCTTCTTGGCTTCCATGGGGTTCGCCAGATGCACGTGATGACCGGCTCGTTCCATCTCGTCCACGATCCAATACCAGTGGCCGGTGGATTCGATGGCGATTTCACTGTTTTCTGGGAGTTGTTGCAGGAAATCGGCGAAGTGCTTCTGGACGTGCTCAACGCGAGTCGGCTTGCTGGCCCGGCCTCGCTCGTCAACAGCCACAAACACCGAGAATCGCTTGTGTGCGTCGCATCCGATGAACTGCTGCATCTCTGCACCTCCTCGTGGCGCGACGACAACTTATCGCGACCACGAAGCGCTAAGCAGCGCTTTCATCAGATCACCCCGCGACGAGCGCTGTAGAGCGCCGCTGGGCGCTCTTGGTTAACGACGAACCATCGCGGCGGGCGAACCTGCTCGCCACATTGGACGCCGAAGCCCAGCAAGAGGAGTAGCGGTGTATAATCACGTTATGGCTAAAGATGTGATCCACATCTCCGAAGCGGAAGCCGCCACGACCAACGTGGCGACGCTCTTGGCCCACGTGCGCGCGGGTGCGGAAGTCGTCATCGAAAACGATGCGCGGCCCGTGGCGGTGCTGCGCTCTGCGGAACCGCATCCGGGCCGTCTGCTCTCGGAATCCATCGCGCTGGCCGAAGCCCACGGCTCGACCGTGACGCTCGATGGAGGCTTCGGGCGCGATCTCGAAGAAGTCATCAATAGCCATCGCGAGCCGCTCAACCCGCCCGCATGGGACTGATCCTGGACTCCAGCGTTGTCATCGCCGCCGAACGCCGGGGCGATAACGTGACGCAAATGCTCAAGCAAATCGTGGCCGCAACAGGTGATCAGAGAGCCGTGCTCTCTGCGGTTGGCCTGACCGAGCTTGTGCACGGCATCTACCGCGCCCAAACAACAACGGCGCGCCACCAACGCGACTCTTTCGTCCGCGAGCTGCTCAACGACGTGGAAGTCTATCCTTACACCAAAGAAACAGCGCTCCTCGCAGGCAAGATCGACGGTGAACAACAGAGCCGGGGAATCATCATCCCTTTCGGCGATCTGTTGATCGGAGCCACGGCGCTGGAGGTTAGCTACTCGGTGTTGACGGTGAACGTCCGCCACTTCGAACGCATCCCCGGCCTCACCGTCGTGCGCTTCTGAATCTCCTCCGATCCAGCCAGTAACGCCAAAGGCATCGGTGGCGAAGTCCATGCACGCGGGCATCCCTTCGCTGTATATACGGCAGCGGATCGGGGACAACTGCATTTCTGGCCGTTCGCGGCCGGGATGTTCCGCCCTACGGGTCGGTAATCGCTGAGGTCTACCCTGCGCTGTGGAGCTGCTTACGGAAAGATTCTCCCGATCAGCGACGTTGTGAAACGAAATAAATGTAAGCATCTTCGATAAAGCGGTCGCCAATATACGCTGATGTGATGCTGAACGACGTAATCGTGAATTGCAGCATCGTCCGAGTAGACGGGAATCCCGAGCATCAAGTTCGGGTGCTGCAGTCCCGCCAGCCGCGACGTGAACGCCAGCCACGCAAAAATCCGCCCGTTCGTGAGCATGTGGAGTTGCGTTTCCGGGAATCTGTCGCGGACGGCTTCGATGATGGTGAAAAGCCCGTCGCCGAGGAGAGTCGGCTCGCCCCCCGTTATCGTCAGCCTTTTGGGGGCTTTGCCGATGAGCCTGATTAGCGTACTTCCTCTTCGCCATCGAGTTGCAGGACGCATTTTCGCTTTCTGGACTAGATGCCCAACGAATCGCAGAGGCTCCGCAAATCGGCTCTAATTGCGAAGTGGCAGAGCGGGCCGCGTAGACACCCGCATGTCGCTATGCAAGAGTGCACGGCCGCGTAAGGGCTTAGCTTGGGTTCTTGGCGCGGGCGACGATCTCCCGGCTAGGCAGGTGCATGGCGTAGAACTCGTTTGTGCTGGCCTTGGCCAGCTCTTCGATCTTGGCGCGAGCTTGCAGCAGCCCGGTTACGGAACAGCGCCAGATCAGACCGTCTTTTGTGACTTCGAAGACGTCATATACGCGATCCATTCTTTTTGTGGAGCGTCTTATACGTCAAGTGAGCCAGAGTGTCAGTTGGCTGCACTACAATGCGAGGTTATTTCCTGGCGTATGCGGGTTCTCAGCGTCGAAACCGATAAATTTCGACCGAAAAAACGTGCGCGCTAGCAGTGTTCTGGAGTTGGCCGTTTTTCGAAATCCCGAATCCTGTCGGCTCTCTCTAAGAGATTACGAAGCGCTCGCAGAAGCATTCGCCGTTTCGCCGGATCGGTGGTGGCCTCGGGCCGCGTAGCGGATGTCTTAGCGTCACCCTGGATAACCGGGAGCTTGCGGACATCGGTTCGGAGTCCGGTCGGAATGTCCCGCCGCGCCAGGACCCAGAAGAAGAGGCTTTCGGAGCACTGGGAACATCCGGGAAAGGTGTCGCCCTTACGGAGCAGGATGACGCGTGGAACAGCGTGGAGTGCCTCGACGCCAAACATGCCGCTGAACGGCACCGCGTCGCCGGTCTGCCAGTACAGCACGTCACAGGCGCGTCGTTTCACGAGCAAAATGTCACACGCCAGAGCGGGGCGGGATAGTGGGTCAAGACCGGGTTTTCTGGCGTACATGGACTAGCCATCAATTCGCGGGTTTCGGCGCGGATCTTTCGAGCGTTCGCGCCGAGAGCGCGGAGCTAGGCGATCATACGTAGGCTTAACACAGCGCCGAAAGAGCGGTGCCTGCGGTACCGGAGTGGGTACGGCACGTCACCGGCGATTGCATATACGCCGCGGGGCTACATTGCCAGCATCACTGACCCGCAGCAGAACACAACGAGCTACGGCTACGATTCACGCGGCAACCGCACGATCGTGACCGACGCGATGAGGCATGTAATCAACTTCACATAAAAGATGTCGGCACCGATCCGAACGAGGCCAAGAACTTCTCCGCCCGCACCGCGGATCGTGGACCGCTGGGACTTGGAATCGTCTCTGCCAGAGAGGGATTGTTTTATATTTCGCAGAAGGTGATCGAGCGGGCATACCGGCGCCACGCCAGTCGACTCATCGTCTCGGGAGCAACGATACTCACCGACCCCTCCGAGACGGACCAGAAGTGTTTTACGGCGCGCCAAAACAATTTGTCAAAGGCCCTCAATTTCGGCTAAGGATTGTGGCCTTTGGAGATAGCTCGTCGAGAACTCGGATCATCTCTATTCCGCAACCAAACTTGACGCTGTCGGGGTTTTCGTTCCGTGTGACTAAACTCGCATTAGCTTTTGCGAAGTCCCAACTGTAAGCAGGATTCGCGCTCTGACCTCGCTCCGAAAGCGTGGCCCGATAGTTGTGTTGTGCGAGGGACTCATACTCCGCCGCGAAAAAGGGGACGACGCATGGCGACAGCCGTTATGAAATATCAGGTACTGAACGAAATACTCCGGCCTCTTGCTGAGCGATTTGAGGCCGGCGATGCCCACGGTCTGAAACTCGACTCGTCACACATGAACATGCCGGAGTCATTAGAAGAGTGTTTGGCAGAACTCATCGCAGAGGGGTGGCTTGAGCGGTGTAGCCTCTTGAACCGTTACAAACTGACTGAAGAAGGTTACCAACACTTTCTGCCACGGCTTAGGGCCCTCCAGATGTTGTAGCTCATCGGCCGGCCTTCTCCACCAGGCATTGATCGGACGCAATGGGAGATCGATCGGCAACACAGTGAACTTTGTGATTCATTTTCGCGACTCGGACTCCGCGAGCACGCGACATAATGCTCAGTTTTCTCGTCCTGAGTCGCCGACTCTTGAATGTCTTTGCTCCTCGTCGGATAGTGGTCGAAAAAAAGGAGTTGCTGGCGTATCGCCTCTGCCATCTTCGCAGTCACCTTTGCAAAGGATGCCAGTCGATGCAAGGCGCGCGGCGATTCAGATCTCATCTCAATTAAATGCGTAAACAACTACTAATCACTGATATTTAAGACAACCCAAAGGAACGCGAATTCATTGGCGCGATCGTTAGAAGCATAGAGTTGGAAACTTAGCCGACGGATCGAATTGTCACGCTTTGCAACAAACAAGCGATTACTGGACTCGATTGGCGCTTGCGATGGTGTACAAAAGACGCCAATCAGCGAGGGCGCCCTACGGCTCCTTTATTGCATGCTCTCACGCAAGCATCTTAGACTGCCTTCCATACCTGCGTTAGCGGCAGGCCTGATAGCCCCGGCCGCCTCCGGGCTATGTCGTTACTCCGAGATGGCTGCCCGCCGGGGCCGCTCACGGGCTCACGAAATGCCCCCACTGGACTGCAAAAACCTTTCACGCGACAGTCTCTCACACGCAAGGTTCGCGACGTGCTGAAAGACAGTCACGCACCGGAACTGTCCCTCCGGTGTATAGCGCCGGGATTGTCTGATGGACTGACCGGATCCCGTTGAGTCTCGATTCCCGACCAGTATCTCTCTGGTCTACTGGCTGTTCCGAATTGCTTGAAGCTCTAGTGCAAGGGCGTCGCCGACGTTCGACGCGTCGATCTCTGCGGTGTGCTCGACGCCCTCCAAATCGCGCACTGTGACTGTGTAGGTTCGCGCTCCCATGTCGGCCCACGTTTGCTCGACACGGGATCGATCAAATCCAGTAGCCTGCGCGCGATTTTCGTGTCACGACTGTTTGTGTTGTCTCATGCTGGCGAGCCTCTTGAGCAAGTAGACTGCGCGCTGCCGGCAGCGCCACAATCTTCTTGCGACCTCTGTGTGGCATGGTTTGCACATTGCGTTTTGACGGTACGGTCGGCTGTGACTTCCGCATTTGCCCGTATTTACGCTTAAGACACATTTCCCGCTTCGATTAGCAAGCAGAGTCCGCAACAGGGGAGTGTTTTTTTGTAGTTGCGCGATACTTTTGGCGCAAAAGTAGACCCGAATATTAGCCGGGGTCGAGCGGACGAATTCATTCGGGCTGCCTAGCCATCATTTTCGATGGAGGACCTTTGAGATCGCTTCGGCGTTACGAAATCTTCCAGAAACTTCCCGACAATGACGCCAAGTGGCTTGAGAGCAGAACAGATTTGGACGAAGCCAAGAATCGCTTGGAGCAACTGCAGATCAATGCTCCGGGAGTCTATTTCGTTCTAGATACGCAGAGCGCTGGGTGCTCTGTTTCGAAGGATTGTCGTCCCGAGACTCGCCCTTCCGAGACCGACATCGACTGCAAAGGGTTTAGCTCGAGCAAAACTCGCAACGGAACAGATGGACCGTCCGCGAACCTTATGAAGGGCTACGCTCCTCCGGCGTTTCGGCGTATCGAGATACCGCGAGGGGCGCGGTGTCATGCGCCCGGGAATCCGCCGCAAAGTCGGCTCCGCCGCAATTGACGCTCGCACCTTCTGCTTGGTCTTCGTTGTTCGCGGAATCTTGATCTGGGGAATGAACCGAATGTCGTCTGTGGCCAACCACCAGTCCACGATCCAACGCGTTGAGCGCCGAGAATGGGTGCTGTGGTCCTTCGCGATTGTCGTGACGCTGCTGTTGACGGCCGGAATTATCTCGGTCGTGATTCCGGTATTGCACCAAGGGTTTGGCGATTTTAGTAGCCTGCGTATGAGCTTGGCTGTGCGCGGCCTAATTGGTTTGGTTTTGCTCTTTGATCTCTATACGATCTATCAGCACCTTCAGATAAGCCGAATTCGAAAACTGCTCGTACAGCAACAAGAGTTGTTCCGCCTCATCAGCGAAAACGCGGGAGATATGATCGCGGTCGTTGATGTTCACGGAAACCGAATCTATAACAGTCCCTCCTACAAGCGAATCCTTGGTTACGGTGCGGACGACCTCGATGGCACGTTGGGATCCGAACAGATTCACCCTGACGACCGAGACATGGTTGAAGAAGCAGCACGGGAGGCACGCGATCGCGGCGAAGGCCGTTCCGTCCAATACCGGATGCGTCATAAAGACGGAACGTGGCGGACGCTGGAATCGAGCGCGACCGTGGTGAGTGGACCGGACGGGCGAGCGGAGAAACTGGTGATCGTGAACCGCGATATTACGGCCCGCAAGCAACTTGAGGAACAGTTCCGCCAAGCCCAAAAGATGGAAGCGGTCGGGCGCCTTTCGGGCGGCGTGGCGCACGATTTTAACAATCTTCTCAGCGTCATCATGGGGTACGCCGAATTCCAGCAGGAGAGCCTCCAGCCTGGAGACACTCTGTGCACGAGCGCAGACGAGATTTTGAAGGCGGCCAAAAAAGCGGCGTCCCTGACGCGTCAGCTTCTCGCATTCAGTCGCCAGCAAGTTCTCGACCCGAAGGTGATCGATCTCAACAACGCGGTCGCTGATATGGAGAAGCTGCTGCTGCGGCTTATCGGCGAGGACATCGAGTTAAGAACATCGCTTTCCCAATCCCTGGGCCGCGTGAAAGCTGATCAAAGCCAGCTCGAACAGGTGATTATGAATCTGGCCGTGAATGCTCGCGACGCGATGCCCGAGGGTGGCAAGTTATCGATTTCGACCGAGAACTTCGCGATGGACGAAATTTTCGTTCGGCGTTACCCATATCCGGTTCAGCCTGGTCCGTACGTGCTCCTGTCCGTAACCGATAGCGGAATTGGTATGGATAGTGAGACCAAATCGCGCGCTTTTGAGCCTTTTTTCACGACCAAGGAGAAGGGGAAAGGCACCGGCCTTGGCCTAGCGACGGTTTACGGAGTGGTGAAGCAAAGTGGCGGCTACATCGAAATTGAAAGCTCGCCCGGCGCAGGTACGACGTTCAAGATTTATCTACCGCGAGTTGACGAGGAGGTCGAAGCGCCAACGCGTATTTCCGGCGCCGCGAGCCGGATTGCTATTGGGAAGGAAGTAATCCTGCTGGTCGAAGACGAAGAGTCACTGCGCAGGCTTACGCGCGCTAGCTTGGAAGCGAGCGGTTACAAGGTGCTGGACGCCAAAGACGGCCTCGATGCTCTCGAAATCAGCAATCAGCACGACGGCGCGATTGACCTGCTGCTCACGGACGTCGTGATGCCAGGCATGGGCGGACGCGCGTTAGCGCGGGAGCTCGTTCAAAGGCGTTCCGAAATGCGGGTCGTTTATATGTCCGGCTACACGGGTCAGGCGGTAGGCTCGCAAGGTCCAGTCGGACCCGGAAGCTATTTCGTTGCGAAACCGTTCACCCGCGAAGTTCTTATCAGCAAAATCCGTGATGCGCTAGATTATCCAGCAGTCGTGGAGTCCAAATGACCACACTCACAGGCAAACAAAGCAACAACTCTGCTGATGTCACGAATGCCCCGGCATCCGAACGGCCTAAGGTACTTCTAGTGGACGACGACGAATCCGTGCGCGCGATGTTACGGCTGAGACTGTCAGGGAGCTATGAAGTCGTAGAGACGGGCGATCCGGAACAAGCCGTGGCTCTCGCTCTTGAACACAAGCCCGACGCCATCCTGATGGACCTGATGATGCCAGGTTTCTCCGGTTTTGAACTTTGTGCCAGCCTGCATACCTTGAGTTACACGTCGCGCATTCCAGTTTTTGTCATTACGGGCGAAGCTGGCGCGAAGTACCGCGAGCATTGCGCCAACCTGGGAGCGAAAGGGTATTTCCAAAAACCGGTCGATTTCGCCGCGCTGAAAGTAACGCTGGCTGCCGAACTGGAAGCCAAACAGCCCGAGCGACGGAAGCACAAACGCGTCCAGATGCGCATCGCCGTCAAACTCCGCGGCACGGACTCGGAAGGAAACCCTTTCGAGGAAATCACGACGACGGATAACGTAAGTGCACGAGGATTCCTAGCGGTATGCATGGCCTCGCTTGTCAAAGGAACGGGAGTAGAGGTTTTTCTGCCGGGGGCTGTACAGGAACGTTACGCCGGCCGTGCCCAGGCCGTGCGCAAAGAATCGACCGGCTCTCCTTGGCAGCGATACGGATTCGAATTCCTCGAAACGAGTGCCGACTGGGTTCTCCACGATAAATGAACGACTCTCCCGGCTCGTGATTACCGGCCCGAACTTGCAACGCTCGCGCGGGCCGGCAGCCCGCACCGTAAAACAGTAGGCCGTAGCGGCACGGGAAAGTAACAATTCCACCTTCCCATCTTCACTTTCGCTGGTTTGCCGTATGGCGGCGGTGCAAGCAAGGTGACGGTGTATGGTTTGAGAGTGACCTCAAAGACTCCCGCTGCGTCCGAGATGCCTACACGACGCGCGGCGTCGAGCAATGCTCGGCGAAGACCGCCGCAAAATTTTGGCCTGGATTGCTAATGGTTGGATTCGCGATCGATTGCAAGATACGCAGCGGCATAACGGATATGGCAACAACATCCATCGCATCCGGGAGAAGAATATCTTGCGATTGCTAAAGAACCGCCCTCAGGAATTCCATCTCGGAAGCGTGGACCAACTATGGTTTTTGGATAATCGATATTGCACGCTTAAAGCCTGCAGTTGGAGCGGGGCGCCCTTGGAGAGTTCATCTCGGTCGGTGCGGCCAATCGGATCGTTCGTGCTTTCTTGATCACGGATGGAGGTGGCTGGAGAACCCCGCGGATGAGTGAATCGATCCTGTTCCAGACCACCGGGTCGCACTCGATTTCCGTGTGCGCCTTCAGAAGGTAGCGGTCCCACCAGGGATAATCGGAGCATCTCAGAGAACTGCGCGTGTAGTCGAAGCGGTAATTCCCGATAATGCGAGTGCGCGACGCATCCTGCGCGCGGATTTTCCGGACACCGTGGATGATTCCGTGGGTCTGATAAAAATTCGCAGCTTGGAGAACATTGGACGGAATGACCGAATCATTGCTGCGGAATTTTGAGACGCTGTCCACTTCAACGGTCAACAGCACCGGAATGCCGTCCTTTTGCAGCGCACCTGCCAGCTGGACGACTGCGGCACCACCCCAACTGTGGCCGTAGAGGGCGATGCGTGCATCGCGCTTTTCCTCACTCGTCAGGATACCGTGAGTCTCGGCCCCTAAGACACTCAGGATGTATTGGTGCGCCTGCCTTACGTGATGGTTTTCGAAGACTCGCACATCTGCTCGAGAACAATATGTCTGGCGAAGCTTCGCGGCGAGTTGCACCTCGGAGTGAGCGGCGTTATCGCGGCGGACAAAACCGCCGACGAAACCAATGATGATGGCAGGGGGCTCTGCGGAACCGCCCGATTCGGCAATCCCTGCCAAGGCCGTGCGGGGGCCAATCAAAAGCGCGGTCAATGCGAGCAAAGCGCTTGCCACCCAGAAGTACGGAGAACCTCTCACGGGCCAAGCATACCAAGAGTCGCCGTGAGGGTGAATTCACCAGTCGCAGGTGCAACAACTAAAAGCGCGTGCCCGCTTCCTGTGAACCAGTATTCGAAGCAAATATGTTGGCTCTAGGAATTCTGGTGCGGGCGTGCTCCAAGCGGCCCCAGTCATCCCTGAGCTCGTACATCGACTCGCGGCAGTGCTTCGAGCTCTTCAGCTCCTGTTGGACGCGCGCTAGGAGGAAAACAAAGGCCATGCGTCGGTCGCTGCCGGGAGCAAAAATGCTGTCCGCGCTCACGCCCAATTCGCCGACGCCGTTTACCCTCAGCCACAAAGAGCCATTGGGTGCGACGTACGGCTCGCCGAACCGATCGAGATCCCTGAATAACCGGCCTACAGATGCCTTACTGGGGATGATCCTTTCGCGCACAGCATCTTTCACCATGGCGTTGAACTGCATCCGATAGTGTTTCCATTCCGCTGTCGTTCCAACAATCGCTTGTCGCTCTTCCTGGGCATGCCCGGATCGGGCTCCATCTGCGTTCGATGCTGCTTTGGCCGATACGGTCTGATATCCGCCAAGCTCGACTGTCAGCATCGTTCCCGCGGCGGGGTGTTCTTCAAACTCGGCCTCCGGATTAAAACGGCCATGCACAATATAGGCCGCCGTGACCACCGGCAATTCGTGCGTTGCGAAAATCGCCATCGGAATCAAAAGCTTCTTCGACCGAAAGAGCTGCTCGGTTCCATTACGCGGCTCGCTGCTCCGCTTGATGGTTCCCGGCAATTGCGAGAAGTGCAGCACGCAAAACTGCAATTCTCGATGGCGCAAGGCGTAATCGGAAAAGCTTCGAGCGACGGCTTTTGGGCTGGTCATCCCAAAATCGTCGACCACATCCCGGTGGGCTGAATGAGGGAAGTAGGTATCGAGAATCCCTTTCACGAAATCGGCGCAGTTGTTCGTCATTCCGTCGAAGTGATTTTTGTTGGGCAGCGCGTTGAATTCGGCTATCAGGCGCAAGTCTTGTTGTACGGAGGTATCCACGTAGAAGATGTACATGCTCCGCGACATGCTCGCGGCCACCATTTCTCTCCACTCGGCCTTGTCGCTCATCACGCAACTTTTTGCCGAACAGTATTTTGAGAGAAATTTCACGCGATATCTCCGCTCCAGTAGCGCTTTCAATCTTGGCGAGCCAAACAAGGGCCGGTTCTCCGGATTCTGCACGCCGTAGAGATATTCGTCCAGCGGGGCGATATTCCACTCGAAGCGCTGGTTTTCGCCAAGGTTGATGTAATTGCTCATGATCGAGCCGTTTTCCCCAGGGCGGCACAGGCGGAGCTTGACGGGCGATGCTGGGCAAATGCGCGAAAAATAAACGGCGGTATGGCCAGAGCCGGTGATCCATTCGGCGCTGGTGTCGAGCGACTCGTTGAGGACCACCCCGACTCCAGCGAAGGTGCGAGGGCACACTGCAACCCCAAGTAAGATTAAGAAGAGGAAGTGGCGGAAGAGTGAAACGAGGATTCGTGTTCGCATAACCGGTACTCTTAGGCCTCAGCATGGCCGACTGCGGCAATGCCGTGCAGAGGGCACTAAGCCCCGCCTCCTTAATAAGAATTAAGAATAAGGTGCAGCTTTCGAGCAGCGAGGCATAACATCGCCATCTTTCTTTTGAGTGCTTCACCCGGCCCTGGCTGGTGCTTACGTTCCCTTCCGAGCAATGGTGTGCGGCAGATCACCGCGCAGCGCTGATGAGCGCAGCACGTATCTCGATTAGATGTCGCCGTTTTGCAAGACGTTTTCCCAAATAGCGTGGGGTACATGCCGTATTGACAAGGGCCGGCACCGTCAGTCCTTGCTTGCGATTTGTTTGATGGCAGACGCTGATAAAGAGTATGCAGACGACCGCCTGTCCGGTGAGCTGAAAATATCGGCGTACGCGCCGAAGTCGATCCTGTCCCCGATATCGAGAACGATGCCGATTCGCTCATGTCGGACGGGCGGCCCTTCGATCACTTCACCTTCGCGGCGACGCCGAGAATCTGCTTTTCAATGTCGGCGCGCAAATCCTTCGGGAGCAAGTCAGCCTGTTCCAGCGTTTTCCACGCCGCCGCCGCGCGCTCGGCCGTTTCGACCGCGATTTGCCACAAGGGGCTTGCCGGAATGCGCGCCGTATCGGCGAAGCGGCGCATCTGGTCGGGCGTGATCTCGTGAAGGCTTTTGCTTTCGCCGAAACTTAAGGCCAGATCATCATCAGGAATGTAAGGCAGCGTGGCGAGAAAATCGTAGGCCGGCGAGAGCGCAGGAACGCGCCGGTCGGGATAAAGGAGCGACCAATTCTTCAGGTGCATGTCGGCGTTGCCGATGACGACGGAGAAGACGAGCCTGCGGACAAATTCGATCACGGCGTCCCCGCCGATTTCCGCCCATAGCACGGCGGCGATGTTGGCATAGCTGTGGTTTTTGTACTTGTCATTCGGAAATTCTCCGAACACTTGAGCGAAATCCTCCATGTGGACGGCTCTGCCGTCCGGCAGGCGGTCGAATCGCTTGACGGCGAGTGCCTTGCCTTTCACCGTGTGGGCTTCCGCCGGCAGTCCTTTGATGCTGGGCACCTGGACGAGCTTGTGTTCGGGAACGGTAATCCCCACGCGGCGAGCCAGCTCCAGCATGGCGAATTCGTTTTCGGGAACCGCCTTGTAGCGGGCAGAAGGAAGCTTGACGATCCACGATCCGCCCATGCCGCCCGCCGGGACGGTGAGGCCGCCGCTCGCTTCCATAACCGCGGAGAATTTCAACTGCACACCCGCGAGCGAAAAGCGCAGCGGTCTTTCGCCGTGCTCGTCCTCGCGCAGTTCATCACCATGCTGATGATGATGTTCAGACTCAATCTTCTGTTCTCCCCCCTCGAAGGGCGCAACGACAAGCGCGCCCGGAAGGTCCGCGCCGAGTACGGCGAGGAGGACGAATTCGCGCTCAGGATTAACATCCGCGCGCCCGGCGAGATAGTCGCGCAGATGGCCTTCGGGCAGCAGGTTCGAGAAAAACGGCGGCACGCGCCGCCCGGTGGGGCGGGTGTCCGTCAGGAGTCCGCCGGTGCTGCTCTTGAAGGACAGACTCAAGGTCGGTCGGTTCACATCATCGATATAATCCTGCTCGAACGCAAAAAGCTGGCGGTCGCCCGCAAGGCGGGTGATGAAGCCGATATGCTGGCCGTGCAGGCGCACCGAGAGCGCCTTGAGCGTCTTGAAATCAAACTTCATCGCGCGGCTCCCGCGAGCTTCCCTCTTCGCCGTCGGCGGAGTAGAGGGGGCGCTCCTCGCCTTCTCCCGCCTTGACTTTCAGGTGGTCGCGGACAAGCGATTGCACCACGGGGACGAGCGCGCGCGGAACCATGAGAAGATCGCGGTCGAGCGTGCGCACGAGTTCAAGTAGCGTGTCGTAGCGCGGCACGATCTTCCCCGACTCGATGCCGGAGATGTGCCTCTGGGCCACGCCGAGGCGGCTGGCCAGATATCTCTGGCTCCAGCCATGCTTCTCGCGCGACTCTTTCAAGGCCCGGCGCAGCTCGGACGGCAGGGCCTTCTGGCGCAGGGATTTGACACCCTTTGTTGTATCGTTGTTCATGACTGATACCATATAATATATCAAAACGAAAAGCAGTCGATACCTCAAAGGGTATCACAACAATGTGATGATGCAATAAAAGGGATCAGGATCAACGCTACCCGCACCAGCTCCGTCAGGCCGCACCGACCGTGGGGTTCTCGGGGCGCGCCAAACTTATCCTTGAAGATACATAGCGCGTCTTCGATTTCATGCGGTTTCAGGACGCGAAATTCGCGGTTCGCTCACGAATTCATTTCGTTATACGGGTCGCGAATTCGACACTGAAATCAACCTGTACGATCATCGCGAACATTACTACGACCCAAGTGTTGGCCGTTTCATGGCTGAGGACCCGGTTTTCTTTGATGGTGGCATGAATTCTATGCCTATCTAGCGAACAGCCCGGTTGGTGCGGCCTGAAACCCCAATGCAACCTGCCCGGACGCTGTGCAACTAGGCCCATCCTGCACCCGTCCCTAGTCCGATGCCGAACCCGATTTCCGGCGCGTACAAGCGTATCAAAAGTGCATCAACGGGCTATTCATTTACGATCCACCATCCGTCACTCTTTGAGTCGCCGCACTGGCCAGTATGAACGTAGCGTGGAACGCCAACAACCGTTTAGATCGTGTCGCGATTGAGACCCTCCCCAACGGATCCGTCAACCTGTGGCTTCGTTTATCGAGGTCGATCGAACGCGTTGCAAAGTGGGGAACCTAGCCGTGCAAGCGCAGGCAATCGCTGCTGTCTGCTGCAATTCGGTCCGGTCCAGAGGGAAGCTCCCATCAACAAAACGTGGGCATCTTGATTCGTCGGATATCTTGAGGGTTGTTCTCGCCGAGCATGCGGCAAGAACAGAGCGGCGGAAAAGGAATTTCACTCGGTTTCGACAGTGGCCACCGTGGCGGCTCTTGTTGGCTTAACCCATTACGCACTGGCCGGCCATCACGTGCACGCGCTTGAATGCTTTGAGCTGCTCGATGGGGCGGTCCACTTTTGAGTTCAAATGCGTGGCGTACAGTTGAACAACGGCGTCGCCGTTCGCGCTGACCGACGTTGGTAACGTCTACGCTGATGACGAGCGTGCCGCCCTTCGCGATATGCTCCGCGTTGACGCGCAGCTTGGAATACTTAAATGTCGTGTAGCTAAGACCATAGCCGAAGGGATAAAGCGGTTTCCTTGAAGTACATGTAGGTGTGGCCGTGGCGGATGTCGTAGTCCATCATCGGCGGGAGCTGCGCGAGGGACTTCGGCAACATTTGCACGAGGCGCCCGCCCGGATTGTAGTCGCCGAACAATACATCTGCGATGGCCGTTCCTTGCTCCTGAGCGGCGTGAGTAATGTGGAGTATGGCCGGCACATTCGCCTCGCTCCAATTGATGGCGTAGGGGAAACTGGAAACGGGCACGACGACCGTCTTCGCATTGGCCGCATACACCTGCTTCGTGCAGCTGGTAAGGTTTTTCCAGCCATACAAAAGCATTCTTGTCGCCCAAATGCGTGTAATACATGGCCACATTCGGCGGATCGTAGGTAGTCTTCGCTCGGTCACGATCTCGCGCGATGTCAGGGATACGTTCCCCATTGCTCCGATCAATCGGGGATGCCGATGCGCTTCACCAGAGCACCGAATCTCGGGTCGCCATGCAGGTTGTCGAATAGCGGATGAAACTTCAGGTATACGAGGAACGAGGTGTGCTCTTGGAATGCTTTCTCTAGCCACTCGAATGCCGCGTCCTTCTCCCGAAGTCCAGTGTGAATAGCCGCGATCCAAATTGACGAACCTCCGTCCGGCTTCCACGCGCTTTGTATCCGCCGAAGGACGTCGCGCGCGTCATCGAATTTTCCAATCTTGGCGTAGATAGCTCCCACGTGCCCCATCGCTTGAGCGACTCCACGAGCCTGAGACCCGATCACATCGCATGGAGGCGCCAGGGCATTCTCCGGTTGCCCGCCCCAGGCAAAGGAGAGCGAGAGCAGACCAAGACAGCTCGTGTTGTGCGGATCGTATTCGAGCCCCTTGAGAAAGTGCACGCGAGCCACGTCGAAACGCCTCGCAAACGCATACGCGAGTCCCGTCCAGAAGTGCGACGAATCAGAGAATGGATCCAACTCCAAGCCCCGCTTCGCGGTCGCAATCGCTTCGTCGAAACGACCAGCAGCGCAGTGCAGAAAGTGAAGCATACCCCAGGCCGCCGCCAAATCCGGATTCAGCTCCACGGCGCGGCGCATCTCCTTTTCTCCTGCTGCAAAATCCCAGCCGTAGAAGTGAATTGGGCAAGGCAAAGGTGCGCCTCCGCCAGGCTGTCGTCCAACGCTAGGGCTTTCTGGGCAGCCCATTCCGCGCGTGGCCGGGCTTCGGACGTAGGCACGTACCCCAGAACGTCTTGCGTCATGCTCGCTGTGCTTAGCTCCGCATACGCCGGAGCGCACTGAGGGTCAATCTCGATGGCGCGCTCGCAAAGGGCAATGGCCCTGCTCACCGCTTCCGGGTATGTCTTGTAGGCCGAGTATTTGGCTTCGAGCACCAGCCGGAAAGCCTCATTACTTCTGGCCGGCTGCTTGCGAAGTTTCTTTTTGTCCTCTCCGCTCAGTTGAAGGCGCAACTTCTCCGCGATTTCATTGGTCAGGTCGTCTTGCAAAGCCAGTAGGTCGGTCATCTTGCGGTTATAGCGCCCGCCCCAAAGCTGCGCCTGGCGCCCCACATCCACCAGCTCGACGGAGACGATCAAATCGCTCCCGCGCTGAACCATGCGACCGGCTAGAACGGCGCGAACGCCGAGCTCGCGGCCCACCGCCAGGGGGATCGATATCGCGGCCTCGGTGACGAAAGGCGATCGCGCGCGGCACGATCCGAATCTTGCGAAGCTGCGCGAGCGCGTTGATCAACGTCTCTGCGATGCCGTCACTCAGGTATTCTGCCTCGGGATCGCCGCTGGCGTTTTCGAGCGGCAAAATTGCCAGTGAATCGATAGCCGTCGCGTGCCTGCCGGAAGACGGTTTGTCCTTTTTCGCGGAAGGCGCGGATCGACGAGGCGCGGCATCGGGAGCCGGCGCGGGGCGCGACGTTTCCGCGTCGCGTCTCACCCGCTTCAGATCCGCCAGAATTCCCGAGGCGCTTTGATAGCGAAGGTCGCGGTCCTTTTCGAGCGACTTGCGAATGACCTCCTCGATCCCTTTCGGCAGACGAGGATTCCATTTCGACGCCGGTTCAGGCTCCTGCGCCAGAATGGCGTGGAAAATCAGCGCCGAGGTGTTGCCGTCAAACGCCTGCCGGCCCGTGGCCATCTCGTATAGCACCGCTCCCAAGCTGAATAGGTCCGTGCGCACGTCCAGCTCTTCCCCGCGCGCCTGTTCCGGCGACATGTACATCACCGTGCCAACGGCCACGCCAGGGTTGGTCAGATGCGGATCGTCCTCCGTGGTCCCGTCGAAATGCGCCGGTAGCGCGCGGCCCGGCAACATCTGCTTGGCCAGCCCGAAGTCCAGAATCTTCGCCTGCCCTCGATCGGTGATGAGGATGTTCGCGGGCTTGATGTCGCGATGCAAGATTCCCTTGGCATGCGCCGCCCCCAGCGCGTCGGCGATCTGCGCGGCAAGTTCTAGCAACTGATCCAGTGGAAGCGGCCGTCCGCTGACGCGCTCTTTGAGCGTTTGGCCTTCCAGCAATTCCATAGCGATGAAGCGTTGCCCGTCATGCTCCCCGATTTCGTGGATCGTGCAGATGTTCGGATGATTGAGGGCCGACGCGGCGAAGGCCTCCCGCTGGAAGCGCTCGCGAGCGGCAGCGTCATTTTCGATTTCCGCGGGTAGGAACTTCAGCGCCACATGGCCGCGCAGCTTGAGGTCTTCGGCTTCATAGACGACGCCCATTCCGCCGCCAAGCATCTGCAAGATTCGGTAATGAGAGACAGTTCTGCTAATGAATGAATCGGCGGTGGGCACGGGCCCTTAGCCCGAAATCGAGAATCTTCACCGCGTCGTCGCTTGAGATTTTTATGTTGGCGGGTTTCAGGTCGCGATGAACGATCTCGCGCTCGTGCGCGTACTCCAGCGCGTCGGCGATTTGCCGAGCAATCCGCAGCGCTTCGTCGACGGGACAAACCGCGCCATGCGCTCCGCGTCGCGCGAACGACGCCGGCAGCACCTAATGGCGACGTCGCGCCCGAGCTTCGCATCCCGCGCGCGATACACCTCTCCCGTTCCTCCCGCGCCAATCGCCGTGAGAATCTCGTAGCTGCCGACTTTCGTTCCGGACGCGAGGCTCACGGCCGATTCTCGCGACCGAGGGGCGGCTTCTTTTCAACCTGCATCATTGCCCTTCCTGCAACCGTTCCGGCCAATTCAGTAGCAGCGTGATCGAATCGGATGCGGCGGGGTCGGCGGAGGCAGCCACGATAAACCGGTTGCCGTCGCGGCTAACGTCAAAGAGCGGCGCGGTCGTTGTCGGCAAGCTCAATTCGAAGAGCGGCTCGATAGACTTCACTTGCAGGGACTCGCCGCTCGTTGCGAGGTCAGCTTCCATCAGGCGGTTACCCATCGTCAGGTAAAACAGCTTATTTCCCGCCGCCCATTTCGCCGCCCAACCACCGGTCTGAGAAATCTGGTATTTGGCACCGGTGGGTGGAAACGGAACCACGAACACCTCGGGGCGGCCCGTATCGTAGGAGAAATAGGCCAACCAGTGGCCATCGGGGGAAAAGACTCCGTCGTATTGCGCGGCATCCACGGGAGCCGGCTCGAACAGCCTCTTGCTTCCATCAAGAGCAAGGAGCCAGTCGTTTTGACGTCCCGTTCGCGCGCTGTACATGTCGAAACTGATGTATCGCCCGTCGGGCGACCAGTCGACAACTTCAGCACCGAGGGCGTCGGGTCCCAAGTTCAGCAGCTCCTCCTGGGTTCCCGATCCGTCCGCCGGTTTGCGGCAAATGGCCAACGTCGCCCCGGGATGGCAGGTGTAGGCGACGTATTTGCCGTCAGGAGACCACACGGACCAAACTTTCGCCCCGGGGCCGAATGTCAACCGTGCTCCCACGCCGCCTTTGGCTGGATACGCCCAAAGATCGGTCCCGCCACTGCCCGGTGTTTCCTCATCGGCTAGGACCTGTTTTCCGTCCGGGGAGATTTTAGGAGAAACCTGCGGTTGCACATCAGTGATCGTGCCAAGTGAATTGCCAGTGCGGTCGAACCACTCCAGACGAGCATCCGCTGTACCGCCCTGCGATGCGAGCACGCCGTTACCGGAAGCCGAAAAACTCTGAGCCTCACCGAGAGGCAAAGCGCTTCGGAATAACTTTCCGCTCTCCGGATCGAATCGTTCTGCAAAGATTTTCCCGCTGCGCAAAAACAGCAAGTACCCCGAGGCGAATTGGGGCGAGCTGGCTTGGCTCAAGACAGGCTTCGATTTGCTTGAACTCAGCGAAGCCATCCGAATCGAAATTGATCGATTTTTATCCTCCGAGATGTAGAAAAATTCCGTCCCGCCGGGAAGAAAAGCTGGCTGGCTAGCCATAATTTCTCCGGTCGCCGGCTGGATAGCCGGCAGCGGAGTTCCTCCACTGGCCGATATCCTGTCGATCGGCCCACCGCATCGCGGAACGAAAAGGATTACGTTCTGCGAATTCCAGGCGCCTCTGTCGCCGCAATTGGCATCGCCGAGCGTTTGAACCGTTTCGCTCCCGACGGTCACGGTTTTCAGTTTGTTATCCGCGAAAAAGCCCAGCGACAGCCCATCGGCGGACCAGAAAGGCATGCTGCCGTCGTCGGTTCCCGCTAAAGCCGTTGCTGTCCCGTCCGCGAGCCGCCTGACCCAAATTTGCGTAATGCCCTTTTGGTCGATGGCCGAAAAGGCCAATTCCTTTCCGTTAGGCGACACCGCTACCGGCCCCTCGCCGAAACCGAAGGACCGAAAGCTCGTGCCGGGCGGCGGAGGAATATACGCTAGCGCCGGTGCTTCAGTTGCTTGGCGCGGCGCGAGCCAGACCCATGTGCCGACGCCTGAGGCAATAGTCGCCAATAGCGCCGCAATCGCCCAAGGCAGAGCGCGATACCAGAAAGACGAAGGAGGCGACACAGCCGTCGTGGTGCTAGGTTCCGGCGCACCAGAAAGAACTTCGTCGAGCGTGATGCGAGCATCGCCGATGTCGCGGAGGCGCTGCTTCGGATCCTTCTGCAGACAGCGCTGCAAAAGGACGCGAACGCGCAGCGGTGTATCTGTTGGCAGCTGCGACCAATCCGGCTCTTCCTTGATAATGGCTGCTAGAGTGTCGCTCACCGTCTCGCCGTGGAAAGCCATCTTGCCGGTGAGCATCTCGTACAGCACGCAGCCGAAGGCCCAAATGTCCGCGCGGCGATCAACTGGCTTCGCTTTCGCCTGCTCCGGCGACATGTATGCCGCCGTGCCGAGCAGAACGCCCGCCTGAGTCGCCATCCGCGTCAGCGTCGGCGAATTGGCCATGTCCATCGAAGAGGCATCGCCTTCAACCGCCTTGGCCAGCCCAAAATCGAGAATCTTCACCGCATCGTCGCGCGAAACTTTGATGTTCGCGGGCTTCAGGTCACGATGGACGATGCCGCGCTCGTGCGCGTACTCTAGAGCATCCGCAATCTGCCGGGCGATGCGCAGCGCTTCGTCAATGGGAATCGCCCCCTGCGCGACGTGATCTGCAAGAGTCGGTCCTTCGACCAGTTCCATCACCAGCGCGTGCGCCCCATTGGAATCTTCCAGTCCGTGAATGATGGCGATATTCGGGTGATTCAGCGAGGCGAGCACTTTCGCTTCGCGCTCGAATCGCGCCATGCGCTCTGCGTCCCGGGCAAACGACGTCGGCACCACCTTGATGGCGACATCGCGCCCGAGCTTCGCATCCCGCGCACGGTACACCTCGCCCATCCCTCCGGCACCAAGGGCAGACAGAACTTCGTAGGGGCCCAGCCGACAACCAAGTGGCAGGGACATAAGTGGCCACGGATTTTACCTCAGAACCGTTAACTGTCTATGAAGATCCGCACCGCACTGGGCCTCATCGGTTCGATGAGTTTCCGGCTGGCTATTCCTTGGCAGGTTGCGCTCCCGCATTGCCCGCCTCCGCTTCACCAGCCGAGGCTCATGGTGGAGCAAGGAAAAGCAGCTGTACAATCGAAAAGCGGCGAGCGGTAGGCAGTGTCTTAACCGTTTGTCTCACCCAGTGCGCGAACTGTCCCGGGCGGGCGTCCGCTTTTCCGTTGATTTCGTCGTGCGTACAGGTGCGTTCGAGGATGATGGTGTTCAGCATAGGCAAAGAGTTACGAAGGATAACGGCGAGACAGGAGAGTTTTGAACCGTGGACTTCCCTATAAAAGATCCGATGACATGGCTTTATCCTCCGCTGGAGCCTTACAACACTGGACGATTGGCGGTTTCAAAGATCCATGAAATTTATTTCGAGGAAAGCGGTAATCCTGCTGGCAAGCCCGTGGTGTTTCTTCACGGCGGTCCCGGCGGCGCGTCGGAGCCTAAGCAGCGCCGCTTCTTCAACCCTGCGAAATATCGCATTATCAATTTTGACCAACGAGGATGCGGAAAGAGCACGCCCTACGCGTCGTTGGAGGAAAACACCACCTGGCGCCTTGTCGAGGACATTGAGAAGATTCGGGAGCACTTACATATCGACCGTTGGCAGGTGTTCGGCGGGTCATGGGGCTCGACGCTCGCCTTGGCGTATTCCGAGGCCCATCCCGAACGCGTAACTGAGATCATCCTTCGCGGGATATTCCTTCTTCGAAAGGAGGAAATCGACTGGTTCTACCAGCGCGGCGCGTCCGCGCTCTATCCAGACGCTTGGGAGCTGTATCTTTTTCACATTCCAGAAGCTGAACGAAGCGACATGCTTTCGGCGTATTACCGCCGTCTCACAAGTGATGATCCGGTGGTGCGGCTCGCCGCTGCAAAACTTTGGAGTGGATGGGAAGGCACGACTTCAAAACTTCTTCCGGACCCTGATTTCACTGCTCATTACGACGAGGAGGAGTTCGCCCTCGCATTCGCGCGGATTGAAGCACACTATTTTATCCACAAGGGGTTTCTCGAATCGGATGACCAGTTGCTGGGCAATGTTTCGCGGATTCGGCACATTCCTGCAGTAATTGTGCAAGGCCGCTAT
>Ga0335075_10004356_pt1 | contig 22170 bp, 16 predicted proteins | sample Lox_Sample_24_FD_206723 | JGI IMG/M metagenome (GOLD analysis project Ga0335075, IMG submission 206723) | Soil microbial communities from Loxahatchee National Wildlife Refuge, Florida, United States - Lox_Sample_2.4 | ecosystem: Environmental > Terrestrial > Soil > Wetlands | place: USA...
TCGGGCGGACCGCCGCCTACGACGCTGCTCGCCGAGGCGAGCTGCCCACACGCCGGCTCGGTCGCCGGCTGCTCGTGCCCGTCCCCGCTCTGCTCGAGTGGCTGGGAGCGGCGTGATGCAGGGCCATATCCACAAGCGCGTTCGCACCGACCGCCACGGCAAGGAGTCGGTTCGCTGGTTCGTCGTCCTCGATCTCGGATTCGGCGACGATGGCCGCCGCCGACAGAAGTGGCATGGCGGCTTCGGTACTCGCCGAGAGGCCGAGGCGGCGCGGGCACAGCTCGTCAACGAGGTCAACAACGGCGCCTACGTGATTCCTGGCCGGACCACGCTCGCCGAGTGGATCCGGGAGAGCTGGCTGCCCATGACGGAGCCACGGATCAAGCCGACCACGTTCCACTCGTACAAACGGAACCTGGAGCTCCACGTCATCCCGATGCTCGGTCAGAAGCGGCTCCAACAGCTCACACCGCCGATGCTGACCGGGCTCTATGGGCGGCTGGCGCAGGACAGGGAGGATCGGAAGGGGCTCAGCGCCAAGACGATCAGCTACATCCACTCGACGCTGCACAAGGTCCTATCCGATGCCGTTGACGCTGGTCTGCTCGCCAAGAACGTGGCGGCCTCTGCCAAGCCGCCGCGGCCGCACCGTCGCGCCACGCGCGGGATCCAGGCGTGGGAGCCGGACGAGCTGGCGCGCTTCCTCGACACCGTTCGCGGGACTCGGCTTGAGGCGATCTGGCGGCTCTCGGCCATGACGGGCATGCGGCGCGGGGAGATCCTCGGCGTTCGGTGGCAGGACATCGACCTCGATCGTGCTCGGCTCTCGGTCCGACAGGCGCTTGTCGCCGTCGGCTACGAGATCGTCCACTCGACGCCGAAGAGCCACAGCGCCCGCGTGATCGACCTCGACTCCGAGACGGTGGCGCAGCTCCGGGCGCATAGGCAGCGTCAGAACGAGGAGCGTGCGGAGTGGGGTCCCGACTACGAGGAGCGGGACCTCGTCGTCGCCAAGGAGAATGGCGAGCCGATCCACCCGCACACGTTCAGCCAGTCGTTCGAGCGGCTGCTCGAGAAGCACGGCCTCCGGCGGATCCGGCTCCACGACCTCCGCCACACGCACGCGACGCTCGCCCTGAAGGCTGGCGTGCCGGTCAAGGTCATCTCGGAACGCCTCGGGCACGAGTCACCGGCCTTCACGCTCAAGCAGTACGCCCACGTCATCCCCGGGATGCAGGCCGAAGCCGCGGCACAGGTCGCCGCCATGATCGATGGTCCGCCCCGGTCCGTTTGACAACCGTTTGACAAACCCCAGAAATGACAAGAGCCCCGGAGGTCCGGGGCTCTTCTTTTGCTGCGATTACCAGGCTTTTCTTGAATAGCGGGGGCGGGATTCGAACCCGCGACCTTCGGGTTATGAGCCCGACGAGCTACCAGACTGCTCCACCCCGCGGCGGACACATAACTTTAGCAAGGGTTCCGGGGCGCGTGAAGACCCGGTGAACACCCGCGGGGCTATGCTCGGCGTCAAGCGATGACGCCACGCGGACAGTCGCAGGCGCCCGCGATCGACCCCGAGTTCGCCGAGCTGATCGCGGGCCTGTACTACGCCCTCGAGGACAACCTCGAGCGCTGCGCCCGTCTGACCCACCAGCAGCACGAGGGCGACACCGGCACCGACGCGCACCAGCGACGTGTCGAAGCACTGGCCGGCGCGAGCCGGATCGCCTACGTGCAGCGGGTCACCTTCGAGGCCATCACCCGGCTGGTCGACATCCGCGAGCTGCCCCCGGGCGTCCTGCCCATCGGGGTCCTCGGCGCGCTCGCCCGCCTGGCCTACGCGCTGACCGCTCTCGCCGAGGACGGCGAGCCCCAGCGCGAGCAGTTGCTGACCCGCGACGAGATCGCCCACCTCCCCAGCCAGTACGCCATCGAGGACTGGCTCCAGAAGCGGCGCGTCAGCAACCCGAGCCACCCGAGCAGCCCCGGCGCCCCATGAGCGATCTGCGCCGCGAACTGCTGGACACCAGCGACGCTCCGCCCGACCTCAGCCCCGATCTGCGGTTCCTGGCCTCGCGCCAGGCGGCACTGGCCGCCCTGCTGCAGGACCACGCGGACCGCTATACGGCGCTCTACACCGCCGCCCGCGACACCGGCCCCACCCTGGAGATCCGGCACGCTGCCCTCCAATCAGCGGGCAACCTGGCCACGCTTCTGCAGTCGCTGCGCAGCCGCGAGGAGCTGCAGGTCGCCCTCGCCCACGCGCCCGGTTTCGTGCCCACGCCGCTGCTGGCGATCGACCAGCTGTTCTACAGCTTCACTCTGCTCGCAGCGGCAACCGAGACCCCGGACGACGTCCTCGAGGCCGCCCTCACCCCGGCCGGCGTGACCGAGCTCCTGCAGGCCAATCGCGTACAGGATTGGCTGCGCGGACTCACCGAAACGCGTCCCGACCGGATGAACCAATAGACAACGGTCGATGCGGTAGGGTGCACGCACTTTTGGCCGCGTCCGGACCGCTTTCGGTCCACCCGACCCCCCACCAGTGAAGGGACAGGCGATGGCAACGCAAGCGCCGGGATCGACGACGAACCCTCCGTCCCGCGGCCTGCGCCGCGAGCTGCGCTTCTGGGAGGCGATCGCGATCTCGATCGGGATCATGGCGCCCACGGCGGCGATGGCGCTCAACGGCACCGCGCCGGCCGGCCTCATCGGCCGGGCCGTGCCGCTGGCCTTCATCTTCGCCACCGTCGGCGTGCTGCTGGTCTCCTATGCCTTCATCCGCCTCAGCCGGTACTTCAGCCACGCCGGGTCGGTGTACGCGCTGGCCGGCGTCACCCTGGGACCGCAGGCGGGCTTCTTCTCCGGGTGGGCGCTGCTGGGCACCTACTTCGCCTTCACCTGCGCGAGCACCGCCGAGGCCGGCACCTTCGGGGTCGCCTTCTTCCAGGGCACGGGCATCTGGAAGAGCGCGGACTACATCTGGATCGCCCTGGTGGCCGGGGTCATCATCGCCTTTCTGGCCTACGGCGACATCCGCGTCGCCACCCGCTCGCTACTGGGCATGGAGGGCATCTCGGTGACGCTGATCTTCATCCTGATGCTCGTCATCGTCGTCAAGCTCATCGCCGGCTCCTCGCCGCACGGGACCGCGATCAGCGTGGACGCGTTCAAGCTCCCCAGCGGGACCTCGCTGTCGGCGGTGGGCGGCGCGGCGGTGTTCGGCTTCCTCTCCTTCGCGGGCTTTGAGGGCGCCGCCTCGCTGGGCGAGGAGACCGACAACCCGCGACGCGAGATCCCCCGGGCGATCCGCAACGCGGTGATCGCGTCAGGGATCTTCTACATCCTGTGCATCCTGGTGCAGACATGGGGATTTGGCGCCACGACCGCCGGCGCCAAGGCGTTCGCCGGCTCGTCGGCGCCGCTGGGGCAGCTGGCGCACACCTACATCGGCGCCTGGATGGAGGACCTCATCAACGCCGGCGCCACCATCAGCGCCTTCGCTAGCGGCCTGGCCGCCTCCACCGCCGGGGCGCGGATCCTCTTCGCGCTCAGCCGCGGCACCCGGTTCGAGGCCTCGCTGGGGCGGACCTCGACGCGGACCGGCGCCCCCGCCGGCGCGCTGACCGTGGTGCTGATCGTCGGGATCGGTGCCATCGCGGTGCAGCGGATCGCCGGCGTCAATGCCGTCGACGCATTCTTCTACCCGGGCACGCTCGGGGTGCTGAGCCTGCTGGTGGCCTACATCGTCACCAATGTCGGCGCCATCCGCTTCCTGTTCTTCAAGGCCAGACGGGCCCCCATGTACGAGATCGTCATCCCCGTCCTCGGGATCCTCTTCCTCGGGTACACGATCTATCGCAACGTCACCGGACAGGTGTTCCCCTACAGCCGCTTCCCGCTCGTGGTGGGCATCTGGCTGATCGTCGGAGCGCTGATCGTGCTGGCGGTGCCCCGGCTGGCGGCCCGGATCGGCGAAGGACTGGCCGCCGATGAGGGTCTGACCATGCCCTCCGACGACACGGTGGTGACGTCGCGGACGGTACGGTAAGCCGTCCGTGCCCGACACCGCGTACTTCGCCGACGAGGGCAGAGAGCTCGACGCCTACCTGGCCACACCGCGCGGAGCAGGCCCGTTCCCCGGCGTGGTGGTGATCATGGACGCGCTCGGGCTCAGCGACGACATCCGCCTGCAGGCTGATCGACTGGCCACCGCCGGCTACCTCGCCTTCGCTCCCGACCTCTACTCCGGGCGCGGCATCCGCTGCGTCGTGGCCACCCTGCGGGCCAGCCGGTCCGGTTCCGGTGAGGCCTTCGCCGACATCGAGGCGGCGCGCCACTGGCTGGCCGCCCGCGAGGACTGCACCGGTCAGATCGGGATCATCGGCTTCTGCATGGGCGGCGCGTTCGCCCTGTTGTGCGCGCCGCGCTATGACTTCGCCGCCGCGTCGGTCAACTACGGCGAGGTCCCCGGTGACGCGGTGTCGCGGCTGGAGGGTTGCTGCCCGGTGGTGGCCAGCTACGGCAAGCGCGATCCGTCGCTGCGAGGTCGCGCCGGGCGGCTGGAGGCCGCCCTCACCGAGCTGGGGGTCGACCACGACGTCAAGGAGTACGAGAACGCCGGGCACTCGTTCATGAACCGCATCAACATCGGAGCCGCGCTCAACCCGGCGGTCCGCTTCGTGGGCTTCAACTACGATCACGCCTCCTCCGAGGACTCGTGGCGGCGGATCCTCGAGTTCTTCGATGCGCACCTGGCCGCTTAGGCCGATCACCGATCACCGATCAAACTCCACAAAGCGAACAATCTTTGGTGTTTGCTCGCTATCCCTGCGGGGATGTACTGGATCAGGGGGATGGGACGCAACGGAGATGGAAACGGGGCGCCTGTCGCCGCGGGTGCCGTCCCCCTGCTCTTCATCGTGGCGCGCTCGGGCTACTCGCTCGGCGCGCCCGGGCTACTCGCTCGGCGCGCCCGGGCTACTCGCTCATCGCGTGGACCAGCGCCGGCGCGCCCGTGCCCTCGAAATCGCCGCCACCCGGCGTGGGCGCGGTGACCTGAATGGCCAGGATCGCCGAGTCGTCGGGCAGGCGAACCGGCGGGGCCCCCAATGCGTGGTCCTCGATCTGAGCGATGAGCTCGTCCACGTCGGCGAAGGTCAACGAGGCCAGCAGGTCGCGCAGAGCGCCGTCGCCGGACACCCGCGGGTTGCGCTCGATCAGCCCGTCGGTGTACAGCAACAGCGTGTCCTCGGGCTGAAGGTCGATGGTGATCTCCGGGAACTCGGCGGCGGGAAACACGCCCAGGAGCGGACCGTGCGCACGCAGCGCCTCGATCTCACCCGACGCCCGGCGCACCAGCGGCGGCGGATGCCCGCCGCAGGCCAGGGTCAGCCGGATGCCGCCGGCCACCGGGTCAAGGCGCCCATACAGACCGGTGCAGAAGCGGTCATGGTCTGAGGTGCGCAGCTCCTCATTGACCATGCGCAGCACGTCGGAGGGCCGCGACACCAGCCGGGCCATCGCGCGCGTGGTGTGACGGGTCAGCGCGGTCACCGCGGCGGCCTCGGCGCCGTGACCACACACGTCGCCGATGACAAAGCCCCAGGCCTCGCCCGGCAGCGCGAACAGGTCATAGAAGTCACCGCCGACGTCCAGGCCGCGCTCGGCGGGATGAAAGCTCACCGCGGCACGCAGGCCCGGGACCTGCGGCAGCGCCCGCGGCAGCAGGCTTGACTGCAACTCCTCCAGGCGCCGGGTGCGGCTCTCGGCGTCGCGGGCCCGGCCGATGGCCACCCCGGCGGTGCGGGCCAGCAGGTCGACGACGCGGCGGTCCTCCTCGGAGGGCTGGTGAGGCTCGTCGTAGAAGACGCCGAAGGTGCCGACGAGCTCGCCGTCGTCGGCACGCAACGGAGTGGACCACACGACGCGGATCCCCATCGCCTCAGCCCGATCACGATAGGGCGCCCAGCCGGGCGCGGTGCGGGTGTCGGTCACCACCACCGTCTCACCCGTGAAGGCCGCCGCACCCGGGGTGTCGGGGCCGATCTCGATGCCCTCGGCGGCCTCGCGATAGGCCGCCGGCAGGCTGGGCGACGCGCCGTGGACGAGCCGTTGCCCGTCGGGGCTGAGCAGCATGATCGCGCTCTTGGCGGGCGAGTCCGACAGGTCCTCCATGGTCTGCACGATCGACTCCAGGACACGCTCCAGCGACACCCCATTGGCGATGAGGGCGAGGATGTCGCGCTGCGCGGCCAGCAGGCGCTCATTGCGCACCCGGGCCGAGACGTCCTGGAAGACGAGGACCCCGCCCACCACCTCCCCGCGTTCGTCGCGCACCGGCGCAGCGCTGATGCGCACGACGATGGTGCGCCCGTCGCCGCGGACGTAGAGCATGTCCTGGTCCTCGACGACCTCGCCGGTGAGCATCGCCCGCGCCAGTGGACCCTCGTCGCGCTTGAGGCGCTCACGCTTGAGCGTGTAGAGCTCGTAGCCGTCGTAGTCGCCGCCGTCGTGGGGCAACGGGCCGTGACCCAGGATCTCGGCCGCCTGGCGGTTGGAGATGACGATGCGGCGCGACGGCGCCTCGGCCAGCATCACCCCCGCGGGCAGCTGTTGGATGGTCTGCTCCAGGCGCTGCTGCTCGGCGCGCAGCTCGGCGGCGGCCTCGCGCCGCAGCGCCGAAAGGTCGAGATGGGCGCGCACGCGCGCCAGCAGCTCACGACCCGAGAACGGCTTGGGCAGGTAATCGTCGGCGCCGGCGGTCAGACCCTCGATGGCCGCCTCCTCGCCGGCGCGAGCCGAGAGCAGGATGACCGGCAGGTCCTGGGTGTCGGGGGACGAGCGCAGCGCCTCGAGCAGCTCATAGCCGTCGCGCCCCGGCATCATCACGTCGGAGATGACGAGGTCCGGCGCGCGGTCGCGGATCACCCGCAGCGCCGCATTGCCGTCGCTGACCGCCTCGACATCGAACTGGGCCGCCAGCAGCGTGGTGAGGTAGCGGCGCAGATCCGGGTTGTCGTCGGCGATCAGCACCCGCGAGCGGACCTCGCCGGTAGCGGCGCTCACCGCGGGGAGCACCCCGGGGGTGAGGCGGTCGGTCGGCGTTTCGATCCAGCTCATCGCCTCTTCGACGAACAGCGCGGCGATCGACGCGGCGGGCTCGACACTGTCGCTGTAGACCTGGTCCGCAGGCAGATGCGAGGAGCCGAAGGGGAGCGTGACGGTGAACTCCGAGCCGGCGCCCAGGGTGCTGATGGCCGCCACCTGGCCGCCGTGCAGCTCGGTCAGCTCCTTGACCAGGGCCAGCCCGATGCCGGTGCCCTCATAGCTGCGGGCCACATTGCGCGCGCGATGGAAGCGCTGGAAGAGGCGCTCCATCTCGTCGGGCTCGATGCCGCTGCCGGTGTCCTTGACCGAGAGCTGGACGTGGCCGTCGACGTTGCGCAGCTCGACCTCGATCGAGCCTTCGACGGTGGCCTTGAACGCGTTGGATACCAGGTTGAGGACGATCCGCTCCCACAGGTCGCGGTCGAGATACACGGGGTGAGCCGGCGGGTCGCAGTGGACCACCAGGTCCAACCCGGAGCGGTCGGTGGCCTCGCGGAACGTGCCGGCGAGATCGGCGGTGAGCTTGGCCACGTCGGTGGGCCGGAACTCGGCGCGCATGCGCCCGGCCTCGGCGCGCGAGAAGTCCAGCAGCCCGTTGACGAGCTTGAGCAGGCGCATGGCGTTGCGGTGCACGAGCTCCAGCCGGTCTGGGGACAGGCCGGTGGGGTCACCCAACGCGTCCTGGAGCGGCCCCAGCAGGAGGGTGAGCGGGGTGCGGAACTCGTGGCTGACGTTGGAGAAGAACGCGGTCTTGGCGCGATCGAGCTCCTCGAGCTGGGCGGCGCGCGCGCGCTCGGCCTCGTAGGTGCGCGCCGCCGCGAGACCGGCCGAGAGGTGCTGGACGATGAGATCGACGAAGGCCCGGTACTCGGTGTCGAGCGGCGCGTAACGGTTGAGCGCGGCGACGAAGAACCCGTAGGGCCGATCGTGCGCGGGCTGGGCGATCGGCAGGACCAGAGCCTGCTCGGGCGGTCGGTCCCAGTCGCCGGTGGGGAGCTCGCTGCCGAACCGCGCGGGGGCCAGCTCGACGAGAGATTCCCCTCCGCGCGCCAATTCGTCGGCGGGCCACAGCGCGCCGGGGTCGCCGAGCGTGATGACCGATGGCGCGGCGACGTGCCCCTCCGCGATCCCGCTCGAGCAGGCCAGGTGCGCCTGGCCCTCGTCGAACAGGTAGACCATGGTGAAGGGCAGAGAGCGCCGGTTGCTGCCCAGCACTTCGCACGCGGCGTCCAGGAAATCGCGCTCCTCGCGCACCCCCGAGGAGGCGGAGCCCAGCTCGCGCAAGGTCGACATCCGCCGCTGAGTGATGACGCGCCGGGTGTCCTCGGAGACGACGCAGAGCATCCCGGCGATGACGCCGTCGTCGCCGGCCAGCGGGCTGTACGAGAAGGTGTGGTAGGTCTCCTCGGGATAGCCGCTGCGCTCGAGGATGAGCATGAGCGCCTCGTCCCAGGTGGCCTGGCCGGTGGTGAGCACGGTCTCGATCCGGGGCCCGATCTCGGGCCAGATCTCCGCCCACACCTCACGCGCCGGCCGGCCCAGCGCCCACGGGTACTTCTGGCCCAGCGTGTCCCGACGATAGGCCCCATTGCAGAGGAAGGTGAGCTCGGGACCCCACGCCATCCACATGGAGAAGCGCGAGGTCAGCAGCACGCGGACAACCGTGGCCAGGGCGGGCGGCCACTCCTCGATCGGCCCCAGCGGAGTCGCGGCCCAGTCGACGTCGAGCGTGTCCCGTCCGACCTGTCCGGCCTGGGCCAGGAACTCTTGCAGGCTCTGGGGGGAAGCTTCAGCGCTCACGCTCAGACGCCCCCCGGCGAGTGCGTGCGTGCCCGGTCATCAACAGCTCATCCCAGCGAGCTCAGCGTGTTGTTATCCGTCAAATTCGGGTTCCGGTCGGCGGCTGCCAGTTCCAGGTGCGATGGTACATGCCCGTCTACGAAACGCCTGCAGATATGGACGACTTGCGGAGCTTGGCAAACGCCGTCCAAGCGTTGCTTCTGAAGGGCCGGCGGCTACAGCTGGCGCGAGGACCAGAGGATGGCCGCCAGCACCACGCTGACGATCGACACCACCAACCCGATGATCCACGACGCCGAGCCGCTGGACCCCATGATCGCAGCGATGGCGACGCCGATGCCGACGACGCCACCGGTGGCGATGAGGCGCACGAATATCCGCTCAAACGGGCTGCGACGCCGCTCGCGGGGCGGGAGCATGTTCTTCGAGTCGTCGCGCGCACCGGCCGGCGCCGCGGGCGCGCCGGTGGACGTGGCGGCGGTGCGAGGGTCCTTGGACTGGGGCATGGTGCCTTAAAGATCGCCGCTCTGGCCGGACGCCAAACAGCAGGCGGGGCCTGGACGCGGGGTCAACGCCGCAAGTAGCATCGGACCGTAATGAGGGGCGGCGTCAGATGACCAGTAGCGTCGGCACGCCGCAGTCGGTCGCCGACGTCGTCGGACAGACGCTCGCCGCCACCGGAGTCACCGACGTCTTCGGGGTGGTGGGCTCGGGCAACCTCATCCTCACCAATGCTCTGTGCTCACGCGGGGCGCGCTTTCACCATGCTCGCCGCGAGGACGGGGCGATCTGCATGGCCGATGGCTACGCGCGGGTGAGCGGCACCGTCGGCATGGTCAGCCTGCACCAGGGCCCTGGGCTCACCAATGCGGTGACCGGGCTCACCGAGGCGGTCAAGAGCCGCACCCCGCTGCTGGTGCTGGCCGGCGAGTCGCCCGCTGACGCCCCCACGTCCAACTTCCACATCGATCAGCCCGCCCTGGCCGCCTCGGTGGGCGCGGCCTCTGACCGCGTCCAGAGCTCGGCCAGCGCCGCCGACGACGCCCAGCGCGCCCACCAGCGTGCGATCATCGAGCGGCGCCCGGTGTTGCTCAACGTGCCGATCGACATCCAGACCCAGGCGCCCGACTCGCTGACGCCCACGCGCCCCCCGCTGCCGGCGTTCCCCACCCCCGACCCCTCCGCCCAGGCGGTCGCGCTCATCGCCGACCAGCTGCAGGGCGCCCAGCGACCCCTCATCCTCGCCGGGCGCGGCGCTGTCCTGGCCGACGCCCGCGACCAGCTGGAGCGGCTGGGGTCGATCACCGGCGCGCTGCTGGCGACCTCGGCGACGGCCAACGGGCTGTTCGCCGGTCTCCCCTACGCCGTCGGCATCGCCGGTGGTTTCGCCTCGCCGTTCGCCACCGCGCTGCTGCCCCAGGCCGATGTGGTGCTGGTCTTCGGGGCCTCGGTCAACCACTGGACCACCCGCCACGGCCGGCTCATCGGCAGCGCGGCCACGGTCGCCCAGGTCGACATCGAGGCGCGCGCCTTCGGCCTCAACCGGCCCGCGGATCTCACCATGCTCGGCGACGCGGCCGCCGGCGCGCGGCTGCTCGCCGACGAGCTCGAGCGCCGCGGCCATGGCTCCACCGGATGGCGCACCGACGAGACCGCGCGCGAGATCGCCACCCGCACCTGGGCCGCCGACGCCTACGACGACGCCTCCACCGACGAGTGGATCGATCCGCGTACGCTCTCCATCGCGCTCGAGCGCCGGCTGCCCGCGGAGAAGGCGGTGGCCGTGGACTCCGGCCACTTCCTCGGCTACCCCGCGATGTTCCTCAGCGTCCCCGACGCCCGGGCCTGGGTGTTCCCCAACGGCTTTCAGTCGGTGGGGCTCGGGCTGGGCAACGCCATCGGTGCGGCCATCGCCCGGCCCGACCGCCCCACTGTCGCGGCGCTCGGCGACGGCGGCACCTTCATGGCCGTGGCCGAGATCGAGACCGCGGCGCGACTCGGCCTCAAGCTGCTCGTGGTCATCTACGACGACTGCGCCTACGGCGCCGAGGTCCACCATTTCGCCCCCATGGGCCACGAGGTCTCGATGGTGCAGTTCCCCGACGCCGATCTGGCCGCCATCGCGCGGGCCTGCGGCGCCCAGGCAGCCACGGTGCGCCGTCCCGCGGACCTCGATGTCCTCGACGGCTGGCTGGCTGAGCCCGAGCCGCGGCCCCTCGTCCTCGACGCCAAGGTCAACCCCACCGTGTGCGCTGAGTGGCTGTCCGAGGCGTTCCACGAAGAATGAGCTCCCGGGCCGAGGCGGCGGCGCTCGACGACGCCGACGAGCTCCGTGGCTTCCACGACCGGTTCGTGGTGGCCGACGACGGTCTCATCTACCTCGACGGCAACTCGCTGGGCCGCCTGCCCCGGGACACCGCGCGCCGCCTGAGCGAGGTGGTGACAGACCAATGGGGGCAGCGGCTCATCCGCGCCTGGGGCGAGGGGTGGATGGAGCTGCCGTACGCGCTGGGTGACCGGCTGGGGACCGAGCTGCTCGGCGCCGCCCCAGGCCAGGTGGCGATCGCCGACTCGACGACCGTGTGCTTTTACAAGCTCGCCGCCGCCGCCCTGAGCGCGCGGCCGGGCCGCACCCAGATCATCACCGACGTCGACAACTTCCCCACCGACCGCTACGTCCTGGAGAGCCTGGCCGCCGAGCGCGAGCTGGAGATCCTGTGGGTCCGGGCCGACCCGGCGGCCGGGCCGGAGCCGTCGCAGGTGGCGGAGCTGGTCAGCGACAAGACCGCGCTGGTGACGTTCTCGCAGGTCAACTACCGCTCGGCCTTCATCCTCGAGACCCGCGCGATCACGGCGATCGCTCACGAGGCCGGCGCCCTGGCGCTGTGGGACCTCAGCCACAGCGCGGGCGCCATCCCGGTCGCGCTCGACGCCGACGGGATCGATCTCGCCGTCGGCTGCACCTACAAGTACCTCAACGGCGGGCCCGGAGCGCCGGCTTACCTGTACGTGCGCGCCGAGCACCAGGGCGCGCTGCGCCAGCCGATCTGGGGCTGGCTGGGCCGGCAGGACCCGTTTGAGATGGCCCCCGGCTACGTGCCCGGCGAGGGCATCTCGGCGATGCTCTCGGGCACGCCGCCGGTCCTGGCGCTGACCGCGGTGGCCGCCGGCCTGGACCTCGTCATCGAAGCGGGGGTCGAGGCCATCCGCCACAAGTCGATCGGCCTCACCGAGTATGCGATCGCGCTCATCGACGAGTGGCTGGCGCCGCTGGGCTGCTCGGTGGGCTCGCCGCGGCACGCCGGCCGGCGCGGCTCGCACGTGGCGCTGGTCCACCCCGAGGCGCGCGGCCTGACGCGGCGGCTGATCGCCGACGGCGTCATCCCTGATTTCCGCACGCCCGATGTCATCCGCCTGGGGCTCTCGCCGCTGACCACGCGGTTCACCGACGTGCACGACGGCCTGGACCGGGTGCGCCGCCTGCTCAGCAACTGAGGCCGGCGCCGGCGAGCGCGCGCCGCCCCGACGCGGTGGCACCGGCGTGCAGGCGGGTGCGGATGGCCGTCTGGGCGCGGCCGAACGCCTTCTCGTCGCCCTCGAGCTGCCACAGCGAATTGGCCAGCGAGCCGACGGCGTCAAGCTCGAAGGCGAGCTGCTCCGGGTCGGTGCCGGCCTTGAGCTGACCGCGGTCGGCGGCCACCTGGGCGTGGTGGACGATGGCCGCCATCCAGCGGCGCTTCTGAGCGGCGATGGCGTCGCGCACCGGGCCGGGACGGGCGTCGAACTCGTGGTAGGCGTTGGAGAAGAAGCACCCGCCGCTGTTGCCCGGGTCACGGAAGTACCGCAGCCAGGACTCCATCAGGGCCACCAGCTGGACCACGCCGGGCTCGGCGTCGGCGACCGGCTGCCACACCTGCTCCTCAAAGAGCTCCGAGGCGGCCTGCACTGTTTCGAGCTGGAGCTCGAGCTTGGAGCCGAAGTGGGCGAACAGCCCGCTCTTGGACACGCCCAGCTCCGAGGCCAGACCGCCGATGGACAGCCCCTCCAGCCCGTCGACGGAAGCCAGGTCCACCGCCTTGGCCAGGATCGCGCGCTTGGTGCGATCGCCACGGACACGGCGTCCGTCCTGGTTCTCCTCCGCGACCTCTGCCTCCATCTCGGCCTTGACAATAGCACGACCGTTCGTATAAAAAGAAAAAGCACGACCGTTCGTTCTTCAGACTGAGGAGCCGGAGTTCCATGACCCTCTCGCATCACGCCCGTGTGCTCACCCTCGCTGCCGGCGCCGCGTTTCTGGCGCTGCTCGACGTCACCGTCGTCAACCTCGCCATTCCCGCGCTCGGCCGCGCCTACCCGGCCACGAGCGTGACCACTCTGTCGTGGGTGATCACCGCCTACGCCACCCTGTTCGCGGCCCTGCTCGCCCCCGCCGGGCGGCTGGCCGACGTGATCGGCCGGCGCACGCTCTACCGCGCCGGTGTCGGCGGGTTCGCGGCGCTGTCCCTGGTCTGTGCCGTGTCGCCCAGCGTGCCGGTGCTGCTGGCCGCCCGGGCGGTCCAGGGCGCTTTCGCCGCCACCATGATCCCCGCCTCGCTGGCCATCCTGCTCGCCGACAGCCCGCCCGAGCGGCGCGGCAACGCGGTGGCGCTGTGGAGCGCGGCCGGCGCCTTCGCCGCCGCTGTGGGGCCCAGCGTGGGCGGCGTGCTGGTCTCCGCCTTCGGCTGGCGATCCCTGTTTGTCATCAACGTTCCCGCGGGGTTGGCTCTGGCCGCCGCGGCCGGCATCCTGCCGCAGACCGCGACCGCGCGGACTCGCCTCCCCGATGCGCTGGGCACGGTGCTGCTGGCCTGCGGGATCGGCCTGGCCGCCCTTGGGCTCTCGCAGGGCTCGGTGTGGGGCTGGGGCGACGCGCGCACCATCGTCAGCCTGGCCGGCGGCGTGATCGGGACGGTGGCGGCCGTCCAGCGTTCGCGGGGCATGCCGGTCCCGGCGATCGAGACCGGGCTGTGGAAGCACCGGACCTTCGCCGTGGCCAACGTCGCCTCGTTGCTCTACGGGGTCAGTCTGTACGCGTGGATGCTGCTCGGCGTGCTGGTGGTCACCGAGCTGTGGCACTACTCCGAGCTCCAGGCGGGGCTGGCCATGACGCCGGGAGCCATCGCCGCCAGCGTGTCGGCGGTGGTGGTCGGGCGCCGGGCCACGCCGCGGACCGCCGTGGCCGCGGGCGGCGCGCTGATGGCCGCCTCGGGGCTGTTCATCGCCGCCACGCTGCCTGACCACGGCGAGTTTCTCGCCTATTGGCTGCCGCTCGGGCTGCTCCTCGGCGCCGGCATGGGCATGGTCACCACCGGCACCTCGACCGCGGCCGCGCTCTCGGTCCCGGTGCGGTCCTTCGCCGCGGGGACGGGGCTGAACCAGACCGCCCGCCAGGTGGGCGGCGCGCTGGGCGTGGCCACCCTGGGCACGCTGCTGCGCTCCAGCTCTGGCGCCACCGGCCAGGTCGCCACCTTCGCACACGTGTACGTGTTCGTCTCGCTCGCGGCGCTGGCCGCAGGAGCGGTGGGCCTGGGGTTGGTGGTGCGCGCGGCCCCCGCGGCCGCCGCTGCGGAGCCCGCGACGGCACCGGTCTCCGCGGCGCCGGCCGGCTGATCGGAGCTCCAGCCGTCCACCGAGCGACGGCAGCGGCCGGTGCCGGCCCATGCCGCGGAACGACCCTGAGTCAAAACCTGGCGTTAATCGCCACCTTTTGACTCAGCGTCGCGAGAAAACGAGCAGGCGGACCCTCGCTCGGGGGGTGCGCTGGGGCCGGGACGCGATAGCGCGCGGACCCCTCAAGCCGTCTCGGCCATCGGCCGATGCATTGAAACATGGTGCGTTCCCTCTCCGCCGTCGATCCCGCGCGCGCTCTGCTGCGCCGGGGCTCCGGCCTGGTCGTGCTGGGGTGCATGCTCGCGCTGTCACTGGCAGCGACGCCCGCGCAGGCGGCCACCACGCTGGTCATCAACCCCTTTGCCTCAGCCACCACGCCCGCGGGCGTGGCCGTGGACCCCGCCGGCGACGTCTACATCGCCGACTCCGCGGCGGGCGACGTTCTCAAGGTCACCCCCGCCGGGACGACCACGGTCGTCGCCTCCGGGCTCAACGCGCCCAGCGGCGTCGCCGTGAACCCGAGCAACGGCGCCCTCTACATCGCCGACACCGGGGATCACGTGGTCAAGGAGCTCAGCCCCACCGGCACCCTCACGGTCGTGGCGGGCACCGGGACCGCGGGCACGCCCGTCCCCGGGGCGGCCACCGCCTCGCCGCTCGGCGGCCCCAGCGGCCTGGCCACCGACAGCGCCGGCGACCTCTACATCGCCGACGGCGCGGGCGCCGGCGGCAATCCCTACGTGGAGAAGGTGACCCCCGGCGGCACCCTCTCGATCCTGGCCGGCAGCGGCACGCGCGGCACCCCGGTCAACGGGACCGCGACCCACTCGCCGCTGCGCACCCCCACGGGCGTGGCCGTCGACGCCAGCGGCAATGTCTTTGTCGCCGACACCGGCGCCAGCCTCGTGCTCAAGGTGACGCCGGCGGGCGCGCTCACCATCTTCGCCGGCCGCTCGGGTCTGAGCGGCCAGCCCACCGCCGGCACCGCCACCAGCTCCAAGCTCAACGGCCCCACCGGACTGGCCACCGACGCCGCCGGTGACCTCTACATCGCCGACACCGCCAACAACCGCGTCGAGGAGGTCACGGCCGCCGACAAGCTGTCGCTGTTCGCGGGCACCGGCGTCAGCGCAGCCCCCACCTACGGCGCGGCGGCCACCCTCTCGCCGCTCACCGGACCGGCGGCGATCGCCACCACCCCCACCGGCCTCACCTACGTGGCCGACAGCACGCACGCCACCGTGGACCGGATCGCCCCCGCCCTGCCGGCCCTGGGCGCGGCCCCCACCCCCACCGGCACCGCCAAGCAGGGCCAGGCGCTCACCGCCACGCCGGGCACCCGGGCCAACGCCCCCACCACCTTCGCCTACGGCTGGGAGCGCTGCAACGCCGCCGGCTCGACCTGCATCGCCATCGCCGGGGCCAACGGCGCCACCTACACCCTCACCGCTGATGACGCCGGGGCGACGATCCGCTCCCTGGTCACCGCCACCAACGTCAGCGGCGCGAGCACCGTCGCCTCCACCCCGACCGCGGTGATCATCCCGCTGGCCCCGGTGAGCACCGCCGCGCCCGGCGTGGCCGGCACCGCCACCAACCTGCAGACCCTCGCCGCCTCCCCCGGCGCGTGGTCCAACACCCCCACCGCCTTCGCCTACAAATGGGAGGACTGCGACGCCGGCGGCGCCAACTGCACCGCCATCGCCGGCGCCACCGCCAGCACCTACACGTTGGCGCTCTCCGATGTCGGCGACACCATCCGCGTCCTGGTCACCGCCACCAACGCCGGGGGCAGCAGCACTCCGGCCGCGTCACCGGCCACCGCCGTCATCGCGCCGGTTCTCACCCCATGGGCCAACACCGCGGTCCCCACGCCGCTCTCGGCCCCGTCGGTCTCCGGCTCCATGGCCGTGGGCGGGACGCTGAGCTGCGCCCCCGGGCGCTGGAGCAACTCCCCCACCAGCTACGAGTACCGCTGGAACCGTGGCAACGCCCCCATCGTCAACGCCACCGGCGCCACCTACACGGTGACCGCCGCCGATCGCGGCCAGGCGCTCAGCTGCACGGTCACCGCCATCAACGCCGGCGGCGCCATACAGGCCGACTCCGCGCGCGTCACCGTCCCCGCCGCCGCGGCGTCACACACGCCCGCGAAGGGCAAGCCCCACAAGGCCCGCAAGGCCCAGCAGCGGCGCGCGCTCACTCACCGTCGCCAGCGGGCGCGCGCCACTGCCGACGCGCGGCGGCGCCGTCAGGCGCGGCGGTCCAGGCACTCGCAGAAGCGCTGAGCGTTAACCGGCAGGGTGGCGGGCCAGCGCCGTGGCGCGCGGACGCCACCGCTGCGGCGCCGAGGGCGCGGGCGGGTCAAACGATCGCGGCGGGACCTTGAACAGCTCCGCCCGTCCATCGTTGGGGCGCCGGACCCCCGACTGGTAGTTGACGATCCAGGGCACGTCGTAGCCCTGGTCGGCGGCGGCGTGCAGCGTCCAGTAGGGGTCGTAGAGATGGGGGCGCCCCAGCGCGCACAGGTCGGCGCGCCCGGAGAGGATGATGGTGTTGACGTCCTCGGCACTGGAGATGGCGCCGACGGCCATCGTGGCGATCCCCACCTCGTGGCGGATGCGGTCGGCGAACGGGGTCTGGTAGCTGCGACCGTAGGCCGGCTGCTGGTCGGGCCACACCTGCCCGGTCGACACGTCCACCAGGTCGCACCCGTGCGCGGCCAGCATCCGGGCCAGCTGCACGGCGTCGTCGCCCGTGAATCCGCCGTCGTACCAGTCGGTGGCCGAGATACGGGCCGACATCGGCTTGTCGGCCGGCCACACCTCGCGGCAGGCGTCGAAGACCTCGAGCGGGAAGCGCGCCCGACCGGACAGGTCCCCGCCGTACTCGTCGGTACGGCGGTTGGTCAGCGGAGACAGGAACGAGGACAACAGGTACCCGTGGGCCATGTGGACCTCGAGCAGGTCAAAGCCGGCCTCATCGGCCCGCTGCGCAGCGGCGACGAACTGCTCGCGCACGGCGTCCATGGCGGCGCGGTCCATTGGGCGCGGGACGGGGCTCTCGGAGAAGTAGGGCAGCGCCGACGGCGCCATCACCTCCCACGGGTCTTCCAGCGGCACGTGGTCCCCCTCCCACAACAGCTTGGTGGCGCCCTTGCGGCCGCTGTGGCCGATCTGGCAGCCGATCCGGGCCGAGCCGTGACCGTGGACGAAGTCGACGATGCGCCGCCAGCCCGGGATGTGCTCATCGGAGTACAGACCGCCGCACCCCAGCGTGATCCGCCCCTCCGCCGACACGCACACCATCTCGGTCATGACCAGCCCGGCCCCGCCGATGCCGCGGCTGCCGAGATGGACGAGGTGAAAGTCGCCGACGATCCCGTCGTGGGCGGCGTACATGTCCATGGGCGACACCACGACCCGGTTGGCCAGCTCCAGCCCGCGCAACGCGAACGGGTAGAACATCGGCGGCCGGATGCCGTCGCTCTGGCTCGGTGGAGCGGGCTGGTTGGAGGCGAAGGCGCGGTCCACGGCGTCCATGAACTCGCCGTCGCGCAGGCGCAGGTTGTCGTAGGTGATGCGGCGGCTGCGCGTGAGCAGGTTGAAGGCGAACTCGTCGACGTCCTGGCGGATGTAGCGCGAGATCTCCTCAAACCACTCGAGGCTGGCCTGCGCGGCGCGCTGGGTCGAGGCCACACCGGCCCGGCGCTCGTCCTCGTAGCCCTGCAGAACGTCGGCGGCGCTGTCGGTGGGCGAGGCGGTCCTGAACGCCCAGGCGAGGCCGATCGCGTCCTCCATGGCGAGCTTGGTGCCCGAGCCGATGGAGAAGTGCGCGGTGTGGGCGGCGTCGCCGAGGAGGACGACGTTGCCGTCGTGCCAGTGCTCGTTGCGGACAGTGTGGAAGTTCAGCCACTTGGAGTTGTTGGCGATGAGCTCGTGGCCGTTGAGCACGTCGGCGAAGAGCTCGCGGCAGAAGTCGATCGAGCGCTCGTCGCTCTCGCCCGGCGCCAGGTCCAGGCCCGCGCTGGCATCCAGCCCGGCGCGCCGCCATGTCGCCTCGTCGGTCTCCACGATGAAGGTCGACATCGTGGCGTCGTACGGGTAACAGTGCAGCTGGAAGACGCCCCACTCGGTCTGGACGATGTGGAAAGTGAAGGCCTCGAAGACGAGGTCGGTGCCCAGCCACATGAACTTGGACTTGCGGCGGTCCAGGGTCGGCTTGAACACCTCGGCACGCTCGGCGCGCGACTGGCTGTTGACGCCGTCGGCGCAGATGACGAGGTCGTGCCCCGCGGCCAGCTCGTCGAGCGGCGGTGACTCGGTGAGGAAATGCAGCTCGGCCCCCAGGCCGGCGGCCCGCTCCTGCAGGATGTTGAGCAGGTGCTTGCGGCTCAGGGCCGAGAAGCCGTGACCGCCCGAGGTCCGCAGCTCGCCGTGGGAGTAGATGTCGATCTCCCCCCAGCGCGCGAAACTGGCGGTGATCTCGCGGTAGGTCGGCGGATCGGCGGCCTCGAAGGCGACGAGGGTCTCGTCGGAGAACACCACCCCGAACCCGAAGGTGTCGTCCGGGGCGTTGCGCTCCCACACGGTGACCTGATGGCCAAGACGGCTGAACAGGATCGCGGCGTACAGGCCCCCCGGCCCACCTCCGCGGATGGCGATGTTCATGGCCATAGTCTACATGTAAGCACGGTAATGTGTCAAAAGTAATGGCGCGGCGCGCGCCGGTCAGGCCAGGTCGGGTCGCACCGTCGCCCAGAAGTACTGGGTGGCCGGACGCTCGAGCGCCGCGTACACCTCCTCGAAGCAGGCCACCACCTCGGCGCGGAGCTCGCGCAGCGTGTCGACGGCCTCGGGCAACTCGGGATCGACCGAGGGGAAGCCACGGAAGCGATGCAGCAGCACCGTGCGCGTCCGGAACGCCTCCGGGTCCGACAGCCGCTTGCGGGCGCGGCCGGTGCGCAGCGCGCCGTACTCCGACAGGAAGGCCTCGTAGCGATCACGGGTGTCATCGAGCCGCCACGCCTCGGCCACCAGCGCCACCGGAGGCAGCCCCGGTGACATGTGCCCCACCAGGACCGACACGTAGGGCTCGATGTCGAGCTGGCGCAACAGGTGGCGCACCTCCTGCTCACGGTCACGCGCGGCCACCCACGTCGCGTCCTGAACCGAGCCGAAGCCGAGAAAGCGCAGGCGCGAGGCAAACCGCGAGCGCCGCACGCGCTGGGCCTCGGGAATGGCGTGCCACAGCACCGTCCACAGGTCGACGCCGGGCGCGGTGCGCCCGAAGCTGAAGATGCGGCGGTCGCCCTCGGCCAGCAGCGCGGTGGCGCGCTCGGTCAGCGCGTAGAAGGCCAGCCGCCCCTCGCGTGTGCGCGCCAGCAGATCGCGGTTGACCAGCCGCGCCAGGGCCGCCCGCGCCGCGCCGGTGGTGAAGTCAAGGCTCTCCAGGATCTCGACCATGCCGCCTGACCACACCCGCTGGCCGGGGCGCCGCACGTACGCCCCGAAGATGGTGAGGACCAGGTCCTGGGGCTGGAGACCTTCGGTTCCGCGGGCGGCGCTCATCGGCGGGCGGCGCTCAACGGCGCGCGGCGAGCTCAGACGTCAAGGTCGGAGAGGTGCTCGTAGCGCAGCGCCAGACCGTTGACGACGTTGTGCATGAGCGCCAGCGCCGCCCGAGAGTTGGCCGCGGCGATGGGCGGAAGCTCTTGCTCGCACAGCGCCTTGAGCTCGTCATAGACGGCGAGCAGCCGCGCCTCGGCCTCGGTCATCTCCCCGCCGAGCAGGTCCGCGCCGGACTCCGACGAGGACGACGTCACGACCGCGCTCCGATCGGCGCCTCGCGCTTGTCGATCGTGCGCTTGGCCTTGAGCTCGAAGCGGGGCAGCTCGCCCGCGCCGGCGCGCTCGATGCGGAAGTTCAGGCCCTCGTGGGCCTGGGCCAGACGCCGGTGCAGCGTCCCGGACAGCTCATCCCAGTCAGAGGCGGCATCGCCCTTGAGCTCGACGCGCAGCGTGATCTCGTCGCGCACGCCCTCGCGCGTGATGACGGTCTGAAACTCGTCCACCTCGGAGTACTCGCGCACGATGGCCTCGATGGCCCGGGGGTAGACGTTGGTCCCGCGGATGATCTTCATGTCGTCGACGCGGCCGAGGATCCCGCCCTCGTAGATGTCAAAGACGCGCCCGCACTGACACGTCGACGCCGGCACCTTGCACACCAGATCACCGGTGCGGTAGCGCAGCAGCGGGATGGCGCCGCGCCCGAACGAGGTGACCACTCGCTCGCCGCGCTGGCCGTACTCCACGGGCGCCAGGGTGGCCGGATCGATGACCTCCTCGATCACGTGGTCCTCGATGATGTGGGTGCCGCCCGGCTGATGCTCGCACTCGAAGACCATGATCGTCCCGATCTCGGTCATGCCGGCGGTGTCAAAGGCCTTGGCTCCCCACTGCTCCTCGATCAGCGCCTTGGTCTGCGGGATCGAGCCGGCCGGCTCCCCCGAGAGGATGATCCGGCTCACCGCCGAGCCGCGCAGGTCGATGCCCAGCGCGTCGGCCTCCTGGGCCAGGCGCAGCGCGTAGGTGGGCGTCGAAGCCACCACGGTGGCGCCGAAGTCGACGATCTGGCGCACCCGCGCCTCGGTGGTCTGCGCCCCGCCGGGAACGTTGAGCACGCCGATCTTCTCCATCGAGTAATGCAGGCCCCAGAAGCCGATGAAGGAGCCGTAGCCGAAGGCGATGTAGGCCGTGTCGCCGGGGCGCACGCCGCAGCCCCAGATGCCGTAGGCCCACATCTCGGCGATCCAGGCCCAGTCCTTGCGCGAGTCCAGGGCGCGCAGCGGGCCCTTGCCGGTGGTCCCCGAGGTGGTGTGCACACGGATGGCACCCGCGCCGCCGATGGTGGGCAGCTCGCCGTAGGGCGGATGGGTGAACTGGGAGTCCATCCACTGCTCGCGGGTGAGCATCGGCAGCGTGCGCAGGTCATCAAGAGACCGCAGCGACTCGGGTTCGATGTCAGCCAGCGCGCGCCGGTACCACGGGCTGCGCTCCTTGGCCCAGGCGATCTGGCGCCGCAGCTTGGCGAGTTGCAGAGCCTCGAGCTGCGGTCGCTCGAGGGTTTCGATCTTCGGATTCCAGTACGTGCTCTCTGCCAAGACTGGGCGGCAGCATACCGCCCGCCGAAGCGGTCCCGTCGGGTATCGTCGCGCGTCATGAGCCCGTTTCGCGCCAGTGCGCCGCTCACCGAGGAGTGGCAGAACTTCGAGTTCGCGGTGGCCGACGGCGTGGGGACAGTGCGCCTCAACCGCCCCGAGAAGCTCAACGCGCTCACCTTCCAGGCCTACGCGGACCTGCGCGACCTGCTCGCCGAGATGCCCGCCCGCGGCGACGTGCGGACGTTGGTCATCACCGGCGAGGGCCACGGCTTCTCCTCGGGCGGCGACGTCGAGGAGATCATCGGCCCGCTGCTGGACATGGGCACCGCGGAGCTGCTCGAGTTCACCCGCATGACCGGTTCGGTGGTGCAGGCGGTGCGCGAGTGCCCCATCCCCGCCATCGCCGCCATCAACGGCGTGGCCGCCGGCGCCGGAGCGGTGCTGGCCCTG
>Ga0335075_10004357_pt1 | contig 22169 bp, 14 predicted proteins | sample Lox_Sample_24_FD_206723 | JGI IMG/M metagenome (GOLD analysis project Ga0335075, IMG submission 206723) | Soil microbial communities from Loxahatchee National Wildlife Refuge, Florida, United States - Lox_Sample_2.4 | ecosystem: Environmental > Terrestrial > Soil > Wetlands | place: USA...
GAGGCGCGATTCAGCTCCATCATGACCTACGGCGACGAGCACGGCCACATCAACGCGGTCGCCAATAAGCTGCCCATCACGCAGCAGGACTGGCACGACAAGCGCCGTGCGGTCGAGACGGTGCTGGACGAAATCGCCGGGGTCGTGACTCGCGTCGGTGATGAAACGGTCGGCGAGGTCTGGTCGCTCTACGACGGCCAGGACGTATTGAACGAGGTGAATCCGCGCTTCGCCGAGAACATCCGGACTCACGTCCAGCAGGTGATCGAGCACGATCCATTCCACGTCTCCGCCAACACCGATCCCAAGGGCGACCGATCGAAACGCCCGCAGGAGCAGGATCCGGACATGTTGCTGCACGTGGTGAAGGAGACCGATGCGGGAATCATCGTGCGCGGCGCCAAATACGAGACCGCCGCGGCATATGCGAACCAGGCCTTCACCAAGCCCACGATCGCCAACTGGGGCGATTCCGAGCTGTCCGACTATGCGGTGGGTTTCATCTGCGATCTCGGCTCGCCCAATCTGAAGTTCATCTGCCGCACTGGTTTCGCCGGCCGCGCGCCGGTGGAGGACTATCCGCTCGCCAATCGCTTCGATGAGGTCGATGCGCTGGTAGTGTTCGACGATGTGCTGATTCCATGGGAGAACGTACTGTTCTATCGCTACACGAAGGCGGCGACATTCATCCGCGCCACCTTGCACCGCTACAGCGCCTTCGCCTTCGTGCTGCGCATCCTGCGCACAGCTGACCTGATGATCGGCGCGGCGCTGTTCAATGCGCGGCAGACCGGGCTCGAGAAGCAGCAGGCGGTGCAGGAGAAACTGGCGACGCTCGCCTGCTACCGAGAAGGGATCAACGCCCACCTGACCGCCTCGATCGCCTTGGCGCAGAAGAGCCAGGCCGGACTGCTGATGCCGAACCAGTCGCTGCTCTATACCGGCCGGGTGCTGGCCTGCTCGCAACTGCATCAGATGATGCAGATCGCCCGCGAGCTGTGCGGCGGACAGATCTGCGTCACCCCTGATGCCGCCACGTTCCACAATGTCGAAGCGGGGCCATGGCTGGAGAAATTCTACACCGTCAACGACGCCTGGGTTGCCGAAGATCGCCGCAAGCTGCTGGCCTTTGCCCGCGACCTGCTGAACTCCGACTACGCCGGGCACCGGTTGACGTTCCAGTTGTTCGCGCAGTCGCCGCCCTATGCGCATCTCGCCGCGGTGTGGCGCAATTTCGATTGGGGCTCGACGCTGGAGATGGTACGCAATGCCGCCGGTCTATCGGAGCGTGTCACGGGACGGGGCTTGTAGCGATGGCACACACCCGCATCCGCAAGTTCAATACGCGCGACACCTATCCCGAGCAGAAGCTCGACAATGACCTTTGCCAGGCGGTCATTGCCGGCAATACGATCTATCTACGGGGCCAGGTGGCGCAAGACCTGGATACCAGCGCCAGCATCGGCATCGGCGATCCTGCGGCGCAGGCGGAGCAAGTCATGCGCAACATCGACACGCTGCTGCGCGAATGCGGATCGGCACTCGATCACATCGTCAAGGCCACGGTATACCTGACCGACATCCGCTATCGGGAGCCGGTTTATCGCGTCGCCGGACGCTGGTTGAAGGGCGTCCATCCAGTGTTCACCGGCCTCGTCGTTGTGGCGTTGGCCCGACCCGAATGGTTGGTGGAAATCGACGTGATTGCGGTGAAGCCGGCCGAGGACTGAGCATACCTGCGGGCACAATCTACGCACAGCCTCCGTTACAGATCGAGGACGAGCTGGGTTTCCTTCGCCGATGCCGCGGGCGTAGAGCAGCATAGCAGGACCTGCCCATTCTCCAGCGCGGCGATCGGTTCCTCAAGATATTCGACGGCGCCTTGTTTCAGGGTCGTTGCGCAGGTGCCGCAGATGCCGGAGCGGCAGCCGAACACTGGGGCGATCCCGAGAGTTTCAGCAAACTCCAGCAGGGTGCCACGCTCTGGCGCCCATTCGGCACTGATGTCGGACTTGGCGAAGCGCACCGGAACGGGCGGCATCTGCTTGCCGACGGCGTGGACTTCCGGCTTCAACGTCAGTGCGCCTCCGCCGAAGGATTCGAAGCGGATCCGCGCGCGCGGCACGCCGGCGGCGATCAGCCCGTCGTAATTGGACTGCATGAAGGCGATCGGTCCACAGAGATAGAAATCGCATGCATCGAGAGGCAGAAGCTGTTTCAGTAAGCTGGTGTCAATGCGTCCGACGCTGTCATGCGCTTCCCCGAGTCGGTCGGCATCGCACGGTGAACTGTAGCAGACATGGACGGACAGGTTGGGGTGCTTTGCCGCCAGGCCCCGCACGTGCGGACCGAAAGCATGCTCCGCGCCGCTTCGCGCGCCGTGGACGAAGTACACCTGCCGCTTCAGGCCGCCATTCTGTGCGGCGAGGTGGTTCAGCATGGCGATCATCGGCGTGATACCCACTCCGCCGGAGATGAGCGCGACGGGGCGGTCATTGGTCTCGTCCAGAATGAATTTGCCGCGCGGAGTCATGGCTTCCAGGCGGAAACCCGGCTTGGCGTTGTCGTGCAGGAAGGTCGAAACGGATGAGCCACGGGCCTCTCGCTTGATCGAGAGGCGGTAGTGGATGCCATCTGAGACATCGGAGATCGTGTAGGTCCGTTGGACCGGCCGCGACTGGCCGGCGATCGTCACCCGGATCGGCAAGAACTGCCCCGGCCGCGGCGGCAAAAGCGGCTTTCCATCGGCGCGGCGAAGATAGAAGGAGGAGATGACATCACTCTCCTTCTCGATCTTCGCGACCTCGAAAGGGTAGTAGGCATTGATGTCCTCTGCCCGCTGGTCCACCGCATCGTCGTTGCCGACCAGCGCGCGCACGACGAGGGTTTGGAAATGGATAGCCAGGTATTCCGCGTTCGGGAGGAACCGGGCTTTGGGCGGTAAGCCGGAGCGAAGCCCGGTCTGCACCGAATCAGTCAGCGCGTCATCCTCATAACCGACCTGACGGTTGAACTCGATCAGCTCTTCCGCAAACGCCTTGGCGACGCCAGGGGCGAAGTACTGTTCCGAAAATCCCTTCGTGCCGTTTGGTCCGTTCGGCACCCAGACATCGACGGACAGATTAGGAAAGCCGGGGTTGATGTTGATCGTAAAATTCGGCCAGAGCAGATGATATTGGGCTTCGCGGATCCGGCCGCTTGTGTCGTAGAGTTTGACTTGGCTTTTGCCTTCCAGGGCCGATTCCCGAACACGCCCCACCTGGCTCGAGAACCAGTCTTCATGGGTCAGCACATAATTCTCCGGCTTCACGTCGATCGCCGCGCTGAAGCCAGGATGTGCCACCGCGCAATGATAGCACTCGAGATAATTCTCAAGCATCGTCTTCCAGTTGGCATAGGCTTCCCATTCTTCCCTGCTGTACAGTTCCAGGGAATCGAGATCGATGCCGCTTTGGCCGATCAGTTCCAGCACGCGGCCGTAATAGAAGCTGGCGGGCTTGGCATTTTGGTCGAGGTTGACGAAGACGAACGGCCCCACGGCCTCCGCGCGAATTGGCAAAAGTGGGTAGTCCTCGGCGCGGAAATCCGGGTCGCCGTCGGATCGCGGTGCGCCCCTCAGGCAGCCGCTCAGGTCGTAAACCCAGGCATGGTAGCCGCACTGGATCCTGCGGGTGTTGCCGCGGCCTTTGAGCACCTGGTGACGCCGATGCCTGCAGACATTGACAAGGCCAGTGAGCCCGGCCCCGTTTCGCACCACGGCGACCGGCACCCGCCCGGCCATTCCGGTGATGTAGTCGCCGACGTTCTGAAGCTCCCGCAACCGTCCGACGTACTGCCACGTCCGCTGAAAGATCTTGGTTATCTCCTGTTCCGTAATGGCCGGATCGGTGTACCATGGGACCGGAAGCGCCTCGCCTCGCGCCACGGCTGCCATGAGGTTGTCATAGGTCGCGGACGATTGGAGGGTCATGTATAGATCTCCCCGAACCATTTCACTGTGTTTCAACGACCGGCTGCATCCGCGCGCCGAGCATCACAGCCACGCACAGGAGGAGGATGATGCTGACGCATAGAAGGATCTCGAAGACGCTGAAGCGGTTGGACAACGCCGCCGCGAGGTTGGAAGCGCTCATCATCCCGACGGCGTAGGCGATATTGTAGATGGCGTAGACGGCACCATAGCAAGACAGTCCGCGGCGCTCGACGGCATCCCCGAGTTCGGCCGAGGTCGGGTTCAGCAGAAACGCGAACCCGATGTTTACGCAACACAAAACGGCGGCGGACAGGAACACGGTAGGGGCGATACCGAGGAGCGGGAGTGTCACTGCCATCGTCATCATCCCAGCGACTGCGGTCCGCATCATGCCGCACCGTCCGGTCACAAGGCTTACCAAAGGCGAGGCGAGTCCGTAAACGATCGTTGACAGCGTAAACAAAAGCCCGACTTCCGCCGCGCCCGCGCCGAGCGTGGCCTCGAGATGGCGGGGCAGCGTGGGTTCCAGGATTCCCCAAGCGCCCGCAGCAATCGCAACGGCGAAGGCCGGCATTGCCACGGAACGATCCCTTATCAGCCGGATCACACCGAGGATGGGCCCACCGTGCGGCGAATCCCTCGGCAGGAGGAGGAAACGGAGTGCGGCATCGATCACTGCAAAGACGCAGAGTATGACGAACGGAAGTCCATAGCCTCCGAGCTGATAAAGCGCTCCGGACATCACTGGTCCGAAGACGGAACCGCCTGTGCTGGCCATGAGCACAAGGCCGATCATACGTACGCGCTCCTTCGGGTATCTGGCGGCAATCAGCGCGAACCCGGCGGTCCATGTGGCTGCTGAGGCCGCACCCTGCAAAAACCGGCCAATCAGCGTTAGAATGAAGCCGTCGCTATGCCAGAGCAGCAAAACAGCAGGACCTTGGAGAACGACGGCAAGCCACATGACAGAACGGTAGCCTGCCCGGTCCCCGAGTCTGCCGAATACCGGCGTCGTCAGCAAAACGCCGACTGAATAAGCGCCATAGAGGATGGACACGGTGCTGCCGGATCGCCCGCCCCCGGGTGAATACAGCGTCAACGGGACGATGGCACCGTAAATGAGGTAGTCGACGAACACCGCCAGCGCGACGGAAATCAGCACTCCCCATCTGGACGCGCGGAGTCCGGGTAGAACGTCCTGATACTGGAGTACGGCAATCGCCATGCCGGTCCGATTCTTAGGTTCGCGTTCCCTTCAGGAAGGTTAAACGCGGCCAATAGCCTGGGCAAGTGCTGTTGTAGAGTAAGACTGGCAGATCGGTCACGGACGCTGGCTACCTCCGTATGCATGAGAATAAAGAACATGAAGCGAATGGTAAATGCGTTAGCGGCCAGACAGTGCTTCAACCGAATAGGTGATCCTCTTCGCGGCCGTCCTTACGATCTCCGTTGGTGGTCGGTATGAACCGCGAAAACCGCTCATCATAGCTCGCTGAGCGGAGCTCAATTCCACCCCTCCAACCACCGCTCCGCCGCCGCCCGCCCGCCCTGGTGCAGCCGCTGTAAGAACGACCAGGAGGTGTCCAGTGGGCTCTCCTGCGCCAAGCCCTCGATCGCTTCGGGCGCAGCGATGCGATGAAACCGCAGGCCGTCCAGCTTGCGGCACAACTCGGAGCGAAACAGCCGTTGACCCTCGCACGCGCGGCGCAACTCCGCCACCGCCTCCTGCTCGCGCAGCAACGACGCGTTGAAGCCGATCTCGCGGACCCGTTTGGCGATCTCGTGCGAGAGCTGCGGCACGGCTTCGTGCATCTCAGGCACCAACTGAACCAGCAGGATGTCGGCCGCATTCGTGTCAACCACCAACTGCCGCAACGGCGGATTGGCGCTGTAGCCGCCATCCCAGTACGCCTCGCCGTCGATCACCACCGCGTGATGCAGGAACGGCAGGCACGCCGAGGCCAGCACCGCCTCCAGCGTGATCTCGTGCTCGCGGAACAGCCGCGGATGCCCGTCGCGCACCCGTGTCGCGGCGATCAGCAGGCGTATCGGCGACTGCGCTCGCAACCGCTCGAAATCCACATCCGCCAGTAGGTCGCGCAACGGATTGAAGCCCAGCGGATTGAGCTGATAGGGCGCGGCGAGCCTCGCCCACTCAACCGCGGCCGCCGTCACCGTACCCCCGGCGAGGACCGCATGCCCCACCCGCTGCCACAGTCGGGCCAACCTCACTCGGGCCTCGGCGCGTCCGCCCGCAGCCAAGCCATCGGTGAGCACCACCGCGTTCACCGCCCCCGCACTCGCTCCGCTGATCATATCGAAACCTGGCTCGTCCTGCTCCAGCAGGCGATCCAGGACGCCCCAGGTGAAGGCGCCGAAGGAGCCGCCGCCCTGGAGTCCCAGGGAGATATAGGAACGCCCATCAAGCTGCTGATCTTTCACGAAAACGCTCCTTGCGGCTGAATTGGGAAGGCCAGGATATTGGGGTAGCCTGATCGATTTTGCTGCATTGCAGCAAGTCGTGATTTGGGGGTGGACGCGAAACCGCGCGAGAGGGTGGTGCGCTTTCCCCCAAGATGAGCCCCAAGGAGTTGCCTGATGGTCGATACACGAGCGACCGACCGCCCTGATCATGAGCAGCGCATCCGCGAGCTCGCCTACCATCTGTGGGAGCAAGACGGCCGTCCCCATGGCCGCGATGTCGAGTTCTGGCAGCGCGCGCGTGAGCTGGTGGCGATCGAGGAGAACCCCGGTGCCGGCCTGCTGCCCAATCCGATGTCGCGCCCCGCCATGGCGAGCGGCCGGCCGGAGGGCGTCGAGGAGGCGGAGGTCCAAGCCAATTACGGTGAGTTCCCTGACCGTTTCACCGATCAGGGCGAGCGCCAGCAGACCCCACAGCCTCGGCAGGACAAGCGCAGCCGGAGCACGACGACCGGCAAATCGACCCGAAGCAATTCCCAATCTGCCAGCAAGCGCTGAAGGACGCGGGCTATCGCGCTGCCATCGCGGGTGATCCCGTAAAGCCGTCGGAGCGCAACAGCCGGATCACCACGCGTTCACCGCGGACGCCTATGGCATTTTTCCAAAGCCGCTCGCGAAACGAGCACCCGAAGCCCTGCGCCAAGTCATCAATGGTGAACAATCTCCCGGCCGTTATCACCGCCCGCAGCGCCGGCCACTCCGCCGGGTCGCGGGTCGAACGAGTGTCCGGCGCGCCATGGCGGCCTGTGCGAGCGTTCCAGCGTCGCCTCCAGGAACTCGACGCCGAATGGGCTATGTCAGCTCGGACAGCGCCTCGCCGTGGGGCTAGCGGCCGGCGTTGAATGGGCTTGCCCGGCCCGATCAACGCGTTTTCCGCCAACCTCTCCCGCCAGGCAGTCGAAGACCTGATCCGAATCCTTCGCCGAAGCGAACGAGACTTCGGCGCCGTCGCGCGGCGTGCGCGCGACCGGCTTCTCACTTGCATCCCGGCGATCGAGAACGGCACGGCAATCGACCGCCCACGTCACGATGTGCAGCCCCAGCGCCGGACGTTGTTCCTCAATGAGGAACCGTGGGTGATCTGCTTCAACCCGCATACGAGACAGGTGTATCGGATCATCCACGGTTCCCGAGACTGCCCGGCCATTTTCGGCCGGCCAACCGCCAGCACGTGAACCTCACCCAGCGGCTACTGCCCCCACAACCTGCTCGCACACGTAGCCCAGCGCCTCTTCGCTCAGATATGGATGGATCGGCAGCGCCATGATCCGCTCCGCCAACGCTTCGGAAACCGGCAACCCCGCGCCGTCATGCACACCGGCATATGCCGGTTGCCGATGCAACGGCTTGGGGTAATACACCGCCGTCGGGACCCCCCGCTCCCGCAACCGCGCCTGCACGCCAGGCCGCGACACACCCTCGGACAACAGCACTGAATAGATCGCCCACGCACTGACCGAGTCCGGCACTAGAGCCGGCGTCACCACAGCATTCCCGAGATGGCGGTCATAGAATGTGGCCACAGCCTCCCGCGCCACCAGCTCCTCTTTGAACACCGTCAGCTTCGCCAGCAGCACGGCCGCCTGCATCGAGTCCAGCCGTCCGTTCATACCCGTCCGCAGCACCTCGTAGCGGGACCCACCTTCGCCATGCGTCCGCAAGCTCCGGTACAGGGCTGCCCGCGCGGCATCTTCGACGAACAGAGCCCCGCCATCGCCGTATGCCCCCAGTGGCTTGGACGGGAAGAAGCTCGTCACCGTCACGTCCGCCTCGGCACCGAGCCGGCGACCCTGCAACGAGCACCCGAAGCTCTGCGCCAGGTCATCAACGGTGAACAGCCCTTCGGCCGTCGCCACCTCGCGCAGCGCCGGCCAGTCCGCCGGCTGCCCGAACAGATCGACCCCGATCAGCACCCGCGGCCGCAGCCGTCCGGCCTTCCGCACCTCGGAAACACGGCGCGCCAACGACGCCGGATCGATCTGGAATGTCCGCGGATCGACATCCACGAACACCGGCGTTGCGCCCAAAACCAGCGGCACCTCCGCCGTCGCCGTATAGGTGAAAGCCGGCAGGAACACCGCGTCCCCCAGTCCCACGCCCTCGGCCATCAGCGCGATCTGGATCGCATCCGTTCCGGAGCTCACACCCACGCAAAAAGAGGCGCCGCAGAACGCCGCCAGCTTCTCCTCCAGCTCCGCCACCTCCGGCCCGAGGATAAACTGGCAGTGCGCCACCACCGCATCCATCCGCCGCCGCAGCTCCGGTGCGATCCGCGCCTGCTGCGCCGGCAGGTCGAGAAACGGTACTTTCATGTCCGCGTCGCCATCGGCACCACTCCGTCCGCGTTGTGTTCGAATTCCGGGATCAGCCGGCCCAGCAGCGTCAGCGCCAGCCGCACCTGCCCGCCGCGGCACGCCGCCGCGATCTCGTCCATTGCCCGCCCGACGATCGCCGGATCTGCTGTGCGGGGAGCGGCCATCAGCAAGCCCGGATAGCCGGTCGCCACCGGGGGCTCCTTGCCGTGGAATAGTTCCTCATGCAACTTCTCGCCAGGCCGCAGGCCGGTGAAACGGATCTCCACGTCGTCGTCGGGGCGCAGGCCGGCGAGCCGGATCACTTGCCGCGCAAGATCCACGATCTTCACCGGCTTGCCCATGTCGAGCACGAAGATCCCTCCCTCGTGGCCCGACGGCAGGACCGCATCCCCCGTCCCGACCACGCTGGCTTGCAGCACAAGGCCAACCGCCTCGCGCACGGTCATGAAATATCGGCACATATCCGGGTGCGTGACCGTCAGCGGGCCGCCGCGCGCCAACTGGCGCTGGAACAGCGGCACCACAGAGCCGGTACTGCCCAGCACATTGCCGAACCGCACCGTCACGCAGCGCATCCCCGAGCGTGACGATAACGCCGCAATGTCCAGCGCCTGGCAGTACATCTCCGCCAGGCGCTTGGAGGCGCCCATGACGCTGGTCGGGTTCACCGCCTTGTCGGTGGAGATCAGCACCATTGCCGCCGCCCCGACCGCCCGCGCCGCATCCGCCACGTGTCGCGTGCCGGCAGCGTTGGTCAGCAGCCCCTCCAGCGGGTTCGCCTCCACCATCGGCACATGCTTCAGCGCCGCCGCGTGGAACACCAGCTCCGGCCGCCACTGCTCGAACACCGGGCGGACCCGGCCTTCCTCGCGGACGTCCACCAGCATCGCCTGGCGTGGCACCGCCGGATGGCTCTCGGCCAGCTCCAGGTCGATCTGCCACAGCGCGTATTCACCGTTGTCGATCAGCAGAAGCTGCTCGGGCCCCAGCGTTGCGAGCTGCCTCGCCAGCTCGGAGCCGATCGTGCCGCCGGCACCGGTCACGATCACCCGCCGGCCCTGGATCAGCCGTGCCATCCCCTCGCGGTCCAGCGGCACTTGCGGGCGGTTCAGCAGGTCCTCGATCGCCACCGGCCGCAGCTCCAGCCCACCCGGCGGTAGCTCCGCCGCCAGTGCCGTCAGCCGCGGGGCCCGGCGAATTGCCAGCCCAAACCGCTCCGCCTGCTCGACCAGCCGCGCCAGTGCCGGGCCGGCAAAATCCGGTGTCGCGACGACCAACAAGCGCGGCAGGCGGCCATCTGTGTGCAGGCGCTCCAGCACCGCGCCCGCCTGATCAACCGAGCCCAAGATCGGGCAGCCGTGGATGCGCCGGCCGGTCTGTCGCGAGCCGAGTGCCAGCACTCCGATCACCCGCAGCGGCTGGCGTCGGTCCCGGGCAGCGGCGCGTAGAAACAGGTCCGCATCCTCACCGGCACCAACCAGCAGCACAGCGGAGCGATCAGCGCCGTCATTGCCAAGCGACCGAGGACGCGCCCGCACGCGGCCATAGACCAGCCGGGGCAGCCCCAACACCGCCAGCAGCAACAGCGCGAGCACGACGGGAAAGCCAGGATTGGGCAGCGTCACGCTGGCCGCGCGAGTCGCCAGGGTGAACAGCCCCGCTGCCAACGCGCTGGCGCCCGCCACGCTCAGCAGATCGCCCATCCCGGCAAAGCGCCAGTATTGCAAGGACAATCGGAACGGCAGCCCGGCCACTAGCAGGGCCGCGGCCCCGACGGGCAGCAGCCACAGCGGACGCATCGCGAAGCCGGCAGGATCGGCGATCCACCACGCCGCCGGCACCGCCAGGGCGGCGAGTCCGCCGTCCAGCGCGACGTTGACGGCGATTCGAGTCCAGGAGCGGCCGGCCATGGCCGCCCCTATAGCCCGCCTTATTGCCCCGCCATAGGCCGCGGCGGATCGCAAATTGTCACACAGTTTGTCGCGGCCCGCCCTGTTCCTGCCACACGCGACTGCGAATTAGGGGTCCGGGGAATGGGTCCGGTCCGCAAGGGCGCCGGGATGGACGCATGATACGGTTCCTGCAGGTCTATGGTCGGGTGTTCGGGCTGCTGGGCCGGGACCTTCGGATCGCCGCGCTGCTGGTGGCAGCCAATGTCATGGTCGCCGGCCTGCAGTTCCTGGACCCGGTGCTGTTCGGGCGGGTGATCGGGCTGCTGTCCGGATCGGGCAGTATCGACGGCGGGGTGCTGTGGCACCAGGCGAGTGCGCTGCTGCTGATCTGGGCCGGGGTGGGTGTCGCCGGGATCGCGGCGAATGCGGGCGTGGCGCTGCAGGCCGAGCGAGTCGCTCATCGCCACCGGCTGTCCGAGATGGGACGTTACTTCGGCCATGTTCTGGCGATGCCGCTGTCTTTCCACGGGGACATCCACTCCGGGCGGCTGATGAAAGTCATGCTGGCCGGCACGGATACGCTGTTCAGCGTCTGGCTGGTGCTGTTTCGCGATCAGCTCTCAACCATCGTGGCGGTCGTCGTGCTGCTGCCGCTCACTCTGCTGATGAACTGGAGGCTGTCGCTCAGCCTGATCTTCCTGGTGATCGTGTTCATCATCGTCACGTCGTACGTGATCCGCCGAACTTTGGACGGGCAGAGGTTGGTCGAAGGGGCGCGCAGTAGCCTCGCCGGGACCGCGCAGGATGCGCTGGCGAATATTCCGGTGGTGCAGTCGTTCACCAGGCTGGCTGCCGAGACACGGCTGTTCGGTGACATCGCGCAGGAGGTGATCCGCCATCAGTTCCCGGTGCTCAACTGGTGGGCGGTGGTGAATGTGCTGACGCGGGCGGCGAGCACGCTGACAGTGATCTCGATCGTGGTGATTGGCACTTTTTTGCACCTGAACGGTCAGGCCACCGTGGCGCAGATCGTCAGTTTCATGGGCTTCTCGACGCTGCTGATCGGTCGGCTGGAATCGGCGGTGCAGTTCCTCTCCAGCACGTTCTTCCGGCTGCCGTCGCTCGAGGAGTTCTTTTCCGTGCTCGATGCGCAAAGCACCGTGCCCGAGCCCCGGCGGGCCAAGAACCTGGATGCGTCGCGCGGCGAGGTGGTGTTCGACCGGGTTTCCTTCGCCTATCCGGGCGGACCGAAGGTGCTGAGCGATATCTCCTTCACCGCTGAGCCGGGGATGTCGGTCGCGTTGGTGGGCCATACCGGCGCGGGAAAGTCGACCGCGATGGCGCTGTTGCAGCGGCTATGGGATCCGACGTCCGGGCGCATCCTGATCGATGGGCAGGATCTGCGCGACGTTTCGCTGAACAGCCTGCGCGGCGCAATCGGCATGGTGTTCCAGGAGAGCATGCTGTTCAACCGCTCAATTCGGGACAACCTTCGGGTCGGCCGGCCCGATGCGACCGATGCCGAGATCGAGCACGCCTGTCGGCTGGCTGACGCGCACGAGTTCATCATCCGCCAGCCGCAGGGCTATGACACGATGGTCGGCGAACGGGGTGCCTCGCTTTCCGGCGGTCAGCGGCAGCGGCTGGCGATTGCGCGGGCGTTGTTGAAGAACCCGCCGATTCTGATTTTGGACGAGGCGACGAGCGCGCTGGATTCGGCTACCGAGGCGCGGGTAGGCCGGGCGCTGAAGACGCTGATGCGGGGGCGAACGACTTTTATCATCGCCCACCGGCTGTCCACGGTACGGGATGCAGACGAAATCCTGCTGTTCGATGCGGGCCGGATCGCCGAGCGGGGGACGTTCGCATCCTTGTTGGCCCGCAACGGGCTGTTTGCCGCCCTGGTGGAGACGCAGCTTGCTCCGGCGCCGCATGCGATGGCGGCTGAGTAGCCACAGCTCTCCGCGGCTGGATGTCCTTTGGGGGTAGTAATTTTGGCTCAGATTATCTGGCTACGCTTCATGAAACAAACGGCCTGCCCGTACGTGGCGCCTTCAATATCGCGCAGTGTGTGATGCTCGATGTCTTCCGATCTCCCCAACTTGCTGGTCCAGCAGCCATTCGGCAAAAGCCTAGCTGCGTGTTTAGGAATTGGTCGTCCCAACATGTCGGAGGCGTAGATGGCGAGCTTCTCGAAACAGACTTCTGGTGCGGCGGATCCGCATACCGTATAGCCAACAGTGCAATATGCTTGAACAAAGGCGTCCAACGTCTCTTCGAGAGGGACGTCCGGCGGCCAATAGTCTCCTGCCCGACCGCTTGGCCACCACCATTGAGTGGTATCGCCGGCGGCCCAAGCAATGCAATTGTAGGTTCGACTGCGTGGACTGGTAAATGTCCAAAACCCATCAATCAAATTTGGAAAAGTCGCTTTGAGACTATTGGGGTGCGTAGCCATGCAAGCTGGCCCAGTCAAGCCAAATTCTTGCCACCGCTCTTCGATCCGCCGAAAGTTCCTGCGGAACAGGGTCCTCCCTCGTTATCGCTTCGAGCGCCCAGAACCATTGATCCGGGTCGTCTCCCTCGTTCCGCAACTGATCAAAGATAAACGGAAGCACAGGAGAACCAATCCCAATGATCCTCTGATATGCATCGCACATCACAAGCTCGCTTGTTGATGATGAAAATTCGGTTTCCTCATACCATTCACTACGCAAGCGTTGGAATAAAAGTCCGATCTCGTTATCCTTGATTTTCGCCGGAGTTTCCGATCGTGGGAGAAATACATTAGTTGCTGATGGTGGGAAAAACACACCGAACGAGATTGTCGGCCTCAAATACAAGTCATTGCCAGGCCAATTCTGATGCGGGCGGGCATGCCACCTAAAATTGTCAAGCCCGTAGATGAATGCATTGTGATAAGTTATCCAATGAGGTTTTGCCGCGATGTGCCCAAAGCTCCGAGGAATCTCTATCACCTGCGAAGATGCCACCATAGGAAAATCCATGACTGTAGCTTCATATAACCGCGGCGCTGGACCAATGAAGCCAGCAATATTGTTGATTATAGAGAATGATACCTTGCCGCGAAACGAATCGTACTCACTGTGCACAGGAGAGACCTGCATGTCATCAATATCAGGCCCAACGGTGCTTAGAAGTGCCCACACTGCTTCTGTCTGAACAGTTTTTGGCGCGCCATATGACATTATATCAGCCGGCATGTCAGTCGACCTTTTTTTTCAGCTCATCCGGGACATGCATTATGTCGTGCTGCACCGTCCCCCTCATGGCGTACACTGGATTCCCATCGGCATCATATTGTCCATCGATGCGAACGTACTGAACAATGGTTGGCTTCGCACGGATTACAGCACCGTCCTCTAATCGGTATTCGCACCATCGCTCGGTGGACTCAGTTATCTCAACCTCTGTTGCGTCGACCGTCGTCTTGCCGTCCGGAGAGGGAAATTTTATCTTCTTCACGGATCTGTACCGTCAGTATACATGCTCAGATTTAAGTATATCATACTACCAACGGTCGTGTCCACCACAATCCCTGGTTGTAACCCGACTAACCTAACGGCGGGTCGGTGTTTCATGCGGCGTGACGAGCCACCGACCGGAGATCTTGCCGCGCCGGGCACCCTCTTTGGGGGCGGCCGCTCCATATGTGCTTGAATGGCTTAAACCCGCCAGGTCCAAATACCATGCATCATCGCCTGTGCTGTCCTGACCCCATCCCAGCCGGCTGGCGCTTGCGAACCCGCCCTGCGTATGTGTGCTTCCGGTAGCCCGCAAGCGCAAGAGGCCGGCGGCTTGGCGCGACAGGCATTGGCCGCCCGTCTTCGCCGCGAGACCCACGCGGAAATCCTGTTCCGCCCCGCTGATCGCGGCCGCTATGCGACCGATGCCTCGATCTACCAGGTCGAACCGATCGGCGCGATCGTGCCGCGCAGCATCGACGACGTGGCGGCAGCACTAGCGATCGCCCGCGAGGAAGGCGTGCCGGTGCTCGCCCGCGGCGCGGGCACAAGCCAATGCGGGCAGACCGTCAACCGCGCGTTGGTGATCGACTTCAGCAAGCATCTGCGGCGGGTCCTGCATATCGACCCCGAGGGTCGCACCGCGCTGGTCGAACCCGGCATCGTGCTCGGCCACCTGAACGCGGCGCTGAGGCCGCATGGCCTGTTCTTCCCGATCGATCCATCGACCCATGCGCGCTGCACGATCGGCGGGATGGCCGGCAACAATTCCTGCGGGTCGAAGTCGATCCGCTACGGGCTGATGGCGGACAATGTCACCGCGGTCGACGCCATCCTGTCCGACGGCACGCGCCATCGCTTCGGCCGGCTTGCCGACAACCTCGGCACCGAGATGCCGCCACGCATCGCTGACTTGGTGCAGCGTTTGCGCGCACTTGGCGCCGCCGAGGCCGATGAGATCGCCGCCCGCTTCCCGCACCAGCTCCGTCGCGTCGGTGGCTATAATATCGACGCGCTGACGCCAACCGCCCGCGCCGCCGGGCGCGAGAATCTGGCGCGCCTGCTGGTCGGCTCGGAGGGCACGCTCGCCCTGTCGGCCGCCATCGAGCTGACCCTGCATCCGATCAAGCCACGCAAGGTCGTCAGCATCTGCCAGTTCCCCACGTTCCGCGCGGCGATGGAGGCGACGAAGCATCTGGTTGCACTCGATCCGGAAGCGGTGGAACTGGTCGATCGCACGATGATCGACCTGGGCCGCGCCATCCCGATCTATCGCCCGCTGATCGACCGCATGCTGATCGGCGAGCCCGACAGCCTGCTGCTCGTCGAGTTCCACGGCCATGAAGACGCGCCATTGCTCGCGAAACTCAATGAGCTGGAAACGGCGATGGCCGATCTCGGCTATCCCGGCCAGGTCGTGCGGGCGACCGACGCGGCGTTCCAGGCCGGCATCGCCGAAGTGCGGGAAGCCGGGCTGAATATCATGATGTCGATGAAGGGCGACGCCAAGCCGGTCTCGTTTATCGAAGACTGCGCGGTCGCGCTCGATGATCTGGCGGATTTCACCGAGCGGCTGAACGAGGTGTTCGCCCGGCACGGCACCAAGGGCACGTGGTACGCGCACGCCTCGGTCGGCTGCCTGCATGTGCGGCCTGTGCTGAACATGAAGGACCCGGCGGATGTCGCCACCATGCGTAAAGTGGCCCAGGAATGCTTCGCCCTGGTGCGCGAATACAAGGGCTCGCACAGCGGTGAGCATGGCGACGGCATCGCCCGCAGCGAGTTCCACGCTGCGATGTTCGGCCCGCGCATCGTGCGCACCTTCGAGGAGGTGAAGGACGCGTTCGACCCCGGCGCCATGCTGAATCCCGGCCGGATCGTGCGGCCGCCGCGCATGGATGACCGCTCGCTGTTCCGCTACGCGCCGGACTATGCGCCGGCACCCAGCTTCTCGCCGGTACTCGATTGGTCCGCGCATCCAGGTCCGCTGTCCGGGATGCTCGGCGCTGTTGAGATGTGCAACAACAACGGCACCTGCCGCAGCTTCGATGCCGGTGTGATGTGCCCCAGCTACCGCGTCACGCGCGACGAGGAGCACGTGACGCGCGGTCGCGCCAACACGCTGCGGCTGGCGCTGACCGGGCAGCTCGGCCCTGAGCCGATGGCATCCAACGAGGTCGCGGCGGCGATGCAGCTTTGCGTGTCCTGCAAGGGCTGCCGGCGCGAGTGTCCAACTGGCGTTGATATGGCGAAGATGAAGATCGAGGTGCTGGCCGTGCGCGCTGCACGCTACGGGCTGTCGCGCCGCGACCGGCTGATCGCCAACTTGCCGCGCGCCGCGCCGTTCGCTTCGCGCGCGCACCTGCTCGCCAATGCGCGCAACCGGAGTGGCCTGCTGCGGCGCTGGGGCGAGCGATGGCTGGGGGTTGCCGCCGACCGTCCGCTGCCGGAATGGCACCGTGCCCCGTTCCGTGACGCCGAAGCGGCGGATGCGCCGGCGCCTAGGGGCGAGGTCTTCCTGTTTGCCGACACCTTCAACCGCTGGTTCGAGCCGGGGAATCTACGTGCGGCGCTGCGTGTGCTGACCGCTGCCGGCTATCGCGCGATGATGCCGCGTGTCAGCGGCAGGCCGCTTTGTTGCGGCCGCACCTTTCTTGCGACCGGGCTTGTCGATCAGGCGCGCCATGAGGCACGCCGGCTGCTCTCAGCCCTCGCCGGCGATCGCCCGGTGATCGGGCTGGAGCCTTCCTGCCTGCTGACGCTGCGCGACGAGTTCCCTGCGCTGCTGCCGGGCGAGGCCACGCGCGACCTCGCCGGGCGCGCACTGCTGCTGTCGGAATTTCTGGCGCGCGAGAAGCCCGCGCTGGAGCTGCGGCCGATCGCGACCGTCGCGCACGTGCACGGGCATTGTCACCAGAAATCGTTCGGTGCCTTCCCCGATCTGCTCGCCATGCTGCGGCAGGTCCCGGAGCTTCAGGTGCGGCCTATTGCTGCTTCCTGCTGCGGTATGGCTGGCGCCTTCGGGTATCAGGCAGAGACGCTGGCGGTGTCCAGGGCGATGGCCGAGGCGGGGCTGCTGCCTGCGGTTCGCCAGGCGGCGGCCGAGGAACTTATCGTTGCGGACGGAACCTCCTGCAGGCATCAGATCGCGGACCTTGGTGGTCGCGATGCGCTGCACTCGGTGCGAGTGCTGGCGCAGGCGCTGACCCCCGTTCGCTCCGCGGGAGAGGTCGTGTTCGCGAAGCGAACCGGGTGAGGGAGCGAAGCGACAACGCGGCCCTCCGAAGAGCGCACGACGGGTGGAGGATTGCTTCGCTCACGATGACGGGCGGATATAGCCGGTTTTCGGGGATGGTTACCTGTCCACCCGGCGATGGTCGAGCAAACAACTCGAAGGCGCGGACGATGATCAAGGCCACGGCCGGCGTGAGCCGCGCCGAACCGGCTCTGGTTATTGCGTGCCATCCAACTTCATCTGTGTGTATCTGTGTGCATCTTGTGGTTCCAAACTTCTGTTTCCCGCAGGCCGCACCCTCTCTGATCGACATGGCATCAAGGGAATGGAACCACAGATGCACACAGATGCTGCGCTCCGCCACATAGCCTGCACAACTGCTCGATCCGCTCGGCCGGTCGGGCAACGAGGTTCGCCAGCGTGCGTTTGCGGGTCCGCCGAATCAGGCCGAGGCGCGTCGGGTCAAGAAAAATCTGCGGTCCTGCATGGCCGCAGATTTCAACCAATTGCAGGCTTTTCAATCGCTTGCGTGAAAAGTGCCGCAAGGTTCGGACTAGCCTGTATTACAGGTCATGCGAATGAACCCGGCAGCGTCCACCGCGGCACGCCAGCCCGGCGGCAGCACCACTGTCGAGTCAAGCGACTCGATCACCTTCGGCCCATCCAGCGCAACGCCCGGGATCAACGTGCCACGCCACAGCACCGGTGCGCGCACGAAGCCAGTCTCGACGAACCATACGTCGCGGCTCTTCTCGGTCACGAGGTCGGCGTCGGGCGTCTGCGCGAAGGCCATCATCGGGAGCCGCCCCACCGCCGTCAGCCGCAAGTTGACGAGTTGCACCGGCTCGTCCCGGTTGGCGTGGCCATAGGTCTGCTCGTGCTTCGCGTGGAAATCCGTTGCCAGCCGCTCGAGCGTGGCACACGTGATCGGCCCGTCGGCGATCGGAAGCGTCAGTTCGTAAGCCTGCCGCCGGTAACGCAGATCCGCCTGACGCAGCAGCGCTTGACGTTCGGTTGGGACTTGCGCATCCACCAGGAACGCCCGCGCGATCTCCTCCATGCCAACGACTGCTTCCGCCAGCCGCTCCGGCGCCAGCGCCGTCAGCTCGGCGTAGAGCGTTCGCGACCAGTCACGCTTGATATCGCTCGCAACCAGCCCCAGCGCCGAGAACGCACCGGGGGCCGGTGGCACGATGACCTCGGGGATCCCAAGCTCGGCGGCCAGGAACGCGGCGTGGACCGGCCCGGCACCACCAAACGCGATTAGGCTGAATTCCGCCGGATCGTGACCGCGCTCGATCGAGACGATGCGCAGCGCGTGGGCCATGTTGGCGTTCACCACTTCGGCGACCCGTGCTGCCGCCTCGGGCACCGGCAGGCCGAGTGGGTGTGCCACGTGCGCTGCGATTGCCGCTTCAGCAGCCGCTGCGTCGATGCGCAGGGCGCCGCCCAGTAGCGAATCCCGGCTCAGCCAGCCCAGCACGATGTCGGCGTCGGTGACAGTCGGCCGCTCACCGCCGGCTTGGTACGCCGCCGGGCCAGGATCGGCTCCAGCGCTGTGCGGCCCTACCTTCAGCGCGCCTCCAGGATCAACCCAGGCGATCGAGCCGCCGCCGGCGCTGACCTCGGCCAAGTCGATCACCGGCACGCGGATCGGATGCCCGATCCCATGCATCCAGCGATTGGCGTGACCGCCACCACCGACTTCGTATTCCGCCGTCACGGCGATCTCGCCGGCGGCGATCACGCTCGCCTTCGCCGTCGTGCCACCCATGTCGAAGCTGATCAGGTTGGGCCGCCCGAGCTGCCGTCCAGCCAGCGCCGCGGCGATCACCCCGGCTGCAGGTCCCGATTCCACCGTCATCGCCGGCATGCGGAGTGCCTCGGGCACATCGACTACGCCGCCGGACGAACCCATGACGTGCAGCTTCGGCAATCCCAGCGAAGCCGTCGCCTCCCCCAGCCGATGCAGGTAGGAAGTCAGCAACGGCCCGACGACCGCGCAAACCGCTGTCGTACTGGCGCGCTCGAATTCGCGGATTTCCGGCAGCACGTCGCAGGAGAGGAACACCGGGACGCGCGGAAGTGCTGTCCGCAGCGCTGCCCCGATCCGGCGCTCGTGCGCATCGTTGAGGAACGAGAACAGCAGCGATACGGCGATGGTCTCCAGGCCGGCTTCGTCGATCGCCGCGATCAGCGCCGGCAGTTCCTGCTCGGCAAGCGGCGTGACGACGTTGCCCTCGGCATCAATGCGCTCGGTGATTTCGAAGCGGTGGCGGCGAGGGATCAGCACGGCGGGAGCGTCTTGCAGCAGGTCATACAGATCGGCGCGCGAGGACCGGCGCAGCTCCAGCACGTCGCGAAAGCCGCGGGTCGTGATCAGTCCGGCGTGCGCGCCCTTGTGCTGCAGCAGCGCATTGGTCACCACGGTGGTTGCGTGCGACAGCACTGTGACGTCGCGCGCGTCGATGCGGTTTCCGGTCAACGCCTGGTGCAGCCCCGCCACGACTCCGGCGGTGAAATCGTGCGGCGTGGTCAGCAGCTTGCATACCGCAACGCGGCCGGTTTCCTCCTCCACCGCCGCCAGGTCGGTGAAGGTTCCCCCGATGTCGATGCCGATCCGCCAGCGGCTCACAGAGGTTCCAGCCGCAGCGTGGTCTGCAAGACTTCGGGCCGCACCATCATGGGGGCGTACGGGCTGGGGCTGTACTTGGCCAGGAATTCGCGACTGGCGCGTTCGATCGAGGCGTCGTCGGTGGCAGCGGTCACGCGCACGGGGATGCGTTGACCGCCAACTTCGAGCGTCGCCAGCCCGTCCGCCGCGGCGGTCTTGTACCAGCGCCCTTTCGGTCCGCGAACAGAGCGGATGAACACGTCAGTATCTGCAACGACCACCCAGATGATGGCGGTCTTGTCCAGCGCCTTCCCGGCGTGGATGCGCACCTCTTGGGTGTTGCGCAACTGATCTAGAATTCCCGCGTCGAAGCCTTGGGCCATGATCATTCCTCCCTGTCAGGGTGCAATGTCGATGCCCTGCGGGCGAATCAGTCCATCCGGCGTCGGGGTGAACCCGCTCACCTTCGAAGACAGCGCCCACAGCCATCGATAATGATACAGCACGATGTGCGGCATATCGCGAAGATACATATCCACGACCTTCCGGTACAACGCCTGCCGTGTCGGCACGTCAGTGACCGACCGCGCCTTGGCCAGCAGCGCGTCGAACGCCGGATTGCAGTATCTCCCCCAGTTCGCGAACCCATTGCAGGCGAGCCAGATCGATACGTTGCCGTCCGGGTCGGGCCGGCCACTCCAAAGCTCCATCGCAGCGTCATAGTTGCCGGCTTGCTCGGCGGCATCGGCAGCATTCGCTTCAACGGCCTGCACTTTAACCACGAACCCGGCTTCACCTGCCATTGCCTGGATAACCTGACCAGCCTGCTGCGCCACCGGGTCGGTGCCGACCATCAGTGTGAACGAAGGGTGCTGCACCCCCGCTTGCCGCAACAGCAGACGCGCCTTTGCCAGATCGCGTGGCGGCACCGGGTGTTCGGGATCCCAGTATCGCGTGCCCGGTGCCTCGAACTGGTTGGATGGAACGAATTGCCCGGCAAGGACAACCTGATTGAGCGCCGAACGGTCGATCGACGCTGCCAGCGCCAGGCGGACGCGCGGATCGGCGAACGTCGCGGCGCGCGGGCCATGCGCCACATTGAGCGAGATCGTCTCGTACGCAAGCGCCGTGGCGGTCACGAGCTTCAGCTTCGGATCGGCCCGAACCGCGGCAATATCCGTCGGTTGCAGCCGCTCCACCATGTCGAGCTCGCCGGCTTTCAGATCGACCAGCCGCACCGTGGTGCTGGGGATCGGCTCATAGACGATGCGATCGAGCTTGATTGCAGCGCTATTCCAATAGCCGGGGAAGCGATCCACCACGATCTTGTCCTGCGGAATGCGCTGGATCAGTTTGAACGGCCCCGCGCAGGGCAGCTCTTCGGCCACGTTTTTGCCGAGCCGCGCCATCGCCTGCGGCGCCATGATCATCCCCGCCCGGTCTGCCAGAACGGCGACCAGCGGCGCGTAGGGCGCGCCGAGCACGAAGCGCACCGTATGGGGATCGACGACATCGACCGCCGAAACCGGCTTCAACTCCCCCTTGCGCAGGCTTCCCGGCAATGTCTGGTCGCGCGTGATGGTCGCCTTCACGGCGTCGGCATCGAGCGTCTCGCCATCCTGGAACCGCACGCCGTCGCGCAGCTTCAGCGTCAGCGACATCCCGTCCGGCGACCACTGCCAGCCGGTCGCGAGCTGCGGAACGAAATCGTCCTTCGCGTCGGTGTCGATCAGTTTGTCGCAGGTCGCAGCGAACACGATGCGATCGACGAAGAAGCCGCCCCGCGCCGGGTCGAGCACGTCGGGGTCTTCATTCAGGCCGATGCGCAATGTGCCTCCGGCCACTGCCCGCGCCGCAGGCATCAGCACGAGCAGGGCAGCAGCAAGCAGACAGGCGAAGGCACGGCGGGGCAGGCGCATGGCTGGCTCCTTGGAGCGTGGCGACACATCAGCTTGCCGCAAGAGAAGCGCCGCAGCGAGACCGCGCCCCAAGGGAGTCCGACGCAAGCAAAATCTTCCACTGTTCTTCCTGCAATCCAGGGTTATTTCTTCCTCCGTCCTTCAATGTCGGAGCAGGCCTTCGCGAAGCCGGGTGAACCGGCTCGTTGGCATCAAGTCGTCACGCCGCGCCAGGGTTGCCGCCCGCCTGTGGCTTGCACATATCACGAGCTCGAT